>Ga0116228_10003109_pt1 | contig 14519 bp, 11 predicted proteins | sample S1TSphfallax_2_FD_89694 | JGI IMG/M metagenome (GOLD analysis project Ga0116228, IMG submission 89694) | Host-associated microbial communities from peat moss isolated from Minnesota, USA - S1T2_Fc - Sphagnum fallax MG | ecosystem: Host-associated > Plants > Peat moss > Unclassified | place...
CATTTAGACATTTTGTAAAAATCATTTTTTATATTGTCCAAATTGAGTTTGTTGTTTTTTTTACTTGATTTAAGTGTTTTTTTTTTACATTTGTTTTTTTTACTAGTGGTTTTATTTATTAGTGTTTTTTTTTTTTTAATCAATGGTCTTTTCTATTGATGACTTTTTTTATAGGTCAAATATGACCACTTAATATGGTAGTTATGGAATGACACATGGCATAATCATATGTTGACATGTGTCGATAGTTTGTTATGTGGTAAAAAGTGGGTCAATATGTACCATGCACAATACATTACATACCATATATTATACAACATACATCGACATATATTGTATACATCACCAAAAATACAAATTCAGATATTTGATTTGGTTGAGTTTGAACCCCAAGACTTTAAGGAAGCATCCCAATGCTTTTGCTGAAAATCCCCATAAGGGTTTAAATGTAAAATTGAAAAACATGGCCAAAGGCCTTGAGTGGCAAAACCAAGAAAAAAAAAAGGTCAATAGACCTAGAAAAAACACCCAAAACATGGAAATCTAATTGTGGGAATAAAAATAAACACCACTAAGAATAGGAGGAATGGGACTTGTGTGAGTAAAGTATCATTCATGTAGATTGTCCTTGGATGGAAGGCCCATTATGACCATGGGTTGTTCAAGGTCCAATGACCTAAAATTAATAATGGGGTCAAAATAAGGCATCGATTGCCCTTTTTTCTTTTCATGTGTTTATATGTTTACTCTTCCTTATGAGCCTCCCAATGTTCTTCCTTGTGTTCACTAGCCTCACTTTGTTCTTCCTTGTGCTCCCCATCTTGATCCTCTCCATCACCATCTTACTCCATTCCATTCAATTCTTGTTTTTTGGAAAAAGGAATGTGCGTACCTAATTTCAATTTTTTGCATGATATATATTTCCAAAATGATCCTTTGAAGGTGTCCATTGGGTTAGAAGGTTCACCATTTCTTTATGAAAGTATGTTGAGAACCAACAACAAAGATTGGTTAAAGATGGTAGGGGTGGACAAAAGAGGGTTGTCAAGTTCAAAAGGAGTTGGGAGTGAGGAAGACAATGAAGTCAATCGAAGTTGCAATTATGCTAATAAAGTATGGGGTTGGAAGATTGAAGTGGGGATGGTAGGAGAAAAAGGTTTATTGACAAAGGGCTCCAAATTATAATGTTGGGAGAAGGATTAGGGGAAGTCTTAAGCTACATCTAGTAAAAAGATGTCTATGGCAATTTTTAGGGTTTCTTCACCAATTGCTATGTTTAGTTCTTCAATGTATGGGGATGGTGAACATCTAAGAAGCTACATTGGCTAAATGTTGAAGGTTGCCAACACTTGAGGCAAGAAGCTTGGGGGAGGGATGAAATTCCATTTCATTGACCTTATAAATATGCAAAAGGGTTTTCAATTGTCCATAATATAGTGATCATTTTTGTCTCAAGATGTAATATTTTGTCATGACTTTTGGAGTGTTGTCTTATATCTCTCCATGCTTCCAACTTTGCTCTAACAATCATTTCCTAGCTTCTAGAAAGGATTTTCCCAAGATGAAATTGCCCTAGCCTAAGGTCATGCTCACAACTTTGACACCAAGTCCCCCATAGAATTCCCATTCAAAACAATTCCCAAGGGGTTTCAATATTGAAAAGAAAGGGATTATTTCTATCTTGGAAAAAATTTGGGGGTTCCAAAATACCCTAAATAATTTGTTCCCATATGAGGGGTTTTGGGGTGAGACTTATGGCAATCTGTATAATGTTGCATTTTTGACATGCATCTATCACCCAAAAACAAGTGAAAAAATATGTTTTTATGTTTCTATTGTTCTTATTTTGTAGAGAATGTAATTTCCATGATGACCAATTCTTTTTATCCACACCTCGACATGAAGGTCGTCAATTAGAATTAGCCATCTCATGGTAAGCATTTTTTGAAGAAACCAAAGATGTCAAATCCTAGCAAAGAAGCATTTATTTTGTTTTGTAATGAAACCCATTCCTGCAAGATCGGTGTTTAGTGGCATTGTTGTTCCTCTATAAATCTAACAACCTTAATTTGTAACCTCATTTTGTTTTGTATTCAAAGGTGTTTAAAGGGCCTAATTTCCTTATGTTGAAAAACTGTAAGATGTATACTTTATGTACATTAATTTTATCCAATCCTCCTCATTTAATTGTTGGATCTAAATTAATTTTGACTTTACATGAACTTTAAGTTCAAAAATGTTGTTATGGAAATTTTAATTTTTTTTACTGATGTTTAAAATAACAAAAAAATGCCTTCAAAATTTTAGCTTACTACATATTATAATATTTGTTATACATAACCTTTTTTGAACAAAAGTGGTTCACCTTAATGTGTTTTTGCTTTGAAATGCATGCCCCAATTTGTTCGGACAAGTTATTCATATTAGAGTCTAAAGTAACGTCTTGCAAAATCGTTGGAACTAACAATGCAAGATTTGATAAACAAAGTTGAGGGGGATTAATCAAAAAATTGGCAACCCATTCTCTTAATGGGAGGTGGCTACCTACTAACATGTGTCGAAGGTAGAAGACTTACCGAAAATTGTCATCGAAAATCACAAATTGGAAATTACTATCGAAAATGACTATTGAAAATCACTACTAAAAACTATTATGAGAAATCACTGAATGAAAATTGCTACCAAAAATCACTAACCAAAAATTGTTATAAAAAATCATTACCAAAAATTACTACTAGAAACCACTATCGGAAAATCACTACCAAAAATTGTTACCAAAATCACTACTGAAAATTAATACCAAAAATTGCTACTGGAAATCATTATTATAAATTACCACCGGATCACTATTGGAAACTACTACCAAAAATCATTTGGAAATTGCTACCGAAAATCATTATTGAAAATCATTACCAAAAATTACTACTGAAAATCATTACTAGAAACTAATATAAAAAATAATTACATGAAACTTATTACCAATTTTCAAAATGTATAATTTTTTACTAGAAAGTTAGTTGTTTAGATTGACTTTATATAAGGAGTTCTAAATAAGATTTACTATGAATTTTAAAGAGAATTTTGGGATTTCCCTAACTTTTAGGGATTTCCCCATTTATGGCCCCTTTAAAGGTTTTATACGGGGAACCTAAGGAGTCGAAAGATGTATCATCATTTGTTGTAATTTTTTGATCTTTATGTTAGAGATTTGAAACAATATACTTGAAATCATCTTTTCCACTTATTTTTCCATTGTGTTTTGAGTTTGAAGTTGTATGTTTTCTTACAAGTTTGAAGTGTTTACATAATAAAAACCTATAGTCTATTTGAACTACCAATTTCATAAACTTTTTGTTACTATTTGTCACTTAATGTTGCAAAAGTAAAATGTTCATTTTTTGCTCCTATTTCATTTAAGTACCTAAAACTCAATAATTCACCTGGTGGCCTTAATAACATGCTCCATGGAATGCTCCATTGGAGATCTTTCAAATTTCATTTTCCCCTTTTAAATTAAAAAAATGTTTCCTTATTAATTTATGGATTTTTAGCTATTGGATCTTCCATTCCAAAGGTCATGGATCTTGTTTATCCCTTTCAAGGACCACATCCTCACAGTGTTGTGTTTTTTCCTATTCCCCAAATTGCTCCTTTTGGTCAGTAAGAAGGCAATTGCCATATAATGGTTGCTTAACTATAGATTTTTAAACAGTTGGGGGCAACTACCTTCTACCAATGTTTAGCGATGTCCAAGCCTTCAAGATGCCTTGTCAAAGATGGGAGCCATCCATTTTTAGCAACATGATGTCATGAACCAATGACCACTAGCTTCCCAAGTTCCTCCATTGGATTGGCACATGCCAAAAATTCTATGTCTAATAAAGGTTTTCCATAGGGCCTAGTGAAAGGCTCCTTATCAAAATCTTGGCTAACAATGCATTGGTTTGAAGTTGGGGTCTAAAATTTTTCCCCCTTTGGACATCAATTGAATTATTGAATCCCATCTAATTTGAACCCTAACCTTTTTATCACTTTCCCCTGCCCAAAAAAAGTTTCCAACTAATCCTCAAGATTGTTTTGACCCAACATGTCTGAACATGAAAATAGATACCAAATGGAAGCAAGAACCACTTAGTTGGCAATAAGTATTATACCAACTAAAAACAACATTCTACCTCCCCAATCTATGATGTATTTCTTGATTTGGTTTAGTAATTGGTTGTCTTTTTCTTCTTTACTAATTTCCCATCCAAAGGGGAAGCCTAACTAGCTTATAACCTTTCCCTTCTTGAACCATTTGAAGCCTTTTGATTCTCCCCAACTCTAAGTTATTTCTTTTGTTGAAATCTAAAAGGCTATTTATTAATTTGTGCATATTTAGTTTGGCCATAGAAGTAATAACAAAAAGGTCCAAGGATTGTCTTGTTTTGTCCAAATTGTTTTTATTGTTAACCAATAACAAAGCAAAGTCATTTGCAAGCATATGTGACATTGCTTGTTGCCATCTGGGAATTTAAACCCTTGTACCCCATTTTGTTGATTAATGAACATATGGCCAAAGACATCCATAAAAAGAAGGAAAAGGCAAGGTGCCAATGGGTACCTTTGTTTGATTGATTAATGCAAATCAAATTTTGGACATAATGATTTGTTTATTTCCATAATGGCTAGAACACCACTATATAGTGCCATGACCCAAGAAATCCATGTGGTGTTGAACCTTAGTTGTAACATTGAAGGTTGTAAGAAAGTCCAGGAAACCCAAGCAAAAGTTTTTTCAAAATCTAATAGCAAAAGTGCAAGATCTTGATTGTTTTCTTCTGCCTAAAAAATATCTTTGTTTGCCATCATAACATTGTCAAAAATGTTCCTTCCTTGAACAAAAGTTGTTTGTGAAAGCATGATCCACAAATTCAAATGTTGCTTGAAGTGGTTGGCTAGTGTTTTTGCCATGGTTTTATAGGTTGGGGCCAAAAGAGAAATGAGATGGTAGTTAATTAATAAACATCTATCACTTTTTTTGGGGATGAGCATAATTTTGTTGGAGCTGAGAGATGTGTCAATGGACCTTAAACCCAAATTCGAGGACTTTTAAAATCCAACCCTTGATGTCCTTTCCAATGTTTGACTAAATGGTTTGGAAGACTTTTGTAAGGATTCCATTTTCCCCTAGAGCTTTACCCCTAGGAAGATCTTTGAAGCCTCCCAAAGTTCTTGCATGTTTAATTTACAAAGTAGATCATTATTTTGGGTTTTAGTGACTTTATGATGATACTTTGGAGGCAAAGGTCCCTTGCCAAAGTTTTACCTTTTACATCTAGGTCATAACTATAAAGGTTTTGAAAGGAAATTTGTGCAAAAATTAGCATCCTTTTAGGGTCAATCAAAATTTATCCTTGGTTCAATAACTCTTTTATAAAATAGGTCTTTTATTGTGGGAAAAAAATAATATAAATTCTTTGGAACATCTATTTCCTACTCCAATCCATTTGGCTATTGAAAAATGAATTTTGGCTTTAAGCTTTTCTTGATGTGTAGTTTAGATCCTAACTTGGGCTACATTCAAGATGTCTATTCTAGCTTGGTTATTCCAATTTCTTTGGAGGCTTAATTTTGCTAATTCTAGGACTTGAATTTGAGAGTTGTACTCAACTTTCAACTTGGTCCATTGTTTCCTTGTGAATTCTATGTTAGCAAACCTAATGGATTTTAGGGCTTTAGAAAGTTTTTGGTTCCATGAGGTAAGGTTGTTGTTTTGAATGGCTTTTGTCCAAGCAAAAATTAACACCATTTTGTTGTCATCTTGGAACAAATTGCCTTGAAGTGACCTTGCCTTGGTGGTTTCAATCTAGGTTTGCATATATGGACAAAGAAAAAAACATGGTCAAAAAGATTTGGGAAAGTGGGCCAAATTTTAGCCTTGCGATCCCAACTTGTCAAATCTCGATCAATCCTTGAAGGAATCATGTCCGGGGCATTGCAATGATTGTCCTAGGTATACTCCTTTTGTTGATTTTCTTAATCCAAAGTGAAGGAGTTTTGTGATTGGAGTTTGAGGATTAATCTATCCCATGCTTCTTATTCATGTCACTTAATTCCTATAATGGGTGCTCCTTTGAGTTTATTTGACAATGATTCTAAAAAGTTGAAATCATATGCAACTATCAAACTAACCTTTGGAAGTTGGAATTTGCAAATTTCAATCCACCATTTTACTCTTGGACCAATGGCTTGTAATCATAAATGTTTAGAACTCCAATGGTCATTGAGGCGCCAAGTTCAATAATCAAGAATTAAACTCTACCTACAATAATAATTCCATGGGATTTTATGAAGGGTGTTGGTTTGGCAAAAGTTAGTATGCCCATGCTGCCTTTGAATCTAAATTTGTGGCAATTGAGTAGGATGCTTCATTCCAAAAAATTGCACCCCCCTTCAAGTTGAGTCCAATTGTTTTCCTCATACAATCATGGTTAGAAAGTTTGTGTTCTTAGATCAATATGATGTCCACTAAGGGAAAGGCCATGGAAAATAAATTTTTCAAGCCCTTTCGTTTCTTGGAACCTACTACACCTGTTCTTAGGCATTAGACATTGATTAATGCCAAACATAATTGACTATTCTACATGTGCATGAGATGGTGTGATTGGCTAGGACTTGCATGTATCACCAATGATAATTGGTAGCTTTGGGAGCCCCATCAAGGAGAACCATGGTCTAAGTTCCCTTGGATTTCTTGGAATTTTTTGATGGGGTTACCATTTGTATGTTTGATGTCATTTGGTATTTGTTTCCATGCATGTTTGCTTGGTATAGCTAATGCAAGTTTCTCCTCCTTCATTAAGGTCACTGCAAAACACCAACATGTGTGGGTGTTTGAGGTGCCATTGACCATTTGAACATCTAGAGAACATCTTGCCATTTCTTTAGTGGTTTCGGTTTTTTTGGTGTCCATAATGATTTTGTGCAAATCTTGGGCAAGTTGGTTTGTTATGTGAATTAGAGCTATGATTTTCCTCCAAGCTTTATCTCCCTTAGGTTCTAATAACTTGGTGAAATTCAAGGGTTTGTGTACTCTACCACTATAACCCATCAAAATGTCTAGTCCATTGCCTTTGGAGGAGAAACGAACCAACATTAAGATAATGTTGGTTCATTTGATTCCTTTGGGATGAGTGAATGGGAGGTTAATAACTATCTAAATGCTTTTTGAATTGCTAAAATTGAGAGGGGTTTCAATCTTGGTTGAATGGGATCAAGAGTTTGGAACTTCCTATAGACGAGGGGATGGTTTACTCCTTTGATTTTTATTTGTTAAAGGTTTCCAAATAAGCTTTTGAAAATCTTAAAACTCTATGTCTTTATGATTCTAGTTGTTTTCCAAGACCCATTTGTCTAGAAGTTCTAGTAAAGGTTCCTCTGTGATTGTTTTTTCAATGTTTGTCACCTCATATGCTTGACATACATTCTAATGTGTGTGATGTGTTTTGGCTTAAGGAAAGATTTGCCAAAGCTTGGTTAGGGAAAATGTTTGATATAATTATATGCTAGTTTTTTCAAAAGGCTTGGTTGAACATTTTCCACAATGGGTTTTTTTCCCTTTAGGTTTAAATTTTTTTCTTGCTAGTGGACATGTTTTGATTTGGTGATTAAAAGCCTTGCGCCTTGGACAAAGTTTGGTATTGTGTGTTGAGGTTAACGACTATATTATTGTGTAAGGTTGTTTTGAACTTTATAGGTTCAATGTGTGGGCAATTTTTAGGTGGGGTTATGTGACAAAGGTTTGGTTTTCTGTCTACAAGAGTATGTTCAAGACATTGAAGCAAATGAGATGTTGGAATTGTCAATTTTTTGGGTATGTAAAAGGAATGTTGTTAAAAGTAGAGAAGGTGTTGAGTTGTTGGGTCTTGCAAGTCGAACTTTGTTGGGTTGTGGCACAATGACCTAGCGGCTTGATGGGGTGAAGTGAACTTCATGGCCTTGTGCAAGATTGCAACAAGGATTTTAAAACTATAACATCATTCTCACCTTTGAGTTGTTGTTACAAGTTTCAAGTTGTGAGTCTTATGTTCATCATGTTTCCTATAAATTATTTTTGTGTAAAAATGGTGTACCTAGACTTTGAAAGTAGTTTAAGTTATAAAGATGGAAAATTGATTGTTCATTGTTGTTGATGCATTGTGTTTTTGAGCCATGGCCCAATGGTGACTACATTATGAGAAATCACATTCATCAAAACCACATTACCCTGCAATTAAAATTCAAAAAACAACTCATATACAACTATTATGCAATTATCCCCCTAAAATTATGGTGTATTAATAAATAAATTGTCATGTTAAAAAATCAATTAGTTGTATTATAATTGCGAGTTGAAAATGAGTCTTCTATACAGTAATGTATACACATTGTACATACATATGTTGTCAACCATGTTTGATTTTTTTAGGAGTTGCATTATAGTTACATGTGGCAACTACTTTTAAACTATTGTAAATGTGTCACTAAAACAATAATTATGTTACAACTAATGTACAATGTACATAATATGATCATGCCATGTGTCCATGTTTCCACTACCCATTATGGGATACATTTGCAATTAATTTTTGATTATGATTCCCATTGATACAATTAGTATAATCACTAGTGTGCCACCATTAAAACATTATTGTTCAACTATGTTGTAGCTATAATACAACTACTTATAACTTAATAAGGATACATATTCATATGTAATGTTTTATAAATGGTTATAATTTGACTATTAATATGAAATTTTGAGTGATTTCAAATGTTATGGGAACATTATTTCAAGCTCTAAAAATCATATTTGAAGTGCTAAGGAAAAGAAATAATAAAAAATAGCAAAAAAAAAAAGGTTCTCCAATTTACAAAACATTTTTCTTTCCTTCTTTGGACCCCTCCTACTTTCAAACTTCATAACTTTCTTATTTTTTATTCATTTAAAACAATTTAAAAAATGTAATAGGAACGCCACCTAAATTCCTGCAAATCATCTTGGAACTTTGATATCAATATAACAACATACAAGGAATTTTTTGGGTGTTCAAAAATGAGCCTTTTGTAGCATTTAATGGTTTTTTTTTTGAGTTTTTGACCCCCTTTACTTTGGGGGGCCATAACTTTTTCAAATTTTTTTTTTTGACAATTTTAAAATGCTAGATGTGCCAATAGGAGGGGTTCATGTTTTTTTTGGACACTAGAAACAATGAAGCCCTTCCCTTGGATTTCACTTACCTTGAAAACTTAAGTGTTTTGTCATAGGCCGATTTACTCTATAGTTGCAACACAATTGGCAACTAAAGAACAATAAAAAGATTTAATCCATATGTTTTGTTTTCAAATCCCAAGTTACAAACTATATAAAAAAGGTTTGTTCTCTTATGTTCTCATATTAGAATGCATATGCCATTTTGGCATGAGCTTGAAAAAACTTAACCTAAAGGAAAAACATAAAATTAAAAAAATAAATTTCATGGTTATTCTTTAATTCATTTAGTTTTATGTTTTCTTACCTACTTATATACCTAGGTAAGTAAGTAGTTAGGTCTTAAGACCTTTCAACCCACCTACTTATGTTTATGTATGACCTACTTAGTTACTATTATATATATATATTCCAAAATATAATTAATATGCCATGTGGCAAAAAAAATTATTGTACCAAATGTCACAATTTTGAACCATCATTAACAATTATAATGGATGATGGAGATCAATATTTTGAAAACAAAATAATTTTTATCTCCAATTTTTTTCATAATTCCATGTGTTTGATTTTAATATATAGATGATAATTAATGACATTAGCATGACATCATGGGTGCAATTATAATTGAGTTGCATAATAGTTGACAATGAGTTGTTTTGACATAGTTGTAATTGAGTTGCAATGAATTGCACTGTATATATGGTGAATTGCAATTTTGCAATTCATGCAACTTATTTGTTAACATTCATGGCATATAAATATAATGAGTTGCAAGTGTCCAGTGTAATTCAAAAATTGAGTTACAAGGCCAGTTACAAAACACCCTTTTTTCTCATAGTGTTAATCTTTGCTTCCATGTTGATAGGTCTACCAATTCCCACTCCTTCCACTTTTCATTATCATTGTTCCCTATGTTCTCCACTCTTCCATCACACATTTCATTCCTTCTCTCACTCTCCTCTAACCAACTAACCTCCTCCCAATGCCTTTGCCACCAAGCTACACAACTTTTTGTTGAAAAAACATCTGCAACACTTTGTTTTATCTTGTAAACTATGAAACTATTAAAAATTTCTAAACTTGACATACCTTTTCTATTTCAAATTTTGTTCAAATGACGCAAATAAATGCATAATTTTATAGTTTATTCAAAGACCTATCCAATGCAATCAATATATTTTATGAATGTTCATATAAGTTGTAAGAAATAATATTTGAAAAGTAAATATTGTTAACATATTTGAACATGTTAAATGTTTCAAACTCCATGTGATTGAATTAAAGGTAGGGCATGTCATAGGTAGATAAGTAGGTTACAAGATGGTAGGTTGGAAGTAGGAGATAAGTAGACCTAGCTTATACATGTAAAATGGTTGGTAGGTAGGTAGGGAGGCAAGTAGGAAGGTTAAATAATTATACTTGTAGGTAAGTTGGAAATAGGTAAATTTACATGAGTTATAAGATGTTAAGTAGGTATGTTGTATATATAAAACATGGTAGGTTGGTATGTAGGTAGGTAAGTAGGAAGGTTAGGTAATTATACTTGAAAACAAGTTAAGGATAGGTAAATTTACATAAGTTGTAAAATGCTTGGTAGGTGTGTTGTATTGTATGACATGGTAAGTGGGAAATAGGTTATAAGTAGGTACATGTAGGTCAATAGGAATGTCAAATAATTATAAATAGGTAGGTTGGAAGTAAGTAGACCTAGCTTATAGGTAGGAGGGGTGGTAGGTAAGTAGGTAATGTACAAATATAAGCAAGTAGGTTGGAAGTAGGTCAATTTATGTAGGTTGTAAGATGTCACCTACAAATGGGTATGTTGTATAGGACATAGTAAGTGGGAGGTAGTAGGTAAATAGGAAGGTTATTTAATTATAAGTATGTTGGTTGGAGGTAAGCAAACAAGTCTTGTAACTAGGTAGGATGGTTGGTAAGAAAATAAGTAGATGGGTAATCTATAATTAATTATAAGTCTAAGTAGGTTGGAGTTAGGGAAACTTAAGTAGGTAGATAGATATGTTGTAAGACATGGTACGTTGAAGGTTGAAGGTAGATTATAAATATATGTATGTAAAAAGTATAGGTAATTATAAATGTAAGTAGGTCGGAGGTAGGTAAACTTAGGTAGGTTAAAGGTAAGTATATTATAGGACATTAAGTAGAGGTAGGTATGAGGTTGTAGGATGGAAATTAACTAAATAACCTAGGTTTTGTAACCTTACACTACCTACCTATCTATTTAACTTAACATGTTAATTTACATAAAATGTCCCATTTGACAAAAATATTATTGACCATTTTGACTAGGGGTGTCATTTGATTAGATGTCACATTTGAGTAGAAAATCATTAGTCATCTTGATTAGGGTGTGTCATTTGTTTTTGTTAAACTTGATTAGATATTTCATTTGATTAAAAATCATTGGTCATTTTTTTGTTCAACTTGATTAAATGTCAAAATTGATTAATCATTAAACACGTTACTTTAATCAAGTTGATTAATAAAAAATACATATATCATTCAAGTCCCAACCCTTTAATCAAAATGTACATGTGCACTAGTAAAAAAAGACTAGTTAGTCAACTTGAACCTTCTAAAAAGTCATGATTTGGTGTAATTATTACAATAATCATTTAAATGTATTTGTATTCAATGTCCTTCATGGAAGGGATCCACATTGGTAAAGATGCCAAAGAATGGTTTTTTTACCAAATAAGAATTATGTTTGTTTTGTCCCTTGATTTCATATATTGCTTGCCATTCAAAAAAAATCTTATTTTTAAAATTTTAAATAATTGAAAGTTAGACTTTTATTTAGAGATTAACTTAGAGTATGCAATGTGCTATCATATCATTAAAACATCATTTGATTCAACTTTTGAAAATCATGAATTTGTTTGTTGGTTTAAAAATGTAGTGTTTTGAGGTTATGGAATTTCTTATGGTATCCCTTATTTTCACATGCTTTTACCAAAATGCACTTAACCCTAGAATAGTTATTGTAGATGGATCATGTGAAAAAAAAATGTATTGACATTCTAGTTATTTGAGGATACATGTCTAGATACTTTAAGGACATGTGCTTAAAGACATAGTGATATTTCATCAAAGGCAATTATGGCAACAACACGATAAATTGTAGATCACACAAATTGCAAAGGTAGTAAAACAACAAAAGATGGCTTTGCATGTTCAACATCACCATGTGCAAAATGATTTTCAAGCAAGAGCAAGGAATTAATGTTATTATAACTTAGAAACTTTGATTGTTGGTGTTGGGTGCAACAACATGAAAATTCAGATTTTATACAAGTTTGAAGATCAATTGGAGATGTAGTTTCAACAGAGCCACAAGTGGCATTTGATTTGAGATATGACTAAGAGCGTGCTGGATAATCCCTCACCAATATCATGTTCCAACCATATTTTTGATAAGGCATTTGTGGGGATTGGTAGCAACTTGACCCAAAATCTTTGCAATAGCACATGAATTTGTACATGGCATAAACCACTTATGATGTGGGGCCCACTAGGTTGGCATCCTCTTTAGCCTATTTCTCTAGTCATTTTTCACCATGTTGCCTTTGATTACCATAAACCAAATAGATTTCCAAATTATAAATAAGTTGCCAAGAAAAAAGTTTCATGACAAGGAGATTATTGAGGCATCGAAAGGGCGCAATGGTGTGTGAAAAACCTCACTCAACAAATACATTTTGACTATTGAGACATTGCCAAAAGTTTTGAGTGAGCTCAAGAATTTAAAGCACCAATGGTTGTTGCTAGGGGCACCTTCTCAACAATGAAAATTTCACCCACCCTAATTTGAAGTTGGCACCCTAAGTTTTTGGGCTTTTGGGATAGGCTAATCTTGTTACTAGCCACAATTGTGGGAACATTAAAACCTTGTGAATTCAATTGTGACATTGGCAAGCAAGATATTGTTTGGGATTTTTGTTTTTGTTTTTTTTGGGAGTTAGAATGAGTGATTTCTTGTAGGAACTTGCATCAATTGAATAGAAAAAGACATTGTCATTCAACATGTTAAATTAAAGGATAGAAACAATTGTTTCAAAAGAGATCATTGCCACATTATGTAGCACTTAAATGGTTCTAAATTTCAAAGTTGGACAAAGTTTTAAATCTTGGGGTGGTCAAGACTTGGGCTTGCATTGAAATTATATGAAATTTGAGAAGCAAATATACCTATATGAAATACATTTTTCCCAAACTAGATTGGAATTTTTTGTTTTAGAAAAATAAATTGTGACAACTTAAGATTTAAAATTCATGAGTGTTGAATTTGATATGTATGTTGAACTTTGGTCATGGATATATGAAGGAAATTTTGTTGTATCTTGTAGACAAGTTACAAGCATCACCCCCACACATTTGCCAAAATTGTACATGCGGTTCAAGGAACGTAGTAAAAACTATAGAATGATGTTTAAAGGTTTTTTTTATCTTCATTTTTATCTTGTAGCCAAATTTGGCTAAACCTTCCTATGGATGATCGCCACTAGGGTCTAACTTTTCAGATTTCTCACGTCGGTTCAGTGGTGAAGATCCCCCAAAGCATCTAGCAGAAAATGGCGATAGTTTCTATAAAAACAATTTTTTTGGCCAAAAAAAATTCATGGCGATAGTTTCTACCAAAAACAAAATGGCGAACAAAAAACTTCTAGGAAAAAATAAATTTTGAATTTTTTTTGTTACCAGAATGTTTTTGAATAAATGGCGATAGTTTCTACCAAAAAATTCAAAAACCTCGCTACAACTGGGTAGCCTACCTAGTGTTTATGTTTTTGGAAAAATCGCGAAATTTTCGAAACCAAACAACTGAAAAAGATCGCCAAAATAAAAACAGTGGATTCGCCACTTTGGCTACATCACAAAATTGAAAGTTTTTCTTGGAAATTAATTAAGCAAGCTAGTTTTCTACTTTAGCTTGAACAGTACAAGTTTTTTAGGGTTTAGGGTTTTGTGACGCTTGGCCCTTTCTGTCTTTCTTGCCTTGTTGCCTGCATGTGGTTCTTTCCTTTTGGTACGTGGGAAGAGATCTAAAGCCCCTTTTTTGGCTCGCGGGGAGCGATGAGGATCTTGGGTTTTCATTAGCAAGAAGGGTTTGTTTGCTGAAGATTTTTGTGCAGACTTCAGGGCTGCTGCTGCATCAGACGTATCAAGAAGTTTCGGATCTTGTGTTGAAAGAAAGACTCGGAATTGAAGAGCATAGGAGGCGGAGGAGGAGGCGGAGGAAGAGGAAAGAGAACAGGTGGAGAGA
>Ga0116228_10003110_pt1 | contig 14517 bp, 14 predicted proteins | sample S1TSphfallax_2_FD_89694 | JGI IMG/M metagenome (GOLD analysis project Ga0116228, IMG submission 89694) | Host-associated microbial communities from peat moss isolated from Minnesota, USA - S1T2_Fc - Sphagnum fallax MG | ecosystem: Host-associated > Plants > Peat moss > Unclassified | place...
CAAGGCGTGCTTCTCTTACGCGTCGAGCATGCCGAACCTGATCATGCGGTCCTGGCGTCGCCCGTATCACGCCTGACGATCATTCAAATACCGGAAGCCATCGCCTCGAGCATAAACATTGCCGATCCTCCCGAGCGCAGGACGGAAACGCCCATCAAGCTGGTTTTTGACGTGGACAACATCGCAACTGCGCGGGATAAGGCAGTTGGCTTCGGAGGCGAACTCGATCAGCCGGAGCGCGAGTGGATCTATCAAGGCGCGCGTCTATGCGACGGCCACGATCCCGAAGGCAACGTGCTGCAAGTCCGCCAGCCAGAAAATGCATAGTCGTATAGCGGAAAGTCCCCCGGTCGCCAGTCCGTGATGCCGAATGGGCATGTCTTGAGCCCGGCGGTAGGGGTCGCGGCGAGAAGACTGCTGCTTTTTCGTCTTCTCGCCGCGACCCCTACCGCCGGGTCAGACATTGAATCTGAAATGCATCACGTCGCCTTCCTTGACGTGATACTCCTTGCCCTCCAGCCGCAACTTACCGGCCTCCTTCGCAGCCGCCTCGCCCTTGAACGCGATGAAATCCTCGTAGCCGATGACCTCCGCACGGATGAAGCCGCGTTCGAAGTCGGTGTGGATGACGCCCGCGGCCTGCGGCGCGGTGGCGCCGGCGTGCACGGTCCATGCACGGACTTCCTTGGGCCCCGCCGTGAAATAAGTTTGCAAACCCAGCAATGAGTATCCGCCGCGTATCACGCGATTGAGACCTGGTTCATCGAGCTTCAATTCGGCGAGGAAATCCGCCCGGTCCGCTTCCTCGAGTTGCGCGATCTCCGCCTCGATGGCCGCGCAGACCGGCACCACCACCGCGCCCTCACCCGCCGCGATCTGCCGCACCCGATCCAGCCGCGGATTGTTCGAAAATCCGCCCTCATCCACGTTCGCCACGTACATCACCGGTTTGTCGGTGAGCAGGTGCAAATCCCTGAGCGATAACTGCTCATTCGCGTCCAGCTTCAACAACCGTACCGCTTTGGCCTCATTCAATTGCGCCCGCACCCGCTCGAGCAGATCGCGCATCTTCACCGCGTCCTTGTCCGCGGTCTTCGCCGCTTTCAACGCCTTTTGGTAGGCGCGCTCCACGCTGTCGAGATCCGCGAGCGCGAGTTCGGTGTTGATGACTTCGATGTCGTGCGCGGGATCGATCTTGCCGGCGACATGAATGATGTCGTCGTTCTCGAAACAGCGCACCACATGCGCAATGGCGTCGACCTCGCGGATGTGGGCGAGAAATTTATTCCCCAGACCCTCGCCCTTGGAGGCGCCGGCAACCAGACCGGCGATATCCACGAACTCCACCGTCGTCGGCAGGATGCGCTCCGGATGCACGATCGCCGCCAGCTTCTCGAGGCGCGGATCCGGCACCGGGACCACGCCCACGTTCGGATCGATGGTGCAGAAGGGGTAGTTCTCTGCGGCTATCTGCGCGCGAGTCAGGGCATTGAACAACGTGGACTTGCCGACATTGGGCAAACCAACGATTCCGCAACGTATGGGCATTACAGTTTTCCAGTGCGGCTGTGCAGCCGCGTCATGGCGCGTTCCGCACCATGCTCGACAAGTAAGGGCATGCAATCCGCGGCGGCGGCGACCGCCTCCAAAATCAAATCCTCTTCCGGACGCGATGCCCGCGTCAGCACGTAGTCGATGACGTCGGCCTTGTTGCCCGGATGACCTATCCCCAGACGCAGACGCCAGAATGCGTCGCCGATGTGCGCGATGATGTCGCGCAACCCGTTGTGGCCGCCGTGGCCGCCGCCATGCTTCAGTCGCACACTGCCCACGGGTATGTCGAGCTCATCGTGCGCCACCAGGATATCCGACGGCGCGATCTTGAAGAACTCGCTGAGCTGGCGCACCGACAACCCGCTTCGGTTCATATACGTGGTCGGTTTCAACAGGGTGATTTCCTGACCCGCAATGGTGATGCGTGCGGTTTCGCCGGAGTATTTGCGATAGTCGCGAAATTCCGCGTTGTGACGCCGCGCAAGCAGGTCCACGAACCAGAAGCCCGCGTTGTGGCGGGTCACCTGATGTTCGGGCCCGGGATTTCCCAAGCCGACGATGATGCGCAATGGTAGACCCGCCATCCAAAACCACCCAGGCTCTGCAAAAAAGCAAGGGCCGCCCATTCGACGGCCCTTGCGACGATCACGCTCGAGAAAACTACTTCTTGGCGTCTTTCTTGGCCGGTTCCTTCTTGGCCTCTTCCTTCTTCGCGGGCTCGGCCTTCTTGGCATCGCCGGCCGCTGCCGCTCCGGCTGCCGCCGGCGCCGCCGCCGCGCCATCCGCCGCCGCTCCCGCCGCCGCTGCCGCGGTGGGCTCCGGCTCTTCCGCACGCGGACTGTGGATCGCGACCACCGCCGCATCTTCCTTGGCGATTTCCACGAGAGTCACACCCTCCGGCACCTTCAATTGCGACAAGTGGATGCTCTCGTTGAGCGACAGTCCGGAAATGTCCACTTCGATGAATTCCGGCAGATCCTTCGGCAGGCACAGCACGATCACATCGTTACGCATGTGCGACACGATGCCGCCCTGTGATTTGACGCCGGGCGATACCGAGGCACCCTTGAAATGCAGCGGGATGCTGATGCGGATCGTTTCGTTTTCCTCGACGCGCTGGAAATCGACGTGCACGATCGCGTTCTTGTACGGATGGCGCTGCACATCCTTGAGAATCGCAGCCTGTGTCTCCGCGCCCACCTTGAGATTCAGGATGGTCGAATAAAAACGTTCATTGTCCAGCATGAGCGCCAGTTTTTGATGGCTGAGGGTAAGCGCCCGCGCGTCCAGTTTTCCGCCATACAATATCGCCGGCACTTTTCCGTCGTGACGCAGGCGGCGGCTCGCACCTTTGCCTTGCGTCTCGCGGAACTCGGCATCGAGTTCAAAAGAGGTCTTCATAATCTTCTCCAGTTAATGCACCAACAGAGCACCCGGACGTCGCGACCAATCGCCCGGGCACCCACCATTCAAGTCAATTCACGTACAGCTCGACGTCAATCTATGTACAGCGAGCTCACCGACTCCTCGTCGTTGATCCGCCGTATCGTCTCAGCCAGCAGTCCCGAAACGCTCAGCTGGCGAATTCTCGGACACTGCTTCGCCGCTGCCGACAGCGGAATCGTATCCGTGACCACCAGCTCATCGAGCATCGACGCCGAGATGCGCTCGATTGCCGACCCGGACAGAACCGGGTGCGTGATATAGGCAACCACCTTTATCGCGCCCTCGTCCTTCAAAGCCTTCGCGGCCTGACACAGCGTTCCCGCCGTATCGACCATGTCATCCACCAACACGCAGCTGCGTCCTTCGACCTCGCCGATGATGTTCATCACCTTCGATTCGTTCGGTCGCGGCCGCCGCTTGTCGATGATGGCCAGATCCGCATCGTCCAATCTCTTCGCCAGCGCCCGGGCACGCACCACGCCGCCTACATCGGGCGACACGACGATCATCCTTTCGTGCTTCTGCTTCCAGGCATCGCCCAACAGCACCGGCGATGCGTACACATTGTCCACCGGGATGTCGAAAAATCCCTGAATCTGATCCGCATGCAAATCCACGGTCAGCAAACGGTCGACGCCGGCACGCGCGATCATGTTCGCCACCAGCTTGGCGGCAATCGCGACGCGCGTGGCGCGCGGGCGCCGGTCCTGACGCCCATATCCAAAATACGGCACCACCGCGGTGACCCGCTTCGCCGACGCGCGCCGGCAGGCATCCGTCATCAGCAGCAGTTCCATCAAATTCTCGGCCGGAGGACAGGTCGGCTGCACGATGAACACATCGCGGCCGCGCACGTTCTCCATGATCTCGACGTTCACTTCGCCATCGCTGAACTTCGCGACATCGGCGCGGCCCAGCGGCACGCGCAAGTGCCGCGTGATCTCCTCCGCCAGTTCCGGATTCGCATTGCCGGTGAACACGGCGATCGACAATGCATCGAACTCACGGCTTTGCGACATCACACCTGCTCAAGTTGGCTGGGGTGGAAGGATTCGAACCTCCGTATGGCGGGATCAAAACCCGCTGCCTTACCGCTTGGCGACACCCCAACTTAAGTACAACAATCAGCGCACTCGACCGGGCGCGCGCTTTTACTCTCAGCCGGCCGCCAATCTTCCGAGCAAGGGCGAGTCATTCAGTCCGCGAGCCAAGAACCCAGTCCACGCGGGCGGCACCTCACGCAATATTTCGCGGCCGTGAGATTCACTCTCGCAAGCCAGAAACACGCAGGCTCCTGTACCTGTCAGGCGCACGGGTCCATATTGCGACAGCCAGTCGAACGCATGCGCCACCTCCGGATATCGGTGTCGCACCACGCTCCAACAGTCGTTCCTTCCACCGCTCGCCAGGAAGCCGTGAATTGTGATCGGCGCAGAATTCCTTGTCAATTCAGGGTCCTGGAATACCTGAGCCGTGCTCACGAATACATTTGGCTGCAAAATCAGGTAGTTAGTCTCCAAAGGCGCCTCCGGCGGATACAACAGCGTGATCCGCTCACCCACTCCTTCTGCCCAAGCCACCCGGCCGCGGACGAAAACAGGCACATCCGCGCCAAGTTTGAGTCCCAACGCAGCCAACTCATCGGTGGAAAGGTTCGCTCCCCACAGATGGTTCAAGGCCACCAACACTGTCGCGGCATCGGAGCTGCCTCCGCCGAGTCCACCTCCGATGGGGATGCGCTTCAGCAGACTGATGTCAGCGCCCAATGTCGTGCCTGACGCCTTCTGCAGCGCGCGCGCGGCGCGCACGCACAGATCGGCCTCCTCCGCGACGCCCGCGAGTGAGGTCTGACGGGCGATTCGTCCGTCCGCGCGCACGGCAAAGGTGATTTCGTCGCACAAATCCACGAACTGAAAGCAGGACTGCAGCTCGTGATAGCCGTCGGCGCGGCGTCCCAGAATATGTAAGAAGAGATTGAGCTTGGCCGGTGCGGGCCACGGTTGCGACGCCGTGTTCGGGGACGAATCTCTCACGGGCGATCGCTCACGGGCGAACGTCCCAATGATCGACGACGATGCGTACACGCACATCGTCGCGCGTAAGCACGATGTGCGCCGGCAAGACATCGCCCGCCGCCGCCATGTAGCGATCGTAATCGACGCTCCACCCCGCCTGAACCAGGTGTTGCGCACGATCCTGAGCGTTGCGCTGCAGATCGAATGCGCCATTCGGATCCGGCACGCCGAGCAACCAGTAGCGTAGGTCCTCGATCGGCAGTTCGAAGCCCAGCCGCTCCTGCAGTTGCGCGAGGGCCTCCGCGCTGGGCGCTGCGCCGTTGACGGAAAGCCCTTTCGGTGTCTGCACGATCACTTGTGCGCCGATCCCGAGCGGCCCCGACAGGTGCAACTCAGAGGATGCGGCACGTTGTTGCCAATCGAGAGATGCCTGCCACCCTTGAGTGCCCGCCGCCACGGCGGCGCGGCCTTGCAAGGTCCAGACATCGGCATGCTGCAGAGTTTGCACCCGCATCGACCATTCTCCCGCAGCCTGCTGCGGCCGGGTGCCAACGCACGCGCTCAAGGCAACCAGGCAGCACGCCACCGTCAACAGGCGCAGCATGGCGTCGTTCAACGCTCGGCTTGCAGCCGCTGCCGTGTCGACTTCAACAATTTGTTGTCGGCATCGATGATGCTGGCTTCGGACCAGATCTGCTGCGCTTCATCATGCTTGCCCCGCTTCCACAGCACCTCGCCCAGATGCGCTGCGATGTCGCCGCCGCGATCGTCGCTGTAGGCCATGCGCAGATACGGCAGCGCCTCCGCTTCATGGCCCTGGCGGAACAGCACCCACCCGAGACTATCGAGAATCGCAGCATTCTTGGGCGCTGCCGTGTGCGCTCGCTCGATCAGCTTGCGGGCCTTGGTGAGGCTTCGCGAGTGATCGGCCAGCGTGAATCCGAGCGCGTTCATGGCTGCAGGGTCCTGGGGCCGGTCCTTCAACACCGCGGCCAATTCGCGCAGCGCATCCGCCACCTTCCCCTCATCCTCGTAAACCGATGCGCGCGCATAGCGCAATTCCACGCTGTCGGGATACTCCTCCAGGCCTTTGCTCAATGTGTCATAGGCCTTCGGCAGTTCGCCTGAGTCGGCGTAGATCCGGGCGCGCGTATTGATGATCTCCGGCGCCCGCTGCGGCTCATCCTCGCCAAGCCGGTCGAGAAGTTCGTCCGCCGCCGCCGGCGCGCCGTGCATGTAAAGTATCGCCGCCGCGCGCAGCAACGCAGGCAGCACGTTGTCGCCGTGCTGCACCTGCGAGTACAAGCGCAGCGCCCGCTCCGAGTCGCCGTTGCGGTCGGCAATCACGGCAAGATAATAGAAGGCATCGTCGAGAAATTGCCGGGTGCGCACCACCTGCTCAAAGCGTGCGTCGGCGGCCTCGAAATGACCCTGCTGGAATTCCAACAGCCCGAGCATGCGCAGCGCCGCGGGTTTCGATTCCGCTCTTGCCGCCAGCAGGTCCAACTGCTCGGCCGCCGCGTCGTTGCGCTGCGCCGTCATCAACAGCACCGCATACTCGAACCGGTTGGCCGCATCATCGTCGCTCTTGATCAGCGCCTGGGCCTGCGCGAGCGGCTCTTCGGTGTCTCCGGCCATGACACGGGCTCGCAGCAAGGTCTGCGTCAATTCCCGCCGCGCGGACGCGGCGGCGGCGGCGTCGCCGGATGCGCCGCTGGCCGGTGAACTTAACGCAAGCGTAAGCGCCCGCACCGCGGCCGCAGGATCGTCAGCGCGCAGCGCCGCCAAACCCTGCATGCGTAAAGCGGCCGCCGAACCGGGAAAAGACGCCGCCAGGCGATCTGCCAGTGCTCGCGCGCCGAAGATGTTGTCATCCCCGGTCAAGTCGTTTTCCACATCGGCAAACGCCATGTCGACGCCGCTCGGCGCACCCGTCACCACGGCCTGATAGTGCTTGGCGGCATCGTCGATGCGGTACAGCTCCAAGGCCGCACGCGCCGCGGCCCGCTGAGCATCGACCGAATTGGGCGCCGCGCCGATCCAACGCTGCGCAACCTTGGCCACCAAGGACGGCTGCAGGGCCGCCGCGCTGACCTCGGTGGCCCGCTCGAGCAGCCCAGGGGTCGGGTCTTCAGCCGCCGCAGCTGCATATTGGACGGCCGCCACCCGCTGCTCACCGCGGGCAAGGGCTATTTCCGCCGTAAGCGTATAAAATTCGCTGGTTGCGGGGGTTTCGTCCTTGGTGCCGCTTAAGGTGGCGCATCCGGCCAGGAACACAAGCCCGAGGCACGATACCGCTTTGACAGGAATTGAAATCGAAACCACGGCCGCACTATAGCGAAATGAATATCCCGCTGCCGCGGAATCCGGCTTGATCCGGCGCCGCGTCATCCACCAGAATCGCAACAATTCCGACGAAGCGCGCCCATGTCATTCAACATTTTAGGTATCAATCACAAAACTGCGCCGGTCGCGCTGCGTGAGAAAGTTGCCTTCGGCGCAGAGCGTCTGATCGCCGCACTGCGGACGATGCGCCAGGAACTCGGCGTCGTTGAAGTGGTGATCCTGTCCACCTGTAATCGCACGGAGGTATATTGGTCGGGCGCCGCCAACGGCACGGAGCTCACCCAGTGGCTCGAGAACCATCACGGCAACAATCTCGACCTGGCATCGAGCCTGTATATCCATCAGGAATCGGGTGCCGTCGAGCACACGTTCAAAGTGGCTTCCGGGCTCGATTCGATGGTGCTCGGTGAGGCGCAGATCCTCGGCCAGTTGAAGGACGCTTATCGCGTCGCCCAGGAGGCAGGCAGCACCGGTCCCGTTCTCAACAAACTGTTCCAGGCCGCGTTCTCGGCCGCCAAACGCGTGCGTTCGGAAACCCGGATCGGCGCGAACGCGGTGTCGCTGGCCGGTGCCACCGTAAGCCTCGCGCGCCGCGTCTATTCCGACCTGAGCGCGCGCACCGCACTGATGATCGGCGCCGGTGAGATGAACGAGCTGACCGCGCGGCATTTCGCCAGCGCCGGCGTCAAACGGCTGGTGATCGCCAACCGTACCGTGCTGCGGGCACAGACCCTGGCGGCGGAGCTGAAAGGCTATGCCGTCGGCCTGGACGATCTCGACAAGGAATTGGTGGATGCGGATATCGTGATCGCCTGCACCGCGAGTCCCATCCCGATCATCACCAAACGCGCCGCCGAGGCCGCCATTCGAGCCCGGCGTCGACGACCCATCTTCATGGTCGACATGGCGGTGCCGCGGGACATCGAGCCCGCGGTGGCGGAACTCGAGGACGTTTACCTTTTTTCAATCGACGATCTGCAACAGCTCGTCGACGAGAACGTGCAGCAGCGCGAGCTGGCCGCCAACGGCGCACGGCTGCTCATCGGCGAGGAAGTGGCCCGCTTCCTGGCGGACTCTCGCGTGCATGACGCCGCGCCCGCGATCCGCATCATGCGCGAACAGGCCGAAGCGATCCGCCAACAGACCTTGGACCAGGCGCGGCGCATGTTGCTGGCCGGCAAGCCCAACGAAGACGTCATGCAATATCTGGCCAACACCCTCATGAACCGGCTGCTGCACGGCCCCACTCAGGCCCTGCGCCATGCCGCGGAACTGGCCGATCAGGAACTTGCACGGACGGTCGCCCGGCTGCTGACGGAAGAACGCGACCGGCATTAATCCGCCACGTCGCTATAATCCGCCGCCATGAAGGACTCCATCCGGCAAAAGCTCGAGAAGCTCGACGAGCGCTTCGAGGAGATCGGTCGGCTTTTGTCCGATGGCGGCGTCATATCGCGCCAGAATCAGTTCCGCGATCTCTCCATGGAATATGCAAAAATACGCGAGGTCGTCGATCTCTACCGGCATTTCGTCTCGCTCCAAGGAGACCAAGCCATCGCCCGGGAGATGGCTGCAGACAAGGACCCCGCCACCCGTTCGATGGGCGAGGAGGAACTTCTCGAACTGACGCCGCTGATCGAGGCGCAGGAACTGCAACTGCAGCGCCTGCTGGTGCCGAAGGACCCGCAGGATGACGCCAATATCTTTCTCGAGATCCGCGCCGGCACGGGCGGCGATGAGGCAGCGCTGTTCGCGGGCGACTTGCTGCGCATGTATGCGCGCTACGCGGAAACCCAAGGCTGGAGCGTCGAGGTGTTGAGCGAGAGCCCCGGTGAGCACGGCGGCTACAAGGAAGTCATCAGCCGCATCATCGGCCGCGGTGCCTTCTCGCTGCTCAAGTTCGAATCCGGCACACACCGCGTGCAGCGAGTGCCGGCCACCGAGGCTCAAGGGCGCATCCACACGTCCGCTTGCACGGTGGCCATTCTGCCCGAGCTTGCCGAGGTCGAGGCTGTGGAGTTGAATCCGGCGGACCTGCGCATCGACACCTACCGCTCATCCGGAGCGGGCGGGCAGCACGTCAACAAGACCGATTCGGCAATTCGCATCACGCATATACCCACCGGCATCGTGGTCGAATGCCAGGACGAACGCTCGCAGCACAAGAACCGCTCGCGCGCGATGTCCCTCCTGAAGGCCCGGCTGTTGTCGGCGGAGCGCGAAAAGCAGCAAAGCCAGCAGGCGCAAACGCGCAAATTGCAGGTCGGATCCGGCGACCGCTCCGAACGCATCCGCACTTATAATTTTCCTCAGGGGCGTGTCACCGACCATCGCATCAACCTCACCCTGTACAAACTCGACGATGTCATGAACGGCAATCTGGATGAGCTGATTCGTGCGTTGAACCAGGAATACCAGGCTGAGGAATTGGCGCAGCAGGTGGGATGATCGACATGAACATCGCCGACACCTTGAGCCTGGGCACGCGCACCTTGAGTGCGCACAGCGATTCGCCGCGTTTGGACGCCGAGATATTGCTCGGCAGGGTCCTGGGCCTGTCGCGCGCGGCGCTCATCGCGCATGACGATGCGGCGTTGGCAGCCGACAGGATTCGCGCTTACGAGGGATTGCTCGCGCGGCGCAGCACCGGCACGCCGATCGCATATCTGACCGGCACGCGCGAGTTTTGGTCGCTCAGCCTGCACGTATCGCCGGCCGTGCTGATACCGCGTCCCGAAACCGAAGTGCTGGTCGAACAAGCCCTGCAGCTGAAGTTGCGCAATGACCCTTGCGCCGTACTGGATCTCGGCACCGGCAGCGGCGCCGTTGCGCTCGCCATCGCCGCCGAGCGACCCCATTGGAACATCACCGGCGTGGACGTCTCGCCGCTTGCCTTGAGCGTGGCCCGCGGGAATTCGCAGCGCCTTAACTTGTCCAACGTGGAATGGTGCCTAGGTTCATGGTTCGAGGCCGTGCCGGCGCGGCGCTTCGATCTGATCGTCGGCAATCCGCCCTATGTCGCCGGCGGCGATCCGGCCCTGGCCGCCCTGTCGGCGGAGCCGGCGCTGGCGCTGACGCCCGGACCCACGGGACTGGAAGCGCTCGCCGCCATCATTTCTCGAGCAGCTGCGTATCTCAACGAACGCGGCTGGCTGCTGCTCGAACACGGATGGGATCAGGCCCCATCGGTCGCTGGGTTGCTCGAGCAGCATGGTCTGACCCAGATCCGTACCGTCGCAGACTTCTCAGGCAACTCCCGCGTCACGCTGGCAACCCTTCATACACAACAATAGGAATATCCATGATCCGCTTCGAAACCACCCTCGGCGATTTCACCATCGAGCTGTTCGAGAAGGAAGCTCCACTGTCCGTCGCCAACTTTCTCAAATACATCGAATCCGGTTTCTTCGACGGCACAATTTTTCACAGAATCGTGCCCGGATTCGTCATCCAAGGCGGCGGCTTCACCGAGGACATGACTCAGAAGCGCACCAATCCGCCGGTCAAGAATGAGGCCGACAACGGCCTGAAGAATTCTCGCGGGACGCTGTCGATGGCGCGCACCAACGACATCAACAGCGCCACGTCGCAATTTTTCGTCAACCTCAAGGACAACGATTTTCTGGATCATACCCGAGGCAATTTTGGCTATGCGGTATTCGCCAAGGTGGTCGACGGCATGGACATCATCGACAAGATCGCCGCGGTCGAAACCGGCCGCAAGCGCGGTTTCGACGATGTTCCCGTGGAGGCCGTCATCATGAAAAGCGTCCGCGTGGAGAAAGCCTAGCCGGCCACGTGGCTTCAAGATCGCGGTTGGGCCGGCTGCTGCGGTTCACCGCGGCCGTGTTCGCCGTCTGCGTGCTGGTGAGCATCCTCATCGTGCTGCTGCTGCGCTGGATCAATCCACCGTTCACCGCCTTCATGGCCGAAACCCAGGTGCAGGCGTGGCTGACTCACGATTCGGGCTATGCATCCGTACATCACTGGGTCGACCTGGAACAGATTTCGCCGAATCTGGCTTTGGCGGTCATAGCCTCGGAGGATCAGAAGTTTCCGGAACACTGGGGATTCGACGTCGAGGCCATCGAGAAGGCGTATCAGCTCAACCGGCACAGCCACAAGGTCCGCGGCGCCAGCACCATCAGTCAACAGGTCGCCAAAAATCTGTTTCTTTGGTCGGGACGCAGCTATTTCCGCAAGGGCTTGGAAGCCTACTTCACCCTGTTGATCGAGGCCTGTTGGCCAAAGCGGCGCATTCTCGAGGTGTACTTGAACAGTGCGGAATTTGGCTGGGGTACCTATGGCGCCGAAGCGGCCGCGCAACGCTTCTTCCACCGCTCCGCCGCGCGCCTGACGCGCAGCGACGCGGCATTGCTCGCCGCCGTTCTGCCCAATCCCGAGCATTATTCCGCCGCCGCGCCCACGGCGTATCTGCAGCGACGACGCGAGCAAATATTAGCTCAGATGCAGGCGCTCGGCGGTCCGGAGATGCTGCAGGAGGTCGACGCTTATCCGGGCCGGCGTCCCTGAGAGAACTTGGTCCAGTATCTCCGGAATTTCAAAGACGGCGCGATTATGGATGCGCCGCACGTTGGCGCAGAAATCGTGCATGCGCGCCGTGAGCTGCGCGACGCCGCTGCGAATCGTCTTGAACGAATCGAGCACGAGGCCAACCTGGTGTTCTTCGATCCAGTCGGCGTTGTAGCGCTCCTGAGGCATGGTCCAGGCGTTGCGCACCACGATCACCGGCAGCCCCTGTTGCACGGCCTCGCTGATGCTGCCGGGGCCCGGCTTGCCGATGAAAAAATCGCTGAGCTGCATGTAGTGGCGCATCTGCGAGGTGAATCCAAGCACGACGCGCGGCGCTGCAGCGCGCTGTGCCCGAAGGTGTGAGGCCAGCGCCGCGTTGTGTCCGCACACCAAGATCAGCTGTACGTCATCCAGACGTTTGGCGATGCCGCGCATCACACGCGATCCGTGGCCGCCGAACATCACCAGGCCCGTGGGCCGGTCCGGATCGAGTTTCAGCTTCAGCAATTCCGCGCGCCGATCCAGGGACAGTTCCCGGTAGAAATCGGGGCTGATGATCATGCCCGAGGTCTCGTGAATGCGGTCGGGGGCGCATCCCGCCGCTCGCGCCTGCGCAACTGCATGCCGCGTGCCGCAAATCCAGTGCTGCGCCTGCTGCGGTTCGATCCAAAAGTGCGGCGGGAAGTCGGCGAAATCGGTGAGCACCGTGACGTAGGGGACGCCCGGCCTGGCCAGGCTCAGGGCCTGAAACATGGCGCGATTGAAATTCGGTACCAGCGACACGACCAGATCCGGTTTGGTGCGTTGCCAATGGCGCTTAAGCTGGCTGATCAAGGACTTGTGGCTCAGCCGGATCAGCGCCTGCAAAATCCGCAATTCCTGGGCCAGCCCCAAAGTCCACCCTCGCGCCAGGCGCACGTTATAGTAGTGTTCCGGTTTGACACCGGTGGTTCTGCGAAAAACATCCTGAGGATCCAGGACTTCGAACAGATTGACGAGACGCACATGCCAATCCCAACCCTGCTCGCGTATCGCCATCTCGAGCGCGGTGGCAGCCGAGCGGTGACCGCCGCCGGCATTGATGTAAATGAGATCGACGGTTTTCAATGACAAATTCAAGCCCCACGCGCAGCCAGGCGGTAGTTTGCGCACCGAGTATTACCAAGCGATGAATCCGAATTGCGTCTCCTGACCTGCGTTCTTTCCGGCCCGACACTCTGCCTGGCACTCGGCCTGTCGCTCGGCCTGCCGCTGCTGGGCGCGTCCGGGGTCGCCCGCGGTGCCGGGGCGACCCCGCTGCCTGCCAACGCCGCAAGACTTGACCACGGTCGCTTCAAGGATTTGGTGGTGTATTCACCTTCCGGCAAACCGACCAGCTTCGTGCTGTTCTTGTCGGGTCAGGCAGGCTGGAACGCGGCGGCGGAATCGATGGCGCAACAGCTGGTACAGCAGGGCGCCATGGTCGCCGGCATCGATACATCCCGGTTTCAGGCCAACCTGCAGGCCGACGCTGCAAACTGTGTGTTCCCGGACGGCGACCTGGAAAACTTGAGCCACTTCGTCCAAGCCTATTTCCACAACGACACCTATCTTGCGCCCATCCTCGTGGGGGTGGACTCCGGCGCGACGCTGGCATACGCCGTGCTGGCGCAAGCACCCAACGACACCTTTGCGAGCGCGTTGACGGTGGATTTCTGCCCGAGCCTCGACATGCAGAAACCGCTGTGCAAGGGTTCCGGGTTCCAGTCCGAGCCTGATACACACGGCGCCGGCGTGAATCTGCTGCCCATCAAGAGCTTGGGCGACCCCTGGGTCGCGCTGCAGACACAGGGGAGCCAGTGCGCGGTGGCGGCGGTGGAGTTCGTTGCCAAGGTACGCGGTGCGGCAAGTGTCGGCCTGAAGAGGTTCAGCATGTCATCGTTCGATGCCGCGTTCGGCAAACTGGCGGCGGCCAGCTCGCGGGCCCGTCTGGCGCCGCCGCCGGCGGCGCTCGGCGACCTTCCCGTCGTCGAAGTCGCGGCACGCCCCGGCGTCGCGCAGTCCGACGAATTCGCCCTGCTCATGTCCGGGGACGGCGGCTGGGCCGGCATCGATCAGGACATTGCCGCGGCATTATCGGCGGCGGGCATTCCCGTGGTCGGCCTGGATTCACTGCGCTACTACTGGACCGCGCGTACGCCCGAAGGTCTGGCGGCAGACACCGACAAATTGATCCGCTACTACCTTGCGCACTTGGGCAAGAAGCGTGTGCTGCTCATCGGCTATTCGCAGGGCGCCGACGTGCTGCCGTTCGCCGTGAACCGCTTGTCGCCGGCTACGCGATCCAGCGTCGCGCTCGCCGCCATCCTCGGCATGTCCGAGCACGCCTTGTTCGAATTCCACGTGAGCAGCTGGATCTCGGACAGCAATTCGGGACCTGCGACCCTGCCCGAGGTCGATCGCATCAGCGGCATGCCGGTGCTGTGCATCTATGGCGCGGATGAGAAGGATTCGCTATGTCCGAAACTCGATCCGAAAAAGATCATGGTCGTCGAGGTCAAGGGCGGCCACCATTTCGACGGCGACTACGCGGGCCTGGCGCAACATATCATCTCAGCGGCGAAGCACTGACACCCTCACGCGA
>Ga0116228_10003111_pt1 | contig 14513 bp, 9 predicted proteins | sample S1TSphfallax_2_FD_89694 | JGI IMG/M metagenome (GOLD analysis project Ga0116228, IMG submission 89694) | Host-associated microbial communities from peat moss isolated from Minnesota, USA - S1T2_Fc - Sphagnum fallax MG | ecosystem: Host-associated > Plants > Peat moss > Unclassified | place: USA...
CATGTTTATTACATATTGTGTGATACATATTGTGGCACATATATGCCACAACTGAATCTCACATTACAATATTAGTATAATATGTGCCACAATGAACATCACATATTTTACATTATGATGGGTGAAATCACAAAGTTTACCTCACATGTGTCATGAACCATGGCCTTTGGTCTAGGAAAAATTGTGTTGGATGGCAATTCCAGGTTTATATATTTAAAATTCAGATTAAATAACCATAAGTTCAAAGTTTTTGAAATGCTCAAAGGTGGTATCCTCACCATAACCGGCGGTTCATGGTAGGTTCTTTAGTTGGTTCTCTGATTTTTTGACAACCCTAGTTCTGAATTTTTTGAGAATTGCTAGTTTGGCTTCCACATACCCAACCATATTACCCACCAATTTTTTCTTTGAAAAAGAAAGAATTGTACAACACTAGATAAGTTCAGTGAACTATATATATATACCCTAAAGTTTGAACAAAATCATAAAATTAAATATAATAATTGACAACATTTTGGGATTTAAAAAAATTGTTTGGCAACCCAATTGAATAACATTTTATTTTTAAAATTCATCCATCCATTGTGGCTATCAACTTCTTAATTTAATTTATTTTGTGGCTAGCATCTACTTACCCTAATTCATTTTATATAAGCACAAATTTGTGAAGTTTCTTGTGTACAATGCTTGTGATGATTATAGCGAAAACGTTTTGCAAAAATGGCTAAGCGGATGTAGACTAGTTTCATGTTTACAACAAAAATTAAGGATGAGCAAAATGCTAGAGTTTCTCATCAATGTGAGGTTTTAGATATATATTTGAAGATGGGGAGGAGTAAGATGAGAACTATGATTACATAATGGAAAAGAACTTTGGTATTGGGTCCTACACTAATTAGTTCATTCCTTCCCTCTAGACTCCCTATTTTGGTTATAGTAAAGGAATATAAAAATCTCACTATAGCTTTGAGTTTTTTGCAAGCTTTTCACAAGAAACTAAAGTAAGTTCATGGTCCTTGTGTCAAATTGTCAAGGGAGGCTTTGTATGAAAATTTTACACCTATTGAAATCCTTAAAGATAAGTACAAGGCCTTTGCAAATGTAAATATTATTCATGAAGAGCTCACAACATTGTTGTTAGAGAGAAAATTAATCTAGAATTATTTAATCTACCTGTGTCCGATGTAAGTATAACATTTACCACTTTTTAATTATCTAGGAGGTGAAGTTTCTAGAATTAAGTAGTTTTAGAAATAGGTAGTGAGAATTTGCTTCCACATCTAATTAACTTGGGGAAAAAATGAAGATAGTTATCACCAAAGTAAGAGGAGATTGGGTAGACCCAAGCAACCAACGGCAATTGAGGATTCATGGTGTGTGATTGTTATAGAGGTTTTTAAAAAAAAGATAGAAAAAGACTTAGAGAAGGGGGAAAAGGGATAGAGACCTTGGAGGAAGAGGCTTGTACTTTTGGAGAAATGGAACTATTACATGGAGCATGTGTGATTTTGAAAGGAGAACCTACTTGTATGTGTGGATTAAAGGGTGATTTATCTTTGATTTAGAAAAATGTAATTCTCTTGAATTTTTTTTGTATTTCCTTGCTTACATTGTAGCTTTGTACATGGAGGCTAGCAACAATGGAAGAAGGCATGTAAGGTACTAGGAAGCATTTGGTTCCCCTTGGGATAGTAGTAATCAAGGGTTGGACTAAAGAGGTAATTACTTCCCACAAAGGTATGGTTTAATCTCTACCATTTAAAAATAGAATAGAAAACTATTTGGTATAGTTATAGGACTTATAAGGAGGTAACCCTACACCCCTTGAGCTCATGTCTATTTTGTTTTCCTTTTCTTCCTTGTTTGGGTTCATGGGACAAATTGTAGAAGTGGAGAAATAGAATATCAAAGAATTTTTTACATCTTGCAAGTTTATTTTTGAAAAGCTATGACTATGGTATTTATTATTTATTAGCTTTCAAGGCAATACCTTGTGGGACTTTTTTTGAAACAATAGTGACAATCAAATTAGAAGCTATATTCAAATAATGTTTTTTCCATTTTTTGTTCAACAAGTATATTTCGTAATTATGTTGGTATTTGTCAAGTCTTTAAAGGTGGTATTAATGACTCTTACTTGCATATCCACATATAGAACAAAAGATCATTACAACCTTGCAAAACTATAGGTTGGTAGGATAACACCTAAATGTAGCATGGTTGCAACCTTTTATTAACAATTTAACACAATTGTGAACAAAATATTACCACGTCTAGGGGCATAAGAATGGTAAAATATGCCAGCTGAACACACTTGCTATTTTTTTGGAAAATATATAAGTTTTTTTATTTCATTGCATAATATTGAGGAAACACATGTTTTAAATTGCATTTAAATACATTTTTAAATAAATGCAAGTACAAAAAGTACATGTCGCATTTTTGCAAAATTGAGTTACAAGTACATGAAAGTAAAACATCAATTAGAATTATTATACTTTCAAGGCTTAATGTGTATGGATATAGTTTTAACTTTTTATATTCTAATCATAATCTATCAAAGTTTTAATGTAAAAATATTTTGGAAAATTTGAACAACCAACCAATTTAGAACATATTTTTAATCCATTTTTCTTATATAGAAATTCCTCAAACTTTATGTACAACTTACAATAAACTCAATGAAGTGCTCTATGATTTCAAAATGAAATTTAAATAAGTTTTAAATATATTTTATAATGTTAATGTTGGAATTTTATTTTTTTGAAATTAAATTTCTTTAAGACTATTTTTTTGGCATACTTTATCATGTTTGGACCCCTAGTAGACACCCCACAATGCAAAGGATTCAAAGTGTCATACTCATGGACCAAAATGTTCATAATTTATTTTGAATTGGCCCTAAATAACTCCCACCACAACTACCAGCAAATTAACTTAAAATTGAGAAAAATAAAACAAAACAATGCCATTCATGGTAGCTTATTTGGTTAGATTGCATAATGTATACCAAAATCCTTGGTAGTCAATTATAACTAGATAGGAATTCATTAGTAGCTACATGGGGTTCAAGAACAAGGGAGAAAAAATGTGCAAAACATGTACACATAGTATAAATAGAGGACAAAAAAAAATCACACCACTAGTGTATTTTGCTACCTTAGGGTTACAAGTGATTTCATTCCAAATTGTCTTTATTGGCGAAAACAAAAAGATCTTTACCACCTCACAACCATGGTAGGATCTTATATTTCTCTTTTATAAGATGACATTTTACATAGTTTGACAAGCAATGGAACAACCTTCAGACATGCAAAGACATTGTGATCAATGTCATAAAGCCATATAAAGATGCACAAATGGAACAATATTTACCCAAAAATAATAGATAGGTTGGTTGGTTGACTATTGGTCAATCCACAAATCTAAGGACTTTCTAGATTAAATGAAAACACCCCACTCAAACATGCTAATGATCTTCATTAAATAACTATTTGTACATTAGGATGAAAGTACAATTATGGGGATTGTTTGGACTTGTGCAATTTCAATTTTCAAAGTTGAAAATGAACCTCAAATATAAGGTCATATATTAAACATTAACATTGTTAATTTAAAAAATTATCTACGTTACAATATAAATTTTAGTGAAAATCATATTGAAAAATGTGGATGAGTTCTAAAAAAATAGTTGACTCATAGTGTAATTTTGAAATGATGACACATGTGGACTTAGAAAGTATGACATAATAATTTCAGAAGGAAAAAAAAATCATGATCAAATGAGGGATTTAAGAATAAAATGCATTGAAAAATTCCCAATACAAGAAATTTTAATTTTTAGAATGTTAATTTGTTTCATTTTCAATCATTGATGGTTTAATTCATGAATAGGTGGACCAAAAATGGCACATGATAACATTTTCATAAGTCCATTTCATTTGTAAATTTTCAAGCTCTAGGAAAACAAAACAATTAATTAGCACTAATCCATCAATTCATAAAATATTTTTTCCAATTTTGAAAAGTCCCAACTAAATAATAAATATATGGTAAGTAAGAAGATGATGCGGATTTTTTTTTAAATACATAAATTTTGACTATTAGTTAATCCATAACTAGAATTTTACAAAACATTTTTCAAATAAGATTTCATTTCTAGTTTCCATAACATTTTTTAAAAGGGATATTGAATCTTCATTTAAAATTTCATAACAATATCCATACAAAAAAAATCATATATACAAATCCACAATTATGATACCATTCCATGTGTTACAACTTCAAAAGTTCAACCACATAACTTTAAGGTCATTAATTGACAATATGATCACACATGTCTTCATATTTGATTTTATAACTTAAACGAAAGTCCAATGGATAGAATATTGATTTTAGTACATGTCATTTATGGTTTTCAAGAACAAAAAAAATTTGTGAAAAACTACAATCTAAGACCAATATTGGTTCATGTGTCATGCATTCACATTGACATTCAATTTCACATTGAAAACTCCAAGCTTTCATCTAGATTTTTTGACCAATCACATGTCTATGAAATTTATAAAGTTATATACCAATAATTTTGAGCACAAGCATAGGTGAATGCACATTGGATTATGGTTTGATGATTATCATTATTGTAGGAATTTTAGCTAATGTAAGATGTGAACTTTTCCAAATATAAAAAGTGAAGCACCTAAGGTCATGCTTTTACCCATCAATTCTACAATTGATTTATTTCATCATCTAAAGGCTTTTCAAGCATGCTTATGAGAAGTAGTTTTTAGGTTGGCTATCAAAATCTATTATAGAACAATTGGACTTGGAAGTGAAGGTGAAAATGGATTTTATAATATTTTTAGTCAAGCCACATTTGTAAATGGTTTGATTAAAGAGACTATAAATGTGGGTTACATGAAGCATGGCAACATGTGTTCACTTAACTAAATATGGTCATCAAGGTGGGTACAAGTGAGGCTTATCATGGCATTCATTGCATATTTCCAATTAGAAGTAATGGAAGTTGACACAATTTCAACTCTCTTTGCAAAATCAAACCAAGTAATAAATAAGAAAATAGAGGTTCCAGACTCTAACCATGACAATATTAATGAAGACTTAGATGTTAATGAAAAAATTACTAAGATCATGCAAGATTGCTTGACAAAAACATTAAATATGATTAATACATTGATGAGCATGTTATAATTCAAAATTTAGCAAATAACACATAAATGTTTAAAATCTAGATCCAAAGTTGTGCATCTTTGAATTGTCTTAAAATAGAATAAACAAACAAAAAATTTGTTAATGTTCAATACTAATATTGCAGCACACAAAATTTTATAAGAAACAAAATCAATCATGTAAATGTTTTAACTTTGAAGCTTATGAATGTTGTTTCTAGCTAGATGTTATTTTATTTACTTTGATTACATTATTTCATGTTCCATAACTAAGAAATTCAAAATCTTACTAAAGAAAATAAGTTTCAAGGACATAATCAGATGTGAAGTGACCTTAATGCTCAATAATGTGAAAATGACATTTAATCGTGAACAAGGATGCATCATACTTATAGGATCTAGGGTGAAATTTTCTACAAACTTTGTACTTGTAGTGTTCAATTTTGTAGGTGCATTAAACACAAATCGATCAATCATGAGCACTTCACCACCTAGCTTCAAAATGTGGGTTTGAGTAGTCTTAATGAAATGAATAGTTACCATCTTGAGAGTTGACACTTCTTTCAATTTACTATCATAAGTGATAGTTCCAACAATCACAACAAGCTTGCTAATGTTTCTATATGATCTCAAGGGCAATTGGATGGCTAGTAGCTCTAAGCATGACAAACCACTCATTAATGATTTCCACATATGACAACCATTTGAGGCGAATGAAATGTCTAGCACCATTTGGGTTTGACAAGCCCAAGGGGTCAAAACAAAAGTCACTTGGCAAACCAAAAGTGTTTTAGAAAATGCATTTGTTAAAATTGATGAAAGATAAAATTTTGATTATTTACTTTTAAATGAAGTAATGACATTCACACATAAATCTTCAAAACAAATATCAAGAAATCTACAAATACATTCACATATAGAAATCCTTCATAAACTTTTAAGAAATTTGCAAGAAGATTCACATACAAAAATCCTCAAAACATCATCTTCAAAAACATCATAATCATTACCAAGGACAAAAATAGAAACTTGCATGTTGGAGAGTTGATTGCCTTGATATTTGCCACATCCACAAGTTGATTCCCCCTTTCTAACAACCATTGGGTTGTATTTGCTTGTAGTTAAATACATGAATTTTATTCACATTGCCCCACATAATAGTGATTTTTCTTTTTAACTTTCAACGCTTGACATTGCAATAAATCCATTCCAATGTAATTGTTACATATCCCTTTGATCATATACCAACAATGTTGCTAAAATTTTGTTGTTCCAAATGGAGTGTTGCTACTTTGGCTCATGTTGTTTCAACATTTTGTTGGGTTCCTAGTTGGATTCATAAACAAGTTTGGTTTCTCATTAGGTAATTCGTTCTTCCTCAAGTTATTTTTAGAAAGAAAATTTGCACTATGCCAAAACATGGTTTTCATGAATATGATATTTTGTGCTTATGACCCAAATTCAAATCATGCAGTTGTATGTGACATGCCTTTGTGCCATTTTTGTGACTTTAGTTGTGATTATGACTATGTGACTATGATTGAAATTACATGACCAATATCCATCTTGGAAAAAAATTACTTGGGTTAGGTCGCTAATTAATAGATAGGTAGGTAGGTATGTATGTATGTACATGTAAATAGTTAGCTAATTAGGTAGGTAGCTCTAGGTAGGTAGGTAGGCAAGCTAGGTTGGCTATTTTTAAGTGGTTAGGTAGATATGTTAGGTACATAAGTAGGTAAACTAGGTAAGTTTGTAGTTAGGCTAAGTAGCTAGTAACATATGCAACTTGAAAATTTCAACAAAATGGATTCAAATAAATGAAACTAACCTTTTTTGTCCTTTTTATTTTCAAATAACTAGACAAGAAACATTTACTTTCAATGGAATATGGATTTTGCAATCTAAGAAATTTTAGCATCACAATCCCCAAAAAAAAGGTGTTATGGAATCATTATTTATAATGGAATCAAAGATTTTGGACATGCTATAGTCTCAAGGGTTATCACAATTAGGAATAAAAAGTTAAAAAAATATGAAGAATGTTGTGAACTTTATAACACCTTACTATGTGTAATAAAAGTTTTTTTTTTTTCAAGGTTCATCACATATCCAAAAGGATGTTTTTCATGACCAATACTAAATAAAGTTATTCAAAAAGGTTGAAAGTGGGGAACCATTAATTTGGACATGGAAAAAAATGTCAACTTTAACATCGTTTCAAGGTTTTTGTGTTTTTTCCAAACTTTTGCATTTAAAAATGCACTAGAAAAACTCCCAAAATGGACATTGTAGCAACTATTTCTGGTACACCATGGTGTGCTTTCACCCTGGGAAAAATGAATTGATTTTGTGGAAATTAAATTTCATTTGGATGAAAATATTGAATGACATTGCATGCATGCACAACTTGAATTCAAATTCCTAAGTTTAATTCAAATACATTGAATGGAATTCCAATTTCCATTCAAATTCATTTGAATTACACATAAATTCAATTGAAAAGCAATGGGAGGAAAATTGATGCATAAGGTATTGAAAATTTGTTCATGACTATGGTGTTGAAAAATAACTTATAAAGACAAATATGCAAAGACACATTCCCATTCCACTTCATTTGGGAATGAACTATACAAATTCCAATTTGGAGTTATCATCCAAGAGGATGACTTATGGAACCTAAAATTGATGTACTTAAACGAACTATAATGAATCATCATCACTGAAATTATTTTTGTTTTGTGTACATGGTCACTTTCTACATGCTATAACAAGTGCAGTGGACTTACCCAAGCTTTTCCAAATGTTTTGCGTTTGGATCCAATGTCCTCACATGTTTGGTTACAAATGTTCCTATAATAAAGGGTTTGGTATTCTAATAGCTTAACATATTCAATAGTAATTAATTATGAATTAAAAAATCTTATAATTTGCTCAAAAAATGAAATCATATTGTTGAATAAAAATTGCCAAAAGTTTTTGAAATTAGGTCAATTATTTAATGTAGACTATTATGCAATGTCAGATGACTTTTGAGCCATTTAATGCAATATTTTATTTTAATATATATGTCATGGAAAGTATGTGGGACATAATTCGTCTTTCCCACCTCACATATGTTCATTTTCAATCTTTTGTTATTGTTCGTTTTATAATACAAAGCTTGGGCTGTGTAGTGGTTTTTTTAAAAATACATTTCTGGTTGTAAGGATCCTAACTTTGCCACTAAAAGATTCATGTTGTCCAGATACGGTAGTTATTTTGTCTAAGTGTGTTGGTGTAATCTATTCCCACAATTTACATACAATATTCCTTGTGTCAATTTGTTTAAAGGCACCTTTGTGCATTGGTCCATTTACCATTTGTCTTTGTCCCACCTTTAAGTACTTCTCTAGATGTGCACATTGCTTCTGGCATACATTTTTCCATTAAAGTAAAACTCCAAAACCCTCTTTCTTTTGACTTTCATTTTTTCTTATGTTTTGTGAGTTTGGATCAAGATCCAAATCTTAAAAATATTTCAATTCATGCGATGTTCATATTGTTGAAAAAATTGCCCTTTTTGTGTTCCATGTGAAAAAGGATTGTTTAATGTCCAATTAAAGGAAACACATTCATAAAATACATTGATATTATGTTTTAGTCACATTTCAAAGCCATGGGTTGTTGGCTAAATCTATTGTTATGGCACTATTTTTTGTTTCAAAAAATAAAATTATGTTGAAGGTAGATATAATATTTTTTTCCTTGATTTTTTTCAAAACAAGGAGTAAACTCTTTCAACGAATTTGGGCAAAAGTAATAATAAGATGTGATGTTTGGAATATTGTAAGGAAGGGAAATGTGGAAAGGTGCACAATTCACCAATAATCATGTTTAGTTCCCATTTGTAATCCTTTTTTCATAGCATCATAATGTCATGCCTTATTGTTTCCAAATCTTTTTACAACTTTTATGAACATCATCCCATGATCTACACATGTATGTTTCCTTGAACTTCTTCATCAATTTCCAAATATGAACCTAAACTTAATTCAATTTCTTTTCAAAAGATTAAATAATTAGAAATGGGCTATGACTAAGGGGAAAGATTTAAACTCTCTCACTACTTTGTAGACTTTTTTCACAAATCCAACAAAATGCAAGACATGAATCATAAAACCATGACTAATAAGCAATAATAGGAAAAACACATATTTGTTGGGTTCAAGAGGACAACAATGAAATGGCAATGTCAAATGCTTTTAAAGACCTATATTAGCAACAACCTAGAGGAGAGTTTTTCTCAAGTGTAAGAGGAAGTTTGCAACCAACACTACACCAAAAGATGGTTTATATGAGTTCATAAAAAATTACAATCATAGTCATTTATGTCACAAAGGACTAAACATGGCTATGTGGTTAAGGTCCACATTTTGTTTTTACTGTTAATCACTTCTTTGGTTGTGGTTGTGAATGCCATTTGCAAGTAGTACATCTTCCATTCATGATTATAATCATTTTGAATGTAATCATGGAGGACATGTCTAGCCTAGCTACCTTTACCTACTTAGTAGCCTACCCTACCTACTTACCTATTTAACTAGCTACCTATTAACATATAAGCTTAACCTAGGCTATAAGGTAGATTAAGAAACCTAGGCTAGGTTAGGAAGCCTAGGTAGTTTACCCTAGCCTAGGAAGGCTCACCTAAATAACCAATGTTAGAATTCATAAATTTTAAACTAGAAATTATAGTAAAAAAACCAAATTTGGATAGGAACCAAAAAGACCCCTTGTCATTTTGGACAAGTTGATTTTAATATGTTTAGTGTGACTAGAGTGGTTTTTTTTTACTAGCAAAATAAAGATCATTTGATCGGTCATTTTGATTAGTGAATAGTGGACCATTTGATTGGTCAAATTATTTAAATATTTTTATTAAAAAAATCATCATAAATATTTTTTTATAGGTAAGTAGGTAGGTAGGTCATAAAAATGCAGGTAAATAGGTGGTAGCCTAACCTAACCTACCTACATTAGCCCCCTAAGCATGTATATAAGTTACAACTATTAGGAATTAAACCCTTGACCTCCCCAATGATAAACCAAGTTTTTAACCAATGGACCACACCATCAAAAGGTGTTCAATTCTTGTCAATTTTTTTTATTTCACATGATTATTTTGACACACCATTACAAGATTATGAAGTACATATGTAGGTGAGTGGGTGGGTAGGTAGGTATGTAGTAATAAAACTAGCCATCTTGATTAGATGTCCCATTTGATTAAAATTCCATTGGTCATTTTGATTAAATTTGTCATATGTTTCTTTCCAATTTGACTATATATTTCATTTGATTAAATGTCATTGGCCATTTTGACCAGTTTGTCAAATTTTTGTACAATTTGATTAGATGTCCAAGTTAACAAATAGTCAAATAGGTAATTTCAACCATGTTGATTAGTCAAAATATACACACGTCATTCAAGCCCTTAGCCTCTAGTCAAAATATTCAAGTTCATTGATCAAGAAAGACCAATTAGTCAATTTAAATTGTAATTTTAGTAGTGAACCTAGCCTAGGCATATACATGTATGAGGTCTTGAACCTTTCACCTTTACATTCAAGGACCAAATCCTTAACCATTATAACAACCACACACTCAACAAATAATTATATGTTTTGTTATAATATTGTTATGAACTTTTTTTAAACCTACCTAAATAGCGTAGTGTAACTACTTAGCCTAAGTTAGCTAACCTACCTACCTAATGACCTAGCCTAGCTCAGCTACCTAGTTACCTTGCATACATATTTATAAGTAGCATAATCATGGGGAACGTAACTACCCAATTCCTAGCATAACTAACTAGCTACCTAGCATACCTTCCTAACTATTTAACCTAGTTGTTTAGCCTAGGTACAAACCTAACTAACCTACTTAGCTTAACTCCAAACTACCTAACCTAACTACCTAACCTAGCCTAATTACGTAGCTTTAATAACTTGCCTAGCCTACCTACCTACCTAGTTAACTAGTTGTTTACAAATGTATATATGTATGTACATATGTACCTAATTAATTAGTTACTTAACTTAATTAAATATTTTTCATGATGTATGTTAGTCATGTAGATGTAATCATACTCACATAGTCATAATCACAACTAAAGTCACAAAAATGGCCATTTTCTAAAATAATTAACCAAAGGGTGAAAAGCTATTTACATGGGTTTAATTGGCAATTTAAGTGCCTCTTGCTTTGATTAGAGATAATGTGCAATATTTTCAATTGTGTCAATTGAACTTTGGGTAAATTAAGTTGTTCAACATCAAGATTGTGGGCCAAGGCAAAGCAATGGCTATCATCCCACAATCCAGTCCATTAGAAGGTTTTGGAAATTCAATTATGGATGAACCCTATTGAGTCAACATTGGCTTTCACCTTCTTATCCTCTAAAATATATCATGTCAATAGTTATGTAGGTAATAAAATAAGCGCCTACTAAGTAAATTTATGCATGCATGTGGTTAGTACACAAATACATCATTGACAAGTGTTATAGATAGGTAGTATTCAAGAATCAATTGTGTTGATGACTATGGTTAGGTAGGGAATTCAAACTTGATCAAAAAGCTTTTTTAATCTACCCACCATCCATTCCTCATGTTCGTTAGTGGTTATTGGTTCACTCTTACAAAAGATTATGCACATTACATACCATAGTGACATGTTAAACCTTGCATTTTCTGAAAAATACAATGAATAAAATTTTCACACATAACTTTTTGACATGGTTGTGATATACTTTTATTATTTTCCCATGTAACATGAAACCCCAATATGAATTCAAGAATAAAATTTTAAACATTAGTGGGAACTTTTGTAACTGTGATGGGTTTAGACCAATGTCAAATAAGTATTGGAATCCAATTTAGAATTGGGTAAAATTTCAAGCTAGTTTTTGCTAGAAAACTAGCCTTTATTAGCTCCTATAAAAATCCTTAGTTGAAAAAATCAACAAATGTTAGAGGTTGAAAGAACCAAGTGTTCTTAAAAAATTTCATCAAGGGTTAAATTAATGAAAATTTAAAACATTAATTGCAAAAAAAATTTGGATATGGGGAGGTGGAAGTAGGAATTAACTATCTTTTTTCTTCTTATATTTTGAATATGTCAAGGGTATTTCATATGCAAGTAATCAAAGAAATGGATGGGACTACTTTTTGAAAATTTAAAGAATTGCATAACATTATTCCAAACATATAGTGAAAAAACAAGGTGACATTTGGACCTTTAAAAACACAATTGATAAATTTCCATTGATTTTAGTGGTTGTGGGTTAGGAACATATGGAGCTTGAGGAACATCTAATGACAACATTGTAACTATTGGGAATTTTGAGACTATGGACATGCAATAAACAATAAAAGTTTCAAGAATGCAAATGGCAATGATTTGGGATTTCTTGCAAGGGGCATCATAAAAAACTTGGGGAGCATGAATAGGAACACAAAAAGTTAAAGTGATTAAAGTAAGCAAACATGCATCCAAGTCATAGGTTGACATTGTAGCACATAATTGTGATGAATATGTGTAATTGGTTTAAATTAGTGAGCAAGTGAATTAATTGAATGAATGACAAGAAGTTCACGAGGGTTTAAGCCCATCAATGATGTTCCACGTTAGCTTAGTAAAAGAAAGGGGGTTGGGGGAAGGGGGAAATATTAAAGTTTCAAGACATTACACATAACATTACAACAAAAATTGTCCTTTTCAATTTGGGTTTAGCAACTAGGGTTTTGTAAAGATTCCTATTTGGGGATTTGCTACTTTTATCTTGGGTTTTGCAACATCCATTCTCATTATGTAGTCATTTTGGAATTTGCAAAACTCAAGTCATTTCACCCAATTAAAATTGACACTTTATGTTGTATATTGTAATGAAACATGTTGCACAAATATTCAATTAAAAAAAAAACTTATAAATAAATTTCTAAAAATAATATTGCATTGTAAAGGTCCATATGAATGTTCATTAGTTTTTTTGGGCAATACTTTTGGTTTTAAGAAAAAAATCAAATGATACAAGCTCATATATGAATTGAACCCATCATAGAATTTGCAAGGGTTTTTTATTATAATTGAATCTTGTGACCAAAGGGTAAAAATTTACAATCAATATTTTATATAGTTGAACAAAATAACAAAAACATAGGTGATTGTAAGGTATATTTTGGAACTCGTGACCATTAATTATTTGGGTTGCAATTGCCTTCATTATCACAACCTTAATTTGGGTGCACAATTGACTTCAAGATGGGCAACAAGGTGCCTTTCCTGGGATAAAAACAAACTAAAGGCTTGCAAGTGTGATTCAATCAAAAGAAGGGATTGAAAATTTTAGTGAATGCAAAAGAATGCAGAAAAACCCACATGAATGGAAGTGGGTGGGAGCTGAAGGGAAACACTTGTCCATTCAAAATTGAATTCCCATATTGGGAGTGGATATTCTTAAGGTGTTTTGAATCTTTGGATCAAGGTTTGGGATATCAAATTTTATCCAACATTTGAAACTATTGGAAAAGTGTGACCAAAAAGGAGGGGTCCAACTTACAACCAACACCATCGAACCCCTGGTGTTACACCATAACCAGACTTTGATCTGACATCTTGCACATACATAACCAAACTCCTCAAGGGACTTGATTCATCTACTGATCCCGAGGTCTATAGACTACGCATCACGAAGACACACAACAACAGACAGACCTTCGGAAGTATAGACTCTTGTTTTGCTAGCACACTTGCGGATGCCAGCCAAAGAACAACTCTATTCAATATTCGCAAAGTAATTACACCCGATAGCACAAGCTTCTCGGTTCATCTCAACTCACAGAACTTCAATAGTCTCGCTCCAATCTCTCATTGCTTCTCTCTCCTGAAGTTCATCTGCAGCAGATGCTTGACTAGATTTACCAGACGCAGCGGAAAAAGAAAGAACTAATCCTAGTACCTGACTACAGAGTGTGTTTTCTTCAATCTATTTTTCTGGCTATCCCTTCCCCAAAATTGTCTGATACCTTTTCTAACTATCTCGATCCTATCTTCTACACAGCCAAAAAATTATCCAAAACGGTCCTCTGATCTTTTTTCCTCGGACCTCTGTTGCTTCTTCCAGAAGCTTCGCCAAAATCTTCCTTGTCATCCTGATTTGATCCTCCTTTCGCCGACTTGCCATCTTCAAAGAACTTCATCAATGCTGGCCGCCATACCCATTCCAATGCACAACTCAAAGGAAGAGCCATGCAATTCCATGCAGCCCATTATGGATCGCCG
>Ga0116228_10003113_pt1 | contig 14508 bp, 16 predicted proteins | sample S1TSphfallax_2_FD_89694 | JGI IMG/M metagenome (GOLD analysis project Ga0116228, IMG submission 89694) | Host-associated microbial communities from peat moss isolated from Minnesota, USA - S1T2_Fc - Sphagnum fallax MG | ecosystem: Host-associated > Plants > Peat moss > Unclassified | place...
ATGGGAAATCGAAGGTGATCCTGAATATTGATGCAGATATCAATTGGGCATTTCCAAAATATGTGCTCAGCTGCAAAAAAAAACCTGCTCCACCAATAAGAAAAACAACCCACATAATAATAAAACCTTGTCTAACACTCCAACACGAGTTTAAACTTTACAACTTCCCTTCTCTTCAATAGAAGAAGAAGAAGAAAATGGCCAAACTTTGGAAGCCAACAACAAATTTTAAAAAAGAAAACCCCGGTTGGGTTATTTGTGATTATTATTTTTTTAATTACAATATTTTGCCAATCTGGCAATTTGGAAAAAAAAAAATCTTTGAAATCTGGCTAATTTGGGCCATTTTTTTAATGAAAAATCCTTTATATATATATATATAGGTCGAAATGATATATTTCAAGTCGAAATAGGTTCATTATTTAGTATAATGCTGAATTTTAATTTATTATTATTTTTACTGCCAATTACACAACTTTCAAATTTTTAATTTTATTTATTACACATCTTGCTGTGGAACCAGCCTACCTAGGTACTAGGGTAATTCAAAGATGAATAAGTAAGTACCCCCACAAAAATAAAGTAGGATGAATTCCAGGAAATCATTCGTTGAGCTACGACATGCAAGGGCCTTCACTGACAGAGCACAACATTGATGGAAAGATGAAACTCGGACTCGTGTTCATTTTCGTCTCATCAGTTTCATCTAATCTTCATTTTCATCTCATCTTCACTTTCGTATCATCATTTTCATCTTGTCTTCATCTTCAGTCCGTTTTCATCTTCATCTTCGTTGCATCTTCCAATGGACCCCGAAGTAGTGTTCATTGTGTTTTGCATTAGACTTTTTTCGTCCACGGCAAAGTTCGTTTCCGGTTGCGGCGGGTCCGCTGCGGAGGAGGGACGCAGCGGATGTTCCACCACCGTCTCTGATGGACCAGACACGATGCGGTCTACAAAAAGAAAGAGCTTAGGAACGTGCACTTTATCGACGCTGTTTCTCGCGAAGACAATGCGGTCTGCCAAAAAAGAAAGAGGTGAGGAACGTGCATCGTGACGGACGCTGTTTCTCGTATCTGTTTCGGCCAAACGCCCGCCCTTTTTTGCTCACAATTTTCGCTCGCCGTTCTCTGTATAGTAACTTCAATTTTTTTCTCCGTGTGTATCTTCAATTATCGCTTCACGATTTCAGTTTCGATCCTCTGCTTGTCGAATCCTCTTTGTCTCTCTGCATTCAGGATTTTTGTTTTTCTTTATAAAAGAAATCTCGAAGTATTTTTCGTTGAGCGTAGGTTGCGGTTTCTTCATCGCGGCGGAGGAGGAGCGGTAGAAGAAGGCGACGGTCTTTTTTGTTTATCTTCTTCGATCGTCACCATGGCTACTGAGGTTAGTCATTGTCGAGGTTTCTTTTTCCTACTTTTCTACTCCCTCCTCCGTCCCCTAACATCCTCACGCGTTGCGGTTCCACCGTTTTTATTTGCATCGTAAATACAAGCAACTTAATTTTTTCCGGTTTCTCCCGACTTTTGTTGTCGGAAGCTATCATTGTCTGAAAGATATGCATGCTTGTTCCACATCCCTGTACAAATCTGTGGATTTTTTTGTAGTCTTCTAAGTCATAGGAGCTGATTTACAGCAGATTTGGTCTCTAGAGGAGCTTGAAACTATCTCTTCAAACCGGTAGGACTTGCGAGCGATGCATTTGTTTGCTCGGTTCCTGAAAAAATGTCTTATTTCGTCTTGTCGTCTTGTCACTTGTTTCTCGAGGTTCTGAGAATTGTGCACGTTGTTTGTTGGAAAGTCAGTCAGGGCGCCTTGTATTTCTGCGGTGTAAGATTTTCATTGATTCTCCCATAGAGTTTTCAGAATGTAGATGCACAGTGCTTTCTCTTACAACTAGGTGAAGCTGTCATAGTCAAGGGCATGACTGGTCTTTTAGCGATAGGGTTGCTGCTTTGCTGCACACTTTAGATTGGAACTGTTTAGTAGATGGACGGCAGATTGAAGAAAAAGGTTCTGGTAGGCTATTCCAACAAATTGCTGTAATCCAAATCTTTACATGAACAGTTGCATTCCAAATCTTTAATGAACACTTCATGCTCTGCTGCGCTGACAAACCTTGACTTCCTTCTTATGAGCTTATGGACATTGCAAACTGCAAAGAGATGCTGAACGAAATCAGATCTATCTGGTTTATGTGGATGTGATTGTGGTTGTTTGATTCGGTCATGGAACTCTAACCTGTATCATGTGTGCACAGACTGTTGTCCTGAAGGTGGCCATGACCTGTGAAGGCTGTGTGGGTGCGGTCAAAAGGGCCATTGCCAAGTTGAATGGTAGTTGTCTTTTGAACTTTTATGCTTGGATATATGTTCAGTTATGCTAAGTTGGATCAGTTTAGGTTGAAGCAGCACTGAAGTAACACTCCTTTAGAGACTGGTTGTGACAAGAGTATGTTTATTTATACCTTTTTTATTGTTAAAACTTGTGAAACTAAGTTTTCTGTTAAAATGACAGGTGTGGATTCTTATAACATAGATCTGAAGGAGCAGAAAGTCAGTGTCACTGGAAATGTCAAGCCTGATGAGGTCTTGGACCGCATCTCAAGGACAGGGAAGACAACAACTTTCTGGCCTAAAGATGACAAGGGTGAAGCTGTGGCTGCTTAATCAGTCCTAGAAGGCATCTTGATTGAGCTGTTGTCTATGTAAGCCCCATGTGGAGAGCAGCAGGAACTGGACTGAGCAGCAGTTGAGTGGACGTTAGTGTCATTCATCAGATTTGGCAATACATGTTCAAGTGGAGGAGCAGACTGGTTATGCACTGGTACTACTCACCCATCTCTAGAGATGCTTAACAGGTGAATGTACTTATTAAGAGTTAGCCTGTTGAAAATACATACATTACCCTGGAAGAATACTGTAATGTCAGAGACAATCAAAGACAGTAAAATTTCAAATTCCAGTCTGTACATTTAAAGAGTTTGCTGCTGTTCAACTGGCCGTCACTTCTCATTCAAGTGACAAACTGCAAGATGTGCATATTATGCAGCCCAGTTGCAAGCTTCACTATACTATAATTTGCCACCTATGGGTTTGAGACTTTTCATGCACACCCTGATCCTTTTTTATCCATTTCCTAGGAATCCATTGATATCTGGCTTTTCTAGAAACTTGCTAGGAGTTATTCTTTGGGTACTGGTTCTCGTTTCGTATGTATTTATTTGACCCTCATAAAGGTCTCATTATTTGAGTTAAATCCACACCAAGGGTATTTGAGAATGTTACTTTCTACACAGAGAAGTACCCTTTTCAGCTGTGCTTAAATCTGCAATTTGTGGGGGATTGAAAGTGTGCCACTGCAAACTAGTGTCATCATCACCAACAATTAGCACCTTTCTGAGTCCTTTCTTTCACACACAAAACACAACAAAAACATTATTTAAAATTGGAAATACTTTGAAACTCATGAACTAGAAAACTGGAATCTTCAGCAGACATTCTTGAATTGTACATGATATGCTCATGAGCTTTTCTCAGTTCAAATATTATTATTATCCCCAAAGCAAAAACAATCACTTGCCCTATGCAATTTTACCATGTATTGTATCCATGAATCTTCATAGGACTGAGTTCTTTCCCCTTTCTTCAATTAGCTTTCTTTGATTTTCTTTCTATGAAGCATACTTTTTATGGATCATACTTGGAATGTAGTTTTCCCAGTACCTTGCAGACAGTTTGGACATCAATCCCCAGAAAATTCAGGAAATTTAGGTAGTAGTCATATGCTGGTTTATGTATATCATGTGAGTGAAACTGCTGTTGTTTCGGGCCTGAGAGAATTGATCCCAGTTATTAAAAGTGGTATTGGTTTGATGCAAATTGAAAACCATGCAAATTGACAGACTTGCTTTTGATTATTTGAAATACATCCACATGAGTTGCCAACCAAGAGTGATGTCGTCATGGTAAACTGTTCTTCACATTGGAAGTGGACAGACCCAACATCTGTCTCTTTTGTATGAAGACAACAGACAGACGTGCACATATTTCAGGCAATGGGTTCAGTGTGAGAACCTAAACAAGTAGCAGTATATTTGCAGTGCCTCTGATTGCAGGCTTCATTCTGGATTGCTGCTTGCCCAATCTGATATGAGCAGGTCTTGTGGAAGTTCACCTGTGTATGAGCACACTATTGATAACAAGATGACATGCAACTATTTATACAACAAAATAGCTGGAATCTACTGCACTTCAATTTAAAAGGAGAACTCATCTATAAAGGTAGACCAACCCCTATCCATAAATGCAAAGTTCGCACTACTAAGTCTACACAGAAAGTGATTTTGATGGCTTGAGTAATCACTCAACAACAGTACAGTACTGCACCACTCACTAGAAAAATGTGGGGGAACACCCACCAAAAGGACATTTAAAGAAAACATGAGAAATCAATTTGTCCTTCGCATCTATTGCAACTACAAGCCTCTTACAGCATGGCATGGCCACCTTTAGCAAATGGACTTGTTGCACATTGCCATTAGCATTATGTGGTCTGCAATCATCCAGTAGACTTTTCTCTAATGGCCTTGAAGAATGAATTTTGCACTCACATGAGTGCCCTGTACAGTGAGCAGTATCGGTTGGAACAAATAGAGTTTTGAACATTCAACTGGATACCATGAAAAAGCCAGCAACCCACGAACTGTTAAAAGTTCAGATATCTAACAGGGTGGGAGGAAGGGGTTATCTCTAGTTATGAGGTTGACCCGATTTGTGTTCTTTAGCCTCCAGATATAGGATCCAAAATCTTTGCACCAGGGTTTGGTACCTTTTTTAATGGAGTTTCTTTCTCACCACACAACAGTTGAGGAATATAGACTTTATCCATCTCAATCCGGTGTCGTGGATCATACATATTCTCATCTCTTAGTGCCTGCAGGATGGCACCAGGTGGAGAATTCCTTCACCACCAATCAACCACACAGGACAGTTGTTAGTGAAGCATCCTGTTGACACATACCCAAAATTTTCATTTCAAGCAATGTGCTGCTTTGGTTATCAAAATCAAGAGGCTGGTGGTGTGGAAAGTCTGACTCTTCAAAAGATAACAAAATCAAGAGGCTGGTGGTGTGGAAAGTCTGACTCTTCAAAAGATAAGGACCGGAGAAGTAAATAGTAGCTTGGATAACTTTCAGGCTTTGTACCACATGATGGGTAAGTTCGCAATAGATGATAGCTTGGATCAAGGGAATTTACCTTTGTATTAGGATCTTATACAGTGCCCGTAATATTGGGCAGAGCTCCACAGGTGCAACTGGCTTATTTAACTCAGGATGCATCACACTTAAGCTAGGCTGCCGCAGCAGTTCATGGAAGGCTTCCACTGCTGACACACCCTGCACTTACCAAACTCCAGACAACCTTAATACAGACATAAAATGTTAAGATTGTACACAGCTGGCTCAAGACTGATCCTATTGACTACTCTCACCTACTAAGCTCAGAAACAATAACCAACAGGGTGAAGGAAACAAGTAGATTGCTCACATTGGCAGGAGGTGAAAGAAGCTCTTCTCACCTGAATCATACCCTTGCCACTGATGCTGTCCCCCATTTCAATTTTAAGCTCCCCTTTAGCCAACTTCTCTCCATACCATGCATTACGGCCTTTGAGAAGGGTGACATAAGTGTCAGCTAGTAGAGGACCTGCCAATCTCTCTGGCTGCTCTGCAAGCAAGTGTGTGATGTAAATCATTTCTGATGTACAGTGTGCAAAATACACAGCCTTGCTTGTGGCACTTTCGTTTGTCAAAGCCCCTACCATCCCTGCATGTATTTAGAGTTCCAAGGGGTCAGCAAGTGCTTTATTACCAGCACAATCACTAGAAAAATTGAAACATTCACCTCATTCGAGACATAAATGACACGACAAGACAGGGAAAAACTTAGCACTCATCCACAGCACTGGCTAAAATTTTTGCATTGAAAACACAGTTTCAAGCTTGCTGTTACTGGAAAACCTGATTCTAACTAACTGCTATTCTAATAAAGGTTGAACCTTGTAGGCAGGCTACCATGTGAAGTTTAATTCTCACCATGCTCAGACCTGAATTTTGGTTGACAATTTCTATTTGCATGCCAAACCCAAAAACTCCATTTCTTTGAATTGGAGAAAGGCATGGCTGAAAAGGTTCATTTGTGGGTGAAAGCAGTTTAAAACTGTTTACAATTCAAATGTTGAGGCACCACAATGTGCAAACCTTGGTCCTGTCATAACCAGAATAAGAAAGATGTATACCTGCACCAATTGCATACACATTCTTGAGGCCTCCCATCACCTCATGGGTAGTGAGGTCACTGTTGTCCCAAACTACAAAATGTGGCTGTCGCAAAAAGTGTGCCAGTGCCTTTCTCCACTTCTCTGAACCACAGATGCGAGCATTGGCATACTCCCTGTTGTACACTTCTGCAGCTATGTTGGGACCCCCTAAATAGAGCACATTCTCAGCTGCAACTCCAGCTGTCAGCAGCCACAATCACAAAAACCTAAGTTAGTCCTTGACCATGATATAAGGAGCACAGGATGCATTTTGTGATCACAAATTGTTGATGAAACATTGACAAGGCCCTACATGCACCATCTACTATGGTGCCTTCCTTAACTCAGCCTGTCACCTGCTTCCCACAGAACAGTACTCTCTGTTTAAGTGCAGACCATTTGTGCACCTGCAAATGAACATGAGGAGTGCACAGTCAAGCCCTCTTCACATTGCTAATAAGGACTTGCAAACTTGAGGACTATCTGAATACTCTCTGTTGAAGTGCAGATTACTTGTGTTCACCTGCTAATAAACATGAACATTGCACACTCAAGCTCCCTTACCACACTTTTGCACTAGCAAATATTGCACACTTGAGCTCCCTTCAAATCTTGTTGTGGCGAGCAAGGGATGAATGTGCATGACAGTCACATTCAAGCATTCCACGGTTATCACGATCTATTGGGTAAGGAGATCCTAAATGAGAACCCCAACAACTATGCTATCAATAATGATGTTGTGAAAGGGAGAGAGCTTCCTGGGAAGAGAAACAATCACAGAGGTCCATCCTACAGGAATTCAGGTGGTCTTGCATATGGGAAGTTCTCTGAAATACAGAATTGCATTTGGGCAGCATATACAGAAAACATAACCTAGGTAGCCACATAGACATTGACATCCCTTGGCTAATAATGCCTGTTCAACAAGAAGCTATTGTAATGATTTCTTGAGCACAACAAGGATTTTGACGACCCCATTACTAGAGAATACGAGGGAGCTTACTTGTATCAACAATCATTTGTGTGGGGGTGATGATGTGGGGAACAGGCTGAAGAACAGCCTCCACACCCTTGGCCAGTGAGATGATGACAGGCATGGTGCGGCGCTCTCTCCAGTATCGTCCAATCTGTTGGAAAACAGGACGTATTTCTGTGGAAGGGAGAGCATTGACAACAATGTCTGCATCCCACACTGCCTCCTGCAGGTTTGTTACCACCTTGAGAGGACAGAGAGGAGTATCAATCATATTCAAACAGAATCCATCTCTTAGGATCTCATCTGCATACAGTGTTCGATCTCCTAGACGTGCCTCCACATACTTCAGATATGCACATTTGCAGATGAGGCGCCGCAACACATCTTCTCGAGCATTGATCACCTCAAAAAGATGCTCTGCTGTTGGTCTATCAACTTCCTTTCCTCCTCGTCTCCAGATCCGCATCTGGATGAAAGGGAGGATGGGAGAGGTCAGACAATGGTTCACATGTAGACTATACTAAGGGATCATGGATATGGTAATGAAAATGCTATCAACAATACCACCACAAGGAACAAATTACACATCAGCATGATCTCTCAATTCTACAAATCGCCACACAAGAGACACTCGGTGGCAGATCTTCCTGCTAATTGCCACACTTTTGCATCTCCGGAGCAGTAATACTCTCTGCAAGCAATTTGCACATTTTTGTTGGATCCACAATGAGAGCATCTTTTCTGCAATACGGAACGATAGAAGAAGAATATCTAGAGAACTGTGAACGCTCTCGCACCTGCACAGAATCGCGCAGTGCTCCGTATGCATCCTGCAGCATGGCAATGAAGACGCTCCCCCAAGCACCGGCTCCTACACCAACGATTCGTAATGCATCCCCGTCTGCCTTCCCTAGCAAGCCGCGAAGCTCCGCCAACCTCTCCTCCCCAAATCCAGACGCGTGCGCCGCCTTCTTGGCTGCCTCATGGTTAAGATTACCATTGCAACTATCCTCCGCCATCACTACCTTCCTCTCTATGTCTCTAATTCCCTGCCTCCCTCCCTCCCTCTCTCTTTCTCTAAACCATCCGCTTCCCCACCGATCTCTTTGTTCTCCACCGATTCAAACCGGCACTTCTCTCTTCCCTCCCTCCCTCGCGAACCTCTTCCCAAAACAAAAAGAACCTCAACTACGTACTTGCTCCAAAGAGAAGTCCTTCAGAGAAGATTTCGTCCCTTCTGTGTCATCAAACGCAAACCCTACCTCCGTGTAGAACTCGCAGCTTAAACACATAATGTATCCAATGCTACAGGACACACTGATGCTCGCAGGATGACAAACCAACGCACGCAAACAACAAGGTACTTACTACAATAGGTACTCACTCACAATTCAATCAAGCGTCGAGGTAAGACACAAGAGCAAAAAGGAGCAGAAAAGTATGGACAAAAACAAAAGAGAAGGGACGCAACTCCAAGCCCAAAAAACAACAACAACCACACCGTCTCAGAATGTGGGAGAAGAAAGCAAGGAAAAGAAGCGTGGTGAAGGAATCAATTTCCTACATAGTTGTTACAGCAGCAGCAAAGGACGTAAAGCCGGACAGACAACAAAGACTGGACTTTCGCACTGTAGCACCGTGAAAGAGCGAGCGAGGATTCCGGTCCCCGGATCGTCCGCCGCGGGCATCGAGAACGTCATCTGGAACGTAATAAAACAACGGAACGGACCCTGGAAACATGGCGAGTTCTCAGCACCAACTTCGACCGCTCGACATTCTTCGTCGCGAGCGGGGGGGCGGGTGGGGAAAATGTACTTTATTCGTGCACATGTGTAAAGCGCAAATAGTACTGCACAGATAAGAATCGCAGAGGGCAGCTTTGTGTCGCGTATCAGTTGCGAGCTAGCTCCGCTCATGATGATTGCCGCCCTTGCCAGGCTGAGGGACAGACGATCGTCCTGCCTTGCACTTCAGACTTTTGAGGATGCGAAAGATCCAGTAGCAGAATGTAATTACAGAGAGAAAGGACGAAGACAAACACAAAAGGATCAATCAAGAGCTCTTGCGATCATCATACTCACACTGTTTCTTTCTTTCTTTCCGCATGCCCCGCGACACCTGGCTTGTTGCTGCTGTCCCAGTTCATTGAGCTACTTTTATGAGAGTAGTAGGAGTGTTGATCGAGTGTTGAACTGCGGGTTTTGGGTTGTTGTTACTACTGTAGAACCTGCTCCATTACCACGACGTCGTGGTCGTGGGCCCAGCAGCTCACTGCTGCTGCAGCTACTGCTTTGACTTCTGTGGCACCTATCATGATTGAAGCTCTATTATGGATATATAGCTCAAGAGCCAAAGCTGACACAAGCTCTGCTCTATGGCGACACCAAATGCCGATGATCCGGAACACATGCAATGATTGGAAAAATGCGCTGGCTCCAGAATCGTGGTCATTGATGATTCCAGATGCAAGAGGACGTCGTTGCTCATGAGGCCGTGACACAGACTTCAGGCCAGGAATCCGTCACTGGAACCAGACACGCTGTCAGTTCGAATGTCGCAACAGCAGGCCATGGCAGAGGCTATATCTAATCCTTCTGAAATCGCAGAGCTGATAAATCCGCCGTTTGGTTTTTGGAAGCGTAAGAACTAAGAACGGTCTATGAGCCGCGTTATTCCTAAGAGTTTAGGCTTACAACTTTGGTCACCGCCTTTACACGGATGCAAGAGCGATCCTAGGAATAGAATACACAGAATCGGCGGAAGCTCAAAAGTCGACGCTCACGCTTCCGTCAATTAGGCCGCTTAATGTAACTTAATGTAACAACAATTTGCGCCTCTTGCTACCATTTGTTGCACACGAATCCGAATGCAGCGCAGATTCAACACATTTTTGTCCAATAATTAATTAAATTTTAAGATTCCACATATATATATATATAGTTATAGTTCAATACATTCTGGTATTTTTCTTCACAAAAGCTTGTTTTTTGGAAAAAAAAAAAAAAAAAACAGTTTTTTTTTAAAGAAAAGAAAAGAAAAACAGTTTCTCGAAATCTGGCGACTTACTTTTTTTTCACTGGGTTTTTTTTTGTTGCCAAGTGGTGAAAGTTCACCCCCAAAAAACAAAATGCTGGTGCGCAGCATTGAGAACTCACAGACCATAGTGCTGTAGCTACAGGCTTACCTACCTCCCACCAGTTCATGACAGAATAACCCATTATTGTGCTACCTACTGAAAAGCTCAAGCGTTTTCCTCACCGAGGGTTACTGATCATTAATATATTTTTCAGGAATTTTGTATGTATTCTACTAAGTGGCGATCATGCCCAGGAAAATTTAGCCAAATCTGGCTATGAACCAGATATGAAGCATAAATCTTCTATATTTATGGTTACACACAATATAAACCAAATATAAAAATCTGGGGATTTCTCCTACTTTTTTTTTTACTTACCCAGATTGAAACCAGGATTTTCTTTTTTTCTTTCTTTTTTTCTTTCTTTTTTTCAATTTTCTGATGTAGCCACATTGGCAATCCTCCACATGAGGAATTAGCCAACTTTTGGCTATAGGTTAGAGAGTAAAGTAATTTTTTTAAAAAATCTTGGAATGTTTTGACAACCTGCTGGAAACTATTTTTTAAATATGGTAATTTCAGGAAAAAAAAAAAAAGATTAAAAATCTGGCACCTTTGACATTTTTTTTCCCACAAAAATACTTTGCACCAGTCGCACTTGATTTGTTTGGTCGCCAAGTGGAAAACATTCATCACTAAAAAAGAATGCTAATTGAAAACCTCAAAAATCACTTCATTTTTTAGTTTTTTGAGTTTTGAATTTCTTCTTTTGACAAAACCTTGGCAATAAAAGAAAGCTGAATAACATCATCTTCATCCAGGTTTTCTTTATGAATTTTCGTGATGCAGCCAAAGTGGGGATTGTCTACAAGAAGATGTGACAAAAGTGACCATCATGCACACAAAGATGTAGCTAGAGAATGGGCCAGCTGGGCTGGTAGCTGGCTTAATTGTGTTTTATGAAGTGTTGCATGAGCTTCTTGGCACGTTAGGGCCTGGCCCAATCTCTAGCATTAAGAGGGAGGCGTCTTAACCAGTGTTGGGTGGGTATCCCAGAGAGTGCTGGTTATCAACAGGGTATCCCAGAGAGTGCTAGTTATCAACTGGGCATCACTAATTGAAAACTTTCGGATATTAGTTTAAGTGATATGTGGATCAATATCCTAACTCTCAGTTCTCTCTCATGAAAGAACCAAGGTGAGACCCTTTTTTTTTTAAATTATAAATTGAGAATCAGGAAAAGTGTATTTTTTTTTCTGGATACAATTCTCAACTAAAGGGCTTAAGTGGTAGGTGTAGGGGCTAATAGCAGCTTCTGAAAAAAGGAATCCTAACTGGCCATTGGGTGTAGGGGTTAGGTAAGAACTAGAAACTTCTAGAAGAAGAATCTTAAACCTAAACGCTGCCCAATTTTGCTCTTAATATAAAAAAACTAGCCTCTTTTTTTTCCCTCTTACATTGCTCAAAGTTCTATCATAATGTTTAAAGTTTAAACTCATTTGAAAGCTCTCTTGAAAGGTTTTTTTTTCTTTTTTGTTTAGATGTTTTGTAGTTTAATATTGAGGGAGTTTTTTTTTTTTTTTTTTGTTTGAGTTCCTTCTTCCTCGCACAACGCAAGCTTGTTTTTTTTCCCTTTCCTTCATACTTGCTTTCTTTGCACACCTACACCTTACACCTGCTTGCTTCACTTGGTTTGTGTTTGTTTTGTTGTTTGTTTCATCATCACTTTCACCATCGATGTTTTGTTTCCACCTAGTTTTGCGATTGCTGCCTATTCCTGCCTACTTCCACTATCACCACTCGTTCCCAGCTAACTATTCCCACCTACTTTGCCATCATCACTTGTTCTCACTTGCTTACTCCCACCAACTTCCACCATCACCATTTGTTTTTGCTTGTTTTCGCCATCATCGCCTACTCTCACATGCTAATTTTCGTCATTGCCACCTATTCTTGCTTGCCTGCTCTCACCTGCTTCTACCATCATTACTTATTTAGGTACCTTGCTTGTTTCATCGCCTACTTGCCTATTTTATTGTTTGCATGTTGGAGCTTTGAACTCACCCCCCTTGTTTGGTATTTCTTCCCTCCTATATTCGTCAAAAGGTGGAGCATAAGAAGCAACAACCACCTCCAATTTGATAGTTTTTTTTTAAAAATTTGTGTTTTTGTTTTTTGTCATTTTTGTTTATAGTTAATTGTTAATTGTGTGTTGTTTGTTTTACAAGTTTTTAACACTTGGACTATGCATATTCCCAAACATTAAACACATAAATTGTCGCAACCCTAGCCTTGGGCTCACGACGAAGGCAAAGGCTTGCAAGGTTGCAAGCCAAGAACGAAGCCCGGAGTCACACCGCATGCTCCCAGGAGTGTAGGAAAGTGTGAGGGAATGAACCTTCACACTCCCAAGGGAACTTCCACTTTGGGAGTTGGAATCCCTATTGACTCCCAAATTTTTAAAAAGCAATTGCAAGGGTCAAAACTCAATGGATTGAAAAGTTCCTTTCCTTATGTCATTGGAAATCTCTTGGAACGTAGATGTCTAAAATGGGCTTGCATGACCCATTTGGACATTTAAAATACAAGTTATGGCCAAAAGAAATGTCGGGAGTCAAATTAGCAATTTGACTCCCAACCATTAAAAGTCAAGAATCGCCCTGATTTTCTCGTGTGCAAGTGATGTGCGACATATCGTTAGAAAGTTCTCAAAAAGGGCTACAACTTTGTTTTAAACCTCATCTCAACCAGAGGTCTTGCACGCAAAGTTATGGGCCCCCAAAGTTGAAGGAGTCCCAACTATGGGAAATTTCAGGACTCCCACTTGAGAATCCTAAGACAAAATGACATTTGGGTGCTGATACCATGGCCATGCATAGAGTATACTATAAAGGGGAAGGTGGTGGCTTCCCCCAAGTCTGGGCCATGGTGAGTCTTGTGAGTCCGAGTTCGCCCATGGCTTGTCCTAGCACCAAAAGTGTTCCAATTCTACACTAACCAACTTGTTGTTTGGTTTTGTGCAGGTCCGTGTGAGTGAATGATTGCTTGTCATTCTTCCTAGTCCCATCCCAGAGCTCCAACATGCCCCTCTACCCCCACAGTGTTGTGAGCCAAGGAGCGTGCCCCAGCTCCTTATTTTTCCATTTGTTTTCATTTCAAATTCACATTTGAGTCTATCAAGGAACTTGGGAGCGCGTCATAAACCTTAAACTGAACATTAATCAACATTTTTTTTTTCATTTTTCTTATTGTAACCCTTCATTATAACTTCATTCTCATTTTCTTACCTTAAACCCTTTTGCTTTGTAAATGCTTGTAAACCTTTTCTAAGCCTTCAAACCTTTTATTACATTGTTATTCTTAGTTTATTTGTTAACAATTATATGCAATATTTGAGATAGATTTGGTATAATATTGTTGATTACTTTTCTTTTCCTAAATCTCTTATGAAAATCACAACATGGAATATTCATTAGAAAATGAAAACAAACTAAATGAAACTTGTGACATTTTCATGAATGAAAGGTTTATGGAAGAATAAAATGTGAAAGAACAATTTGAAATAAATCCTAGTCTGGAATTTGAAAATTGATGAAATTTCCAAATTGATAATGAAAAAGAAATAATGTAACAACATCTTTAAAAGTTGCACAATCAAAGGAAATTTTGGAAACTAGAAAGAAGAAATTATTTGTGTTGATCTTTCTTTTGCATAAATGATCCATATGGAAGGTTATAATAACAATGGGGGTGTGAACCCATTTTCTTCGAGGCTAAAAAAGTTGCCACTATTGTTTTATTCTTTTGACCTTCAAAATTCTTGTCTACCTTGTGGAGATTTCATAGTTTAAAAGTTAAATCATTCATCTATTATTTTTATTTAGCTTATTGAATCAACTTATAATTAACATTATGGAAAAACACTAGTAGAAATCCCTTGATTTACAACTGGTGTTTACGACTGATTTTTAGTCGAAAGCGACATTTTACAACTATTTTGCTAATAGTCGCATAAGACAAGTCGCAAACGACAAATAGTCGCAAAAACCAATTACATCATAATGACGTCATCAGATGGTGGATGGAGCCTAAATGTAGTATATACGGTTTCATCCGATGGGGCCAGTATATACAT
>Ga0116228_10003114_pt1 | contig 14507 bp, 15 predicted proteins | sample S1TSphfallax_2_FD_89694 | JGI IMG/M metagenome (GOLD analysis project Ga0116228, IMG submission 89694) | Host-associated microbial communities from peat moss isolated from Minnesota, USA - S1T2_Fc - Sphagnum fallax MG | ecosystem: Host-associated > Plants > Peat moss > Unclassified | place...
AAATCTTGAATTGCATTTCGAACCTCCTTTGTCGTACAATTTTGGGTTTGAGATCCATGTTTGCTCTTGGGAATGAAGAATTGGGTCCTGATAGTCATGATGGTAATCAAGGCAAATGTTGGTTAGCCTTGTACATACAACCATGTTAATGACCTCAGCAAATAGGTGTAGAAGACAATATTGTGTGGATAATGTTTCTTTGATGTGGTGGATTGTGTCATTCTGATTTTCATAACATCAAATCATGCAGTACTTTCTTTGATATCAAAAAGACATGAGAGTTCACCAGGACAGTTAAAAGGTAGGTATTTGTGCTCCACTAATGGATGACGCTGTTGAAGTACGCATCCGTAGGTATTCAGAATCAAGGCGGTTTAAGGGTAAATGAGGGGTATTTGACTTTTTGTGTTAAACCTTTTGCTTTCAGGGTAACAGTTGTGTAACATGCTTTTTACCCTGGCATCCTTGAGTGATATTGTTTGAATCTTAGCAGTCTTCAGCAGTTGTATCTCAGAATTGAAACTTATATGGGCTGTTTTCTGGATATGCAGGTCTTTTCATTTCTTGATGACACTGCACTCTGTCATGCAGCTATGGTTTGTCGACAATGGCGAGCAGCAAGTGCACATGAAGACTTCTGGAAGTCACTCAACTTTGAAGGCCGAAAAGTCAGTCATGATCAAGGTTTGGATTGACTATGTTTTTTTATAGTTGCATAGTCACCAGGTGTGGGAATGAAGTGTAGACAACTCCTTTCATATGTTTTGGAGATTCACTTTGAGCTTATCTCAAAATTCAAGACATGGTTTTCTTAACTTCCCTATCCCAATATGTGATTCACCTACATTTTGAAGATATTGTGGATTTATAGTTGTTTTTTTGTGTGCAGTTGTGCTGTTATGTGTGCGATATCCCAAAGCAACAGAACTCAATCTAGGTGGCCCTTTTGTGGATGATGTCCTGGTTCGAGAAGCAATGCGGTCTCTGCGGTGAGTTCAGTTGTTGTTCTTTCCTTATTGCCAGGATTGGAAGGATTTGGGGTTTCTGCTGAAACTTGAAGGCCTAGAGTGAGAGAGAGTAGACCACTGGAGGAACTTACCTGTCCAGCGTGAGGGTCCGGCACAATGTAGCAGATAATTTTCCTGGAGCACATTTAAAAGTAAGCATGTTCTTCTTTGTGGTTGCAGGAACCTGGAGGTGCTGACTTTGGGGCGTGGTGTTTTGAATGATGGTTTCTTTTGTGCCTTGATGGAATGTGTGTCACTGCAAAAGTTGAGCATCACAGATGCTGTACTTGGAAGTGGGGGTGCTCAAGAGATTCAGCTACGGCATGATTCCTTGCGTTGTCTTCAGATTGTGAAGTGCCGTGTCCTCCGTATTGCTATAAGGTTTGTCCAATTCTTTACTGTTCTATGGACTTTAAAATATAACTTTCCCTTGTCCTGATTTCATTGCTAATGGAGGATGAGTTTATGGAGATCTAGGGATGTGAATGTTCTTGTCCTGCAAAATATATAGCTTCATTCTTGAGTTGCATCCACCTATTGACATTTTCTAAAAGCAGAGTATTGATAGAGCTAATAGCTTGTTCTACTTTGGAATCTGGTAGTGATAGTCAGAGAAGACTGCATATCTCTTTTTCTTCTCTATCTGCCAACAGGAGCTCTAGACTGAAAATAGAATGCAAGTTTAATGTGTGCAGAGGCAACATTAGCACAGAAGTCTGGCTCGCCAGGATGATGATGTGATCCTTTATAAGATGAGATGTGACTGGCAGCTTACGCTTACAGTTTATAGACTTGTTTGATGTGCTGAACCTGTCTATTGTGGGGCCTTCTACTCCAATTTGGATGAATCAGAGCTGAGATCTTGTTTCTGTATTAGTTTTTAATGGGGTATGGATTGAACATGCAGGTGCCCACAGCTTGAAACACTGTCATTAAAACGCACTGGAACTGCCTCTGCTATGCTCCACTGCCGTCGACTGATCAACTTGGATGTATCAGCCTGTATCAAATTGTCTGATGCTGGAGTGCGGGCAGCTGCCACAGCATGCCCTCTTTTGGCATCTTTGGATATGTCAAGCTGTGCTTCTGTCAGTGATGAGACTCTAAGGGAAATTTCACTGGTCTGCACCCATCTTCGCACCCTTGATGCATCCTACTGCCCCAACATCTCTCTTGAGGTTACCTGCTCAGCCCTGTTGTGTGTCACCAGTTTTAGGTCCGAGACAAGCAACACTGCTGTTCATATTTTTGGGTAGCTTTTTATGCTAGCACTGTTGGTAGTGTCAAGCAAAGAGGTCCAGCTTCCTAAGAGCTATCTGGATAAATCTGTGTCAGCCAGAATTCAAGAGGAGGAGAAAGTGGTTAAACTTCACCAGTTATTGTTTAGACCAACTTAACTGATTTGAGATAATGGCAGGGAGTTCGCATGCCGATGTTGACTGACTTGAGGCTTCATAGCTGTGAGGGCATCAACTCATCATCAATGGCTGCTCTCTCTCATTGTGTGATGCTTGAGGTAAGCTTTGCGCACTTTGGGTAAGAAGAAATGGACTGTTAAAGCCAATCAAAAAGTCATATACAGTTGTCACAAAGGACAGTCAATGGTCGCTCAAATCAAGTCACTTTGTTCACTCTTGAAAGCATCTGGTGTAGGACAATAAAATCTGCAGTCATTTATTTGTCTATCAATCTATCCACGAGGATGAGTTAAGGAATTAAGCTTCTGTTTACTCTGTGGTTGCAATATGCATTTCACATTGTGCATGGCCCAAATGTTTTGAACAGTTGTTCTTTGCATGTCACTGGCCTTTAGCCACTGTAGGGAGCTCTGATGAAGTCAGTGGGGAAGTTGTGGTAGTTAAGTCACTATCATACATACTACTGTTGATGGTCCCTGAACAGGTGTGAGACTGGCACTTTTGTTCATACTGGTTTGTGTCTTTTGTTCTGTCTTTCCTTGTTTGGTTCTTTCTATGGCTTCCTGAGGAAGTGTTAACCTTGCTGTTTTTCTTCATTGTGAGAATGGAGACTTCTCTATTCTTATGAAAGATATTTGCATTATGCTGGATCTCACTGGATTGGAATCATTTTGCAGGTGCTAGCAATGGATTTGTGCTCACTCTTGACTGCTGTGACATTGGACCTTCCTCACTTGCAGAGCGTCAGCTTGAGCAACAATCGCAAGTAGAGTCTCTCCTCATTGTTATATTGTTTCAATATGGCATGTACAAGGATGCATTGCATAGACATGCAATCCTTAAACTGATTTAGTACAGAATGGTGGCTAATTTTATGTGTGATGATTTTGCAGGTTTGTGGAGCTCACATTGCGTAGCCCTTCTCTTACGGCAATAAATCTGACCGCCTGTCCTGCCCTTAGCCGCATTGATATCACATCCAGTAGTCTTGAGGTACTGTTGAACCGCTTCTCTAGAATGCACATACCTGATATGTACTGAGTCCAAAACACAATAAATTCAGTTAGTGGTGCTGCAATGTTTGTAGTGAGAAACTGGCATACAGTGACAGCCTAACATATCCATGGGATTGGCTGTTTTCCACCATAACTATTCATTTGGAGTGTGGTCTGGTCGATCTAATAATTTAAACTTTGTCAGAGATTTTGTTCAGTGCTCTTGCATTGTAGCTGGATTTGTGCTCAGGGAGCATAGACACTCTGTGATGATTACTGAGAATGACACTTCAATTCCTGGTTGATGCAGAAATTGCAACTTAGGCAGCAATTGGGGCTTGCCAGCATGGTTTTGCAATGTCCATGGCTTCGTGAGGTTGATCTGACTGAGTGCGAGTTGTTAACAGACACAGTCTGTAATGTCTTCAGTGATGGTGGTGGCTGCCCAAGACTTAACTCCTTGACTCTTGATAACTGTGATGTATGTTCAATTCCCTCCTAAAGAATACTGTGCAGAGATTTTGAGCATAATGTTGCAGATCCATCCTCAAATCAGAGATTTTGTTAGTGCAGTCTTGCCCCAGAGATCTGTGGCAACAAACTTATTCAATTCTGTTGGCTCTCAATTGAGCTGTGGATCAGAGATCTCCACTCAAAGTCAAATGGATAATTTTGACTGACTTCCAAATCCTTTGTGTAGGGTTTGACACGAGTGAAGCTTTCAACATCATCACTCAGCACCCTTTCTCTTGTCGGTTGCCGCAATATTTTGTCTCTTGAGCTCTCTTGCCCCATCCTGCAGCGCCTCCAGCTGGAAGGCTGTGACCGACTCATGGATGCCTCATTTGCTCCGGTCCATTTCTTGCTCTTGTTCTCTCTTATTGTATTCTTAATGTCTTTTTGCCATCAACATTCTCTTTGTTTCATTTGGCTAAAATTCATTCTTGTGACTCCCATATTCCAGGTGCACCAAAGAGCTTCGTATGTATTAAGGAGAGAGCTAGGTACTAAAATGGGGAAATGGGGTGGGGTTAGCAATACAGGTGGGACTCATATCTTTAAATCTTGGAATATGCCCCCACTTAACAAAACTGGAGATTGAGGCAGCTCAGATGACAGTGCTAGATTTACGTGGATGTGGTGTGCTCTCTCAAGCTGCTATCTGTTGCCCTTGCCTACTGTCTCTGGATGCCTCCTACTGCAGGTGCAGGATACTGTGTTTCAGACTCTCCTATTGATGCACAGTTTGCATACATGTTTTTTCATTTGGTGATTAGCGTCATTGTGCAAAAATTACTTCTATAGCATCTTCTACTATGGCTACATATACTGAAGTTCTTATGTTATATTTTACTTAGAACAATGGTTTTTTTGTTTTCAGCAAACTGGGAGATGACTGCTTGGCAGCCACAACGGCAGCATGCCCAGCCATACAATCCTTGATTTTGGCAACTTGCCATGCAGTGGGGCCTCCAGGGTTATTATCACTCAAGAAGCTCTGGGACTTAACCATGCTGGATCTGTCCTACACTTTCCTCACTGATCTTTCACCCATTTTTGAGGCTTGCCCTCGTCTAAAGGTATGTGTGATGCACCTAGTTCATGTGTGCCATTTGTTGAAAAGGGAGAACGGAAGAGAGAGTAGGTAGTGTTGTGGTTAACGCTGACAGAGCTGACTTACCAAGAAATGTACTGGTGGTAATTCTGGGAAGCAAAGCTGTCATACTGATTGAAGTTGTGAGATCTATTAGTAGGCAACAAAGCTCTTGTGGTCTGTATAGCAACTATTGCAGCTGTCCTAAGGCAGCCAGTATTGACTGCTTATGATCCAGTAGACCAAATGGGGTTTTCAACCCTTGGAGGTTCCTCATGGTCAATTGCTGGTCTTTGTACCTCTATGCAACCATGGATGTGATCACAATTGGGGCCCCTAGTGTTCACATCAGGGCTGTCAAGAAGATAAAGTTGTGAGGATTTCAAATCATCTTTGCAAGTATCATTTCATGTAATAGGTCAATTTCAGGGGGATTAATTTGTCAGTGCTGCATTTCCAACCTAGAGATGTTCTTTGCCTTGCAGATATTGCGGCTATCAGCATGCAAGTATCTGAGTGAATCAGCACTTGACGCCTTACATGGAGGCAAGGTGCTCTCTGAGCTAGAGGAGCTGGATATATCCTATGGAAGCCTGGGTCGTGCTGCAATTGAAGGAGTTCTGGCACATTGCCCTCATCTTACACATGTCAGTTTGAATGGCTGTGCCCATGTAACAGACCATCTATGGAGCCACCTTGCTTGCCCCCCTACTCTAGGATTGGGAAGATCCGAAGATGTAGGTATGGAAGATGCTTTCATTGATCAGCAAAGTCCTATGGATGTTGTGTCTCCTAGTTCCCTCCTGTCTTCAGAAATGATCCGAGAGATCATGTGTGATGAAGATCTGGGTACTGGAGAACTGAAGGAGGGTGTCTGGTGCTTGCCCTCAACTGATGACTGCTTCACACCTGAATCCAAGTCTAGTTTTGTCAATCTGCCTGTAAATAGCTCAGAAAAAACAATGCCAGGATTGCACCCAGTCTGTTCTGCAGGAGAACCCCAGCTGAGTACTGAAAATGATGGCAACCAAAACCAGACCCTCCTCCCCATGCCAGAGTTGGAAATGACTGAATCACTGCGAGCACTCCAGATCCTTAGCTGTGTGGGCTGCCCCAACATTTGGACTGTCAAGATCCCTCGAGATGCTGCGTGCCTCTCTCTCTCATCACTGAACCTCTCTCTTTCTATCAACATTCGGGAGGTTCGACTAGGTTGCATCAACCTGACCTACCTTAACTTAAGGTGAGTTTTCTGTCATCTACATAGGGGGAATTGCTCTCGTGTGATAAGCAACTTTATTGTCTGAAATCCAATCTTGTGAGATGATGCTGTTGTTTGGTAAGGAGTTTGTTTGGAGTTAGTCTCTTGATCTGCAAAGCCATTTGCCTATACATGTACATTTTGACATTGCATTTTCTGGTGTAGCCAGCTGTGCCAAAGACAGCGCTCGCAATCTAGTTGTAGTAGGCACATGGCAGGTCTATTATGATGTGATCTGTTTATACTCCCTGACCTTTAATTGTTGATTTGAATATTGGCACCATATTTTTCCTAACACTTGTTTGCACTGGTCGCTGCAGCCACTGTGCAGCTTTGGTTGTTCTTGAGCTGGACTGTCCCCGCCTTATCACTCTGTGTCTGCAGGTATCATTTGAGGTTTTGTTATTTCAAATATCTTGTCTTCTGTTGGTTTTATATTGGTTGATAAAATCTGGTTACAGTTTCAGAAAGTTTGAGCAACTTGAGATTGATGAGGCTCTTGACAGTTTGCATAAAGAGTTGTTTAAAAGGTACCTTCTCTGGCTGACAAGACTGACTTTGTGTTTGCAGGATTGTGGAATTGAAACGGAGATGCTTGAGCATGCTGTTCTGGGCTGCACTCTTCTAGAGACTTTGGATGTCCGCAGTTGTTTGAAGGTTCATCTCTTTGCTTTGTTTGAATTGTGATCATTTGTGATGAAAGGACAAATAACATCTGCAGAAAATAGGCCTGTGACCTGAAAGCAGCAGCTACTGCTGAATGGTTTTGATCATGTGACTAAGATCTATTAAGTAGACCTTGAGTGCAAGAGTTGAAGGTGCAGCTTAGTTATGCTGTTAAGTTACAAGGTCTATGATATCAGCGAGGCTGTTGTTTTCCTGAGTTCTTATAGTTGTAGGATGATCTCTGGCAGTTATCTTCAGCAGCATTGATGCGGATGCGTGCAGCATGCCCAGGGCTCAAGCGTCTCTATAGCACCTCGTCTTCTTAAGTAAAGAGCAAGGGTGGCACAGTGCAGCACACTTTATGGTAATACATCAACAATCTTCAGCTCAAGTTGATCTCATTTTTTATCCACATTCAAGATCCTGCAAAATGCATGAGGTGGGCTCTGAATTTTTCCTTTCCCCTTCCTCCACCGATAAAGCAAAAAGACATCCTCTCCTTAGCTGGTGTTCCAGCTGATCATCAAACTGACACTGCTAAAAGTGAGACAGAGGACTCATATTTTTGCTCACATCAACTTTTGGCGCCACAGGGTGAAATATTGGTCTTCCCTTTCTTGCACTCATTGAGGCTGATGTTACTCCACACAGGCAGATTTCCTCAACATATTCCTATGTTTTGTTTTCTGCATCATCTTTCCACTATGACTTAAACCACATCTGCTTGTTGGGGGAGTGTGCGACGGTTTAGGCACTAAGAAGTCATCGATATCAAGGTGACCAGGGGCATCACATTAGTGTCCAAGGAATATTATCTTTCATGCTTCTTCACAGGCCCCTTGTCGCAGTCAAATAGAAGCTGACATCAGTGGTCTACTTTCCTTTGCCAAGCACAAGATTTTTGATCCGTTGTGTAAATGCTTGATAGACTTATCAAGGCAGATTAATTTTGTGACAAGAAATTGTAGATTTTCTTGAACATATGTTTTTGGCATTTAGCACTTTGTTGCCTGTGAAGGTACTTTGTGGAGGCTGTATTGTTAGCAGTACTTAGTTAGGTGTATACTTTGCAGGGTGAATACTTTTTTCCTTTGCATCAGGTAGATGTGGTGCCATCTTGTTTATCTCATTTGAGATGATTGAAAACTCTTCTCTATATGGTTTTTTAATTACCTGGCATGTAATCCCAGAGTACACCAGGAGTTCTCCCCAAGGTGTCAACAATCAAGCCCAAGAATTGCTGAATGCATACCTCTTTTGATACAATATGCAAATTGTTGACTTCGATGTTGCAACTTGAAATCCTATGTCCTCATCAGGTTTTCCTCACTGCTATCTGCAGGAGGTGTAACAGGACTCACCAGTGCTTGAGTTTAGGTGACTCTTCAGGAGTTTTGACTGTTTCTTGATATTGTGTTCCTTCGGAGTACACTTATTTTCAAGGGGTTTCTGTCTTAAATTTATGTGTAACCAAGACAATGTTTTGCAGTTGCTGTACATTGTTGATGCATTAATGGGTTGTTGCAAGGAAGTGGAAAGAATTGGTGGTGAGGCTGACTTCTAAATCTTAAGTAAGGAAAGTGACTGAGGATGCAGCTGGGAGTAAATGTCTGTCTTTTCAAAGGATGATGACCATAACAAAGACTTTGCATCTTTGTTTTTTGGATTTAGGGTTTGTTGGTAACTTGGGTAAGTAGGTAGATAGCCTCAGTAGACAGGTAGGTATCTAGATAGGTAAACTAGGTAGGTGGCCAGGTGGGTTAGTAGGTTGGTAAACTGGTATGTAGGTAGGTAGTTAAGTTGATACACTAGGTAGGAGGGTAGGTGACGTATTGAAGAGGCCTGGCACCCTGCCTACCCCCCACACAGCCCACTCCAAAGAGGAGAACAAAAAAAATGAAAAAAGTTTGGGTTGGTGGCCAAGAAATGAGCTTTTGGCACTCTGGCCAATTGATAAAACAATTTACTTTTGGCAGTTTGAAGTGTATTTTAGGCCTACCGTAAGTTGAACTTGAGTTTTGCAAAGTCAACTAACGTTGAGGACTCGACGAACAGGAAATGTCCACTTGCCAAAATATCAAAGTTAGAAAGTCAACTTGGCGAAATAACTGGTGTTCCACACTGCGGGGTTGAAAGTCACAGATGTTAATGAATCACCTGTGCGTGTGTTGTTGCCATTTTGTTCATAAATTGGAGTTTCCTGACATGATCTCCTTGGGATTTCTGGACACACAGTTCTACAACATCTGGCTTGCTCATGATGTCTTTGCAAGAAGACAGAAGACCATTTGTGGGCAGACTCTCCCTCCCAGTTTGTATGTAATTTGAGCTCAGTAAAAGGGGTTTTTCTTTCACCCTCCCTGCATGGGGGTGTGATTCCACACTTTTGGACCTCCTGAGGGCCTTCGCAAAATCTGGGTTTGGCTTTGTAGTTTTTGTTGTAAAGGAGATTCCTGTATCAAAATCTGGGTTTGGGTTTGTAGTTTTTGTTGTAAAAAGGAGGTTCCTGTACTCATGGGTTCTCCTGAGTGAGGGTGTTCCCCAACCTCAGGAGAAGCCATGAGTACAGGAACCTCCACTCATGTAAATGACTATCTTTTTATGGGAACTCAGGAACATTTAAGAATAGGAGGATCTCCCCCTGGCGTAACACCCTAGGGTTCTTATGCTGAGGGAGATCAGTATTGTGACATAGCATGAAGTCTCAGGGCTTAAGGATACTCAAAGAGAGAGAATTGCCATGTTATGTTCTGTTCTGCAATTCACCTTTTCCATATGAGGTTTGACTCAATTTGATGTTCTTAGCACTTCAAAACCGGATTTTGCTGCTGAAGAAAAGGCTTCTTCAACTGCAATATTTACTGAGGATCATATTTGCTAGCGAGAATTGCCCAAACTTCTGAAGGCAATAAAATGTACTAGAAGTCAATGTCAAATCCCATTTTGCATTATTCCCATAGATACATATAAACCTCTCAGAAGGTTTTATGAACATAAATGAGTTAGCAAGAGAATGAACCAATTTGACAAAAGTCCAAGAGGCTTCAAGAGACACAGATCTATATACTAAATGTCAAGGTCAAGATATCCAAGTCAACCACTTGTCTACGCAATCAGCAACAGCTGATAGTTTTCTTCTATTGATCAGTAGTTGCCTTTCATCATTGATTCAGCTCTTTGAGAAAGAGATCTGCAGGAGCTAATTTACAGTTCTTACTTGGGCAATCTGTCATTGTGGGGTGTATATCAACCCACTGCTCTTTTGCAGCTCCTTTTTGTCATCTTTTGCACACCTACTGTGGCTTGTTCACCCTCTTTCTTCCAGCATTCACTGGGTGCCTTGCTGAACTAATTTACACTCAAGGTGGAATAAACTGCAACCTCAAAACCCTTCATCATACGTGAATTACATCCCAATAGCAGTGCATATTGGGTGTCTCTTAATAATTGCATTTTGTAATTGCTTTACACCTACTGCTGCACCAGATGGTTCCCTGTTTGAATGCCATCTGTCTATTGATCAAAGGATGTGATTTTTAGACCTGAATTTGCATTACCATTTTTGTCTCATCCTAGTCTTGTGGGCGGGCAGACCAAAGGGAGCTTAGTGCCTGCAGACAGGTGAAATGATCACTTATTCCAAGGAGGCCTCTTGCTGCTTGATGGGTTGTCAAAATTCGAAGCATTTGCTGCATCACTTGTCGCCGCAAATTATCTGCCTGTGATATTGTTGCCATTGCCAAAACATTAAGCACACCAAAATAATTCTCCTATTTGATTGTTTTTACATAGAATCACAAACTGTAGATTTGAATTGTCTTAGAAGCAATTTGAAGGAAAAGGAAAAAATTTACTATGACTAAGTGGACACCATCTTTCAGTACATTAAGACAAGTATTATTTTTGTACAAATACACTTTTACATCATGTAATATTAAATAAAGACCTGTTGTTTCTTTATGTTTGGACTACCATGTGAAAATTCCTTGCAATATTGACATGGTTGAAGTTTTAAAACGATCAAGGAAACAATATTTGTGACAACATTTCTTGTTCACTGTAGTGTGCTTTCACTGTCCAAGGACCCAAGTTTTGAGGAGAAATTGCGATATCTAATTGTAATCTCTGAGGGTGCATTCGCCAACTATAGAAAGATTGATACATAAAGAGTGATAGAGAAAATGTTGAGTGATGAGAACAGAAACTGATGTACCTGATGCACAAAAGATTCAAGCATGCTCAATTTGCTCATAGCCATAGTCATTTGACTCATGTAGTTAGCAACAGTTGGTGACCTGCCCAATAAGCCATTTGCAACTGTCTCTGCAAGTGATTGCTGTAATGCTTCCATTCCTTGTGAAAGTGCATCCTCTGCCTCCTGTGAAGATTGTTGTAGATTACAAATACCAACTAGCTGTTGTTCTGTCAAAGGCTCTATTTGTGGTATAAGAATCTGCACAACAATATCAATCCCCCAACAAGCAAAGCTCAAGCAAACAATCTCGAGAAGTCCCTTCAAAGTTCATATGACAAAAGCAATTCTTTTTCCAACCAGAAAAAACCTATGTTTTGCTATATCGAATTTCTTTCAAAGTTCATATACAACAATAACAAACCTAGATCCATTTAGAAAAAAACCTATATTCACTATAAAGAATTTCAAAGTTTGTATTAATGTTGTCCAATTATTGATTTCTGAAAGGACCTTCAATGCCAATTTTGAACTTTTTCCTTCGTTTTATAGAACCTCCAATGCAGTTCTGAAAGCAATTATCTACATTCAGAAAACCTATGATTCTGGAGATTGCCCTCAAAATTTGAAGCCCAATCCAGTTTAAGACCGAGTTTACACCCATCTACCTTACACACGACTAAAACTAGTGAAGCATTTGTGTAATATTGCTCTTTTGCAACAAGTGCCAAAACCCCAAGACTAAAGATTGTGCACTACTTCATTGTTTTCAACCAATTAAAATTGACAAGTTTGTTTGAAAAGTATGGTTTAGCTTTTTCCCTTTCAAAAAAGTTTTACTCCTTTAGCTAGAGAACCTGGACCTGCTGAAAATGGGATAAGCATCCTAGTGGTGGTGGTGGTGGTGGTGGTGGTTCTAGTTTCAACAAAAAGGCAGTTACAAAATTTGGATCCCATTCTGGTTTTGGCAAAATTGTGAGCATCCAGTTCAGGTACCCTAGAACCTGACCTAGAACCAACCAGGGAAACAGCTTTGTACCAAAGAACCTCCCAACACTAGTTCTTATAACAATAACAAACATACATCCACTCAGACAAAACCTTCATTGACAATATAACGTTTTGTGGTTTTGGGTTGTACATAAGTACATAGATTGAGAAATTGAGATAATAAATTGAGATCAATTACTTGCAGCTGAGACTGGATTTTTGGATAAGAATGTAGAGCTGTTGAGTGAATTTGGTTATGAACTTGAATTTGTAAACTGGGTGGGAGCCATGATATGTATATATATAATATTGATGAGTAAGTACTGTGATGTACCTTGAGGAGTTGGGATGGTCGAAAACCACCCATCCACATGAAGCATATTCTCTCAACTGGTGTTTTCCACATGCCGGACACAATGTGAAAAACATCTGATCTTGCAGCAACTGCCTTGAGACGGAACATTTGCTCATAGTGCCTCATATTCTCATCAACAAGTAAGCGCAACTGATTTTCACTCACATCATTTGCGGCTGCTTCTTGCTGCATTAATGCTGCTCGAAGATTGCGCATCTGTCGCTGTTGCTCTTCAATCCATCTTCCGTACTCTATGTCCAAGCTGCTGTACCTCGCTGCTGCTGCCATGCAGGCATGCGAGAATTAGTCCCACATTCATCTCACATAGAACGCCAAAGCTGAGCTGCAAAATGAAAAGACTTGGTTTGTGTTTAATGGAAAGAAGAAGACAGTCAAGTAGCACTAGCGCAGGTTTTTACAGCTTAAATACCAGGACGTCTAACAGCACCGGCTGCTGCATTCGCGCCTGCTCCTGCAACAGCTCTTGAATATTGAGGAATCAGCTGATGCTGGTTGATCTATGTCCATGGTCCCACACCCACCACCAGCATCACCACGGTCCATGAAAAACCAAAACTAGTGCAACAACTGGCTGGCTACACATGATCATCATGTGCAGCACCTAGTGATGAGCTCTGCAGATCATCGTCATAAGACTAAGTTGTCATGATGTTGATTGTGAAACTCACATGCTCTTGTCGAGCTACACTCTGAAGTTCCTGCTCCAGTTGATTCAACTTGACGCGGCTGGATTCCAGTTGCTGTACATACGCCTGATTGATTCACCACCACCACCACCAACCAAATTTGTCAATCCCGGCAACAGAACCATCGGCCGACACCAAAATTCACAATGACTCTTCCTTGCGAGCCTGAGTTTAAGACAAGATGGAAGATCATTATCACAATCAAGAATTTTATACACTGGAGGAAAAATTGTTTGAAGTAAGTATCGGAAGGTGAGGAGGATTTGACAAATCGACTAGCCTTCTTTCTTAGTCGGCTTTTGCGAGCTGCTTCACGATTTTGAGCCAGGCGTCTGAGTGCCTGCACAGTTCACATGGAGTCTATGACACCAGCATGGATTTCATTACAAGTACCCAAAAAAGAAAAAAAGAAAGAAATTGCTTGAACGCTTCCCAGTGTCGAGTCCATGCAAACTAGCAGCTTCCAGCTAGCTAGCCCCACAAACATCGTCCTTTGAACAACAGTAACAGTAAGTTCCAGATTGTGCATTCTGCAAGCTTTAATTCCAGCTGCTAAAATCCAAAGCACATCTAGCTCGATGAAACGACTTGAGAATTAGTACGCAGGCAGACGTTGTCTGTGTACTATGTAGTTGTAACCGAACCTGTCGAGCTTGTGATCCAATTTTACCTTGCCTTGATCAACAGCAGCTGTTGCAGCTTCATGATCAGCTATGGAAGCTGCAGTATCTTTTAATCTTGGACTGTTGTCTGCCATATTCTAGCTAGGATTAATCTGTATAGTTCACTCTCGATGGCTGGCAAGCTTATAGAACTCTACTTCATGACCTCGGGTGAATTGTTGAAACTAGCTAGGAGATCCACTGCAGCAGCATGATTCATCCCAGCTGATATGTGTCATGTAAAATGTACTCTCGCTCTGGAAAAGACTTGGCATGATCAGCTTGGACACTACTGGATCATGCACCTGGGCAGCTATTTCTTGGCTTTGAATTCTACCCAAAAATAAATAAAAACATTTCAGCAGCTGCTTTCTGTCATGATCAATTCTGCAGAACTCCCAGCTGAAGCCAAAACACATAATGTCTGAAATTGTGCCTTTGTTTTTTTGGCTGGCTATATATAGCCAAAATGATGTATTAAGATTTTTTTAAACTGCTAAAATCCTTTGCGTTTTGAGATTTTCAATTGCCAGAATTCGACCAAAATTTAAGAAAAATAGATAGATTCTGTACATGGTTCAAAGTAGGGTAGCCAAAAATATAGAAAGAATGTTTTAGAAAATTTACTTTCATATTTAGCTTGTAGCCAAATTTGGCTAA
>Ga0116228_10003115_pt1 | contig 14506 bp, 9 predicted proteins | sample S1TSphfallax_2_FD_89694 | JGI IMG/M metagenome (GOLD analysis project Ga0116228, IMG submission 89694) | Host-associated microbial communities from peat moss isolated from Minnesota, USA - S1T2_Fc - Sphagnum fallax MG | ecosystem: Host-associated > Plants > Peat moss > Unclassified | place: USA...
ATGGAACTCTCCTCTTTCTCGCCAGATAACTCTGTATGACAGAGTTGTCTGAGTCAAGGCCTACTTTGCGGGTTTCGATCTTTTTGCCGCGGCGCCGCTGGCACGCCGGAGCGCGCGCAATGATGCCGGCGCACATAAACAGCGCCGACTTAAGCGTAGTAAGGAAGGTCTTGTTTTTGAAAAAAGAAGCAAAAAACTTTTGCTTCCTGGCGTACGTGGGCCAGGGTGACATCGGCCCTGGTGGTGAGCGCGGCGCTGGCCTTTCTTTTGCTTTTTCGTTAAGTCGGCTTGGTGACCGACGCCGCACCAACCAAGACCTGGCCTCGCGACGCGCTACCGCGCGGCACCATGCTGCATGGCTATCGGATCGTCGAAATCCTCGGCCGCGGCGGCTTCGGCATCACCTACAAGGCGATCGACGGCATCGACCAGACCTTTGCCCTGAAGGAATATTTCCCGCGGCAATTCGCGGTGCGGCAGGACGAGCAGGTGCTGCCGTCGGACGACGCGGCGCGCGAGATGTTCACCGAATGCCTGGATCGTTTCACCCGCGAGGCACGGGCGCTGACGCTGTTTTCCGGCCAGCATGGCGGCGCCGAGGGCGTGGTGCGGGTGATGACGTATTTCGAGGCGAACGGCACCGCGTATATCGTCATGGAGTATCTGGAAGGCGAAACCTTCGACCGCGTCATCGCAGCGCACCCGGAGGGGCTCTCCGAGTCTGAACTGAAACAGATTTTGCGTATTCTGCTGCCGGCGTTGGAACGCGTGCATGCGAACGGTTTGCTGCACCGCGACATCAAGCCGGCCAATATTTTCCTGCGCGACGGCGGCCACCCGGTGCTGCTGGATTTCGGCGCGGCGCGCACCACGAGCACCGGACAGACCGAAGCCTATACCTCGATCTTCACCGAGACCTACGCGCCGATCGAACAGATCGAGGGGCGCAAGCAGGGGCCATATTCGGATATCTATGCGCTGGGCGTCACCTGCTACAAGGCGATGGCCGGGCGCACCGCGGAGAGCACCGGCACCATGTCGCTCACGCGTCAGGCGGCGCTGCTGCGGCTGCAGCCGGACCCGCTGCGGCCGGCAACCGAACTGGGCGCGGGCCGCTACTCCCAGCGCTTCCTGCAAGGCATCGATGCCGCGTTGCGCGTGGCGCCGGAAGAACGGCCGCAGGATGTCAGCGCGTTCTCGCAGGCGATCGGCCTGAAGGAGCCGCCGCCGGTGGACGAGGCGCCGACGCGGCTGTTTTCTGCGCGGACCGCGGATGCGGCCGATCCTGCCCTGCCGCACGAAGCGCCCACCATGGCCGGCGTGCCGACCGCGCTCGGTGTCGCGGGCGTGGCGGGACCGCGTGGCCTGCCGCCCCCGCCGCCGCCGCAAGGCGGTGCCGCCGGCTGGCTGGTCGCCGGCGGCGCTCTGCTGGTGCTCGCGGTGGGCGGTGGCGGCGCTTATGCCTATTGGCCGCAACTGCGCGACAGCATCAAGCCGGCCGCGCCCACGCCGGTCGCCACGACGATCACGCCGCCGCCTGCTGCCGTCACGCCGCCCGAACACACGCCGTCGCCGCCGGTGCAAAAGACGCAACCCCCTGGGATGTTGATCCCGCCGCCGCCGGCGGGGGATGCGCCACCGCCCCCATCCTCGCCACCAGCCCCATCCTCGCCACCACCATCGTCCGATGCGGCCGCGCGCGCCGATGCGGCATACCGCGCCGCGGATTTCGCCACCGCGTTGCCGGCCTACCAGGCGCTCGCGGCACGGGGCGACCGGCACGCGCAGACGCGGCTTGGCCTGATGTTCCTGAACGGCGAGGGCGGGCCCGCGGATTATGCCGCCGCCCGCGAATGGTTTCAGAAAGCCGCCGATCAGCATTACGCGCGGGCCGAGTATGAACTCGGCATCATGGCGCAAAAGGGGCTTGGTGGGTCGCGTGATTTCGCGACCATGCTGACCTGGTATCACCGCGCCGAGCGGGATGGCTCGCCGGACGCGGCGCAGCAGCTCGGCTACGCCTATCAGGAAGGGCTGGGGACGCCGATCGATCTGGCGCAGGCGGCGGAATGGTATCACCGCGCGGCGGACCGCGGCAGTGCCGCCGGCATGTTCAGCCTGGGGCAGATGTATTACGGCGGGCTGGGCGTGCCGGAAAACAAGCAGCAGGCGCGCGACTGGATTGCGCGCGCGGCGACCGCGGGGAGCCAGGAGGCAAAGCGCTGGCAGCACGCGCACTGAGCTAAAAAGAAAGAATGTTCTTTTTTGAAAAGAGAACCAAAAAACTTTTGTCTGTTTGGTTCCGCGCAAGCTGAAGACGCGCATGTCAGGTCGTGAGATCGCAGGAGCAAAAGTTTTTTGGTTCTTTTTTTCAAAAAAGAACACTTCTTCTTAGGCGCCGTTAGGCTCAATATAGTCTTTTTGGTTCTTTTTTTCAAAAAAGAACACTTCCTTGGGAGAGAACATCCAATGAAAAATAACTATAAAATCGCCATCATCGGCGCCGGCTTCGGCGGGCTGGGCATGGCCATCCGCCTGAAGCAGGAAGGCGAAGACGATTTCGTCGTGCTGGAAAAGGCGGACCGCGTCGGCGGCACCTGGCGCGACAACACCTATCCCGGCGCCGCGTGCGATATCCAGTCGCATCTCTATTGGTTCTCGTTCGATGAGCAACCGAACTGGAGCCGTATCTATCCGCTGCAGCCGGAAATCTTCGCCAATATCGAGGCCATGGCGGCGCGGCACGGGCTCGCGCCGCACATCCGCTTGCAGGCGGAGTTGCTCGGCGCGCGCTGGGATGATCAGGAATTGCTGTGGCGGCTGGACGTGCGCGGCGGCGAAACGGTGACCGCGCGCGTGGTGATTACCGCGTGGGGGCAGTTGAACCGGCCGTCGACGCAGGGCATCGCGGGCGTGGCGGATTTCGCCGGCGACTGGTTCCATTCGGCGCGGTGGGACCACGCGGTGCCGTTGCCGGGGCGGCGCATCGCCAGCGTCGGCAACGGGCCGAGTGCCGCGCAGTTCATTCCGGAGCTGGCGGCCGTTGCGTCCGAACTGCATGTGTTCCAGCGCACGCCGAATTATATCGTGCCGCGCGGCGATCGGGCTTATACCGACGAGGAGCGGGCGGCGCTGCGCGATGGCGCCGCGCGGGCCGCCAGCCGTGACGTGTTCTATCAGGAACATGAGGGCTGGTGGCCGGCCTTTACGCCCGGCACCGACGTGGCGGCGGCGTTCGAACAGCAGGCGCGCGCGCATCTGGAGGCGCAGGTTGCCGACCCGGCGCTGCGGGAGGCGCTGTGGCCGCGCTATCCGCTCGGCTGCAAGCGGCTGATCATCTCCGACGATTTCCTGCCGGCGATGACGCAGGAAAACGTGACGCTGGTGACCGGGCGCATTGCGCGCGTGGAGCCGGCGGGCATCCGCACCGAGGACGGCGTGCTGCATGAAGTGGATGTGATCGTCTACGGCACCGGGTTCGATACGTTACAGTTCCTCGGCACCGGTGATGTGACCGGGCGGGCGGGCACCTCGTTGCGCGCGGCGTGGCAGGCGGCGCCGCAAGCCTATCTTGGCATGAATGTCGCCGGTTTTCCGAATTTCTTCATGCTGTATGGGCCTAACACGAATTTGGGCCATAATTCGATTCTGCTGATGCTGGAAGCGCAGTTCGACTATATATTGCAAGGGCTGGCGGCGATCGAGGCGGCGGGGGGCCGGCCGCTGGATGTGCGGCAGGATGCGCTGGCGGCGTATAATGCGCGATTGCAGCAAGGGCTGCGCGGCACCGCGTGGGCGGGCAGTTGCCTCTCCTGGTATAAGACCGCGGATAATTTGATCACCAACAACTGGTCCGGCTCGGTGGAGGATTACCGGGCGGCGACGGCGCGGCTGGATATCGGGCAGTACGAGTTCCTGGGCCTGCATGCGGAGGCCGGCGCGGCCGGGGCACCCTGAGCGTGGCGGATCATCCGTTTTATTCGCAGGCGCTGCACGGGCCGTTCGAAACCTATGCGCTCGGCGATTTCGTCCTGGAGGATGGCGGCACGCTGCCGGAGTGCCAGTTGGCCTATGCCACGTTCGGCACGCTGTCGCCGGCGCGGGACAACGCAATTCTGGTGACGACCTGGTTTTCCGGCACCTCGAAAATCATGGAGCAGGCCTATATCGGGCCGGGGCGTGCGCTCGATCCGGGAAAATATTTCATTATCGTGGTCAATCAGATCGGCAACGGTCTGTCGACGTCGCCGCACAATGCGCGCGCGCCGTATGGCGGCCCGCATTTTCCCCGCGTGCGGATTGCCGACGACGTGATCGCGCAGCATCGTCTGCTGACCGAAAAATTCGGCATCGCGCGGCTGGCGCTGGTCACCGGCGCATCGATGGGCGCGGAACAGACCTTCGAATGGGCGGTGCGCTATCCGGACATGGTGGCGCGCGCCGCACCCATCGCCGGCACGGCACGGACGACCGACCATACAAAATTATTCGCGCAATCGCTGATCGATGCGATTACCGCCGATCCGGCCTGGGCGGGCGGCTCGTATCAGAGCGCGGACGAGGTGCGGCAGGGTTTGCGCGCGCATGCACGGTTGTGGGCGGTGATGGGCGCCAGCCCCGCGATGTATAGCCAGGAATTATGGCGTGGCCTGGGGTTTTCGTCGGTCGATGAGTTTCTGGCGGGGCTGCTGGATGCGTCGTTCCTGCCGCTCGACCCGAATTCGTTGCTAGTGCAGGCCTGGAAATGGCAGCAGGCGGACGTGGCGCGGCCCTATGACGGCGACCTGGCGCGGGCGCTGGGGCGGATCACGGCGAAAACATTCGTCATGCCGGTCAGCACGGACATGTTCTTTACGGTGGCGGACTGCGCCGCCGAACAGGTGCTGATCCCAGGCAGCGCGTTGCGCGTGATGGATACGGCATGGGGTCATTTCGGTGTGATGGGCATGGATCCGGCGTATCTGGGGCAGGTCGATGCGGCGCTGACCGCGTTGCTGGCGATGGGGTAGAAGCAAGAAAGACAGGCCTTCTTTTTTGAAAGAAAGAAGCAACAAACTTTTATCTGTTTGGACGCGTAGCCGATTTCGAAATGGGTCGGGTGTATTGAACAGACGGGAAGGGCTGCGACCGCTTTGCAAAAGGGAAAGACCGTATAACCAGAACATGAGCGCGCAACCAAACAGAAACAAGTTTTTTGGTTCTTTTTTTCAAAAAAGAACTCTGCGTCTTTCACGTTCCCGCGGCCTCAACCGCCCCTGTTGCGCCGTCCAAACGCCCGCACCACGGAAAGCTCCGCGCCGTCGGTGACGTCAGCGCGCGCTTGCGCGAGCGCATCGACCAGCGACAGGAGCGCAGGCGTCAGCGCCGCGAGCGAGAGCAACGCGGCGCGGAGATCGGTGAATATCTGGTGGCGTGCCGGCAGGCCGGTATAAACCGGATCATGCAGCACCACGCCGGCGGCCCGCGCGGTCACGATGTATGGCGTTTGGTTCGCGCGGCGCCATATGACAGTGCGGCCGGCCGACGCGGGCGGATACACGAACAGAATGTCCGGCGCGCCCTGCCCTGATGGGTGGTCCGGCCGCATGTCATCAACCATCCAGCCGCCGTCGTCCGCCGCGGCGGACCAGGCGTCGGACCAGAGCCGGTCGGCGGCGCTGAACCCGGCGGGATGATGTTGTGCCGGGGTTTCCGGGTCGGATGGCGTCGGCTCGGCGCGTGCGGTGCCAGATGAAAGCTGATCTTTTCGCACGGCCGAGATCCCCAAACTGCCGGCCTCCCTGACCGGCCGCTCGCGCCCAATGCGCCATGTGCGCCACGATCTGGAACCATGACGATTTCAATTGTGCAATTTTGCCGCGATGTTTCACACTTCGGAATCTACGCATGCCGCCTTGGAACCACCCCCGTGATTCTCCTCATGGAGCCGGCTTCCCAGCTTCGTGCTTGACCAGGAAACAGATGGGAGTCTGGGGCCTCAGGCCCCGTCACGCGCATGCGTGCGGCGCATGATTGGGTCGAGGGGTGGAGCCCGCGCCTGCGTCGAGGCGCCAGACATGACCCTGCGCCTGGCCGACATGAGCGTGGCGCTGCCGCGGTATGGGCGCAGCCAGGTGGTGCTGGAGGCGCTGTCGCTGCATGTGGCGGCGGGCGAGGCCGTGGCGATCATAGGCGAATCGGGCAGTGGCAAGACGACCGCGGCGCTGGCGATCCCTGGGCTGCTGCCGCCGGGGGCGATGGTCAGCGGGCGGATCGAGCTGGAGGGGCGCGATCTCACGTCAATGCCACAGCGGGCGCGCCGCCGTTTGTGCGGTGCGCGTGTCGGCATGGTGTTTCAGGACCCGCTGGCGGCGTTGAACCCGGTGATCACGATCGGGGCACAGATTGCCGCGCCCATGCGCCGTCATCTTGGCCTCACGCGCCGCGCGGCGTGGGCGCGGGCGGTGGCGTTGCTGGATGAGGTCGGGATGCCGGATCCGGCGGCGCGGGCGCTGGATTACCCGCACATGCTCTCGGGCGGCATGCGCCAGCGCGCGATGATCGCCGGCGCGTTGGCCTGCGACCCGGCTTTGCTGATTGCCGACGAACCGACATCCGGGTTGGACGCGAAGCTGGCCGCGCGCATCCTGGAGAAGCTGACAGGTCTACGCGCGGCGCGCGGCATGGCGGTTCTGCTCATCAGCCACGATTTTTCGGTGGTGGCGCGCCATGCCGACCGCGTCGCGGTGCTCTATGCCGGGCGCTGCGTGGAGCAGGGGCCGGCGGCCGATAGTCTCCGTCGCCCGCGGCACCGCTACACGCGCGCCTTGCTGCGGGCGATCCCCACCTTGGCCGGTGACCTGCCGCCATCGATCCCGGGCATGATGCCGGAGCCGGAGGCCTGGCCTGACGGCTGCCGCTTTGCGCCGCGCTGCGCCCACGCGGATGCCGCCTGCGCCGCGGCCACGCCCCTGCGGGACGGCGTCGCCTGCTGGCATCCGGCCACCGGCGATCTGCCTCCACCCGCGCCGTCCGCGCCCCGGCCGCGGCCCGCGTCGGCCCCGATCCTGGTGGTGGACGCGCTGTCGGTGAGCTACCGCGCCGGCGGTTTCGGCAGCCGGACGCGCGCCGCGCTGCGCGACCTGTCGTTCTCGCTGGCGGCCGGCGAATGCCTCGCGGTGGTCGGCCCGAGCGGCGCCGGCAAGACGTCGCTGGCGCGCGCGCTGTGCCAGATGCTGCCCTATGACGGCCGGATCCTGCTCGCTGGCCAGGATTTGGCCGCCCTGCGCGGCGCCCGGTTCCGCGCCGCAAGGCGCCGCGTGCAAATGCTGTTTCAAGCGCCGGCGTCGTCGCTCGACCCGCTGCAAACGGTCGGCGCGGCGCTTGCCGAGGCGGCAGCACTCTCCCGGAGCGCGGTGCGCGAAGCGGCCATGCTGGCGCAGGTGGGGTTGCCCGCGGCGCTGCTGTCCCGGCGGCCGGCGAGCCTGTCCGGCGGGCAGGCGCAGCGCGTCGCGATCGCGCGGGCGCTGGCTGCCGACCCGGCGGTGCTCGTGCTCGATGAGCCGACCGCGAGCCTGGACGCCTCCAGCGCCGCCGCGCTGCTGGCGCTGCTGCGCGACCTCGCGTCGGTGCGCCGCCTCGGCTATGTGCTGATCACGCACGACCGGGCGGTGGCTGCCGTCCTGGCGCATCGCACGCTACAGATAGAAGAAGGACTTCTTTTTTGAAAAAAAGAAGCAAAAAACTTTTGCCAGTTGGCACATGCGGCCCACTTCCAGGCGGGCCACATCATCAAAAGAGTAAGAGTTTTTTGGTTCTTTTTTTCAAAAAAGACCATCTTCCTTTTTGGGGCTACCGCCATGGACGTTGACATCGAAGCACCGCCCGTCCGCCCGGTCACACTCGATGACAAATACGCGCGCTTCGACGGCCGCGTTTACCTGACCGGCATCCAGGCCCTGGTGCGCCTGCCGTTGTTGCAGAAACGCCGCGATCGCGCCGCCGGGCTGAACACCGCGGGCTTCATTTCCGGCTATCGCGGCTCGCCGCTCGGCGGCTACGATCTCGCACTTTGGGGCGCCAAAAAGCACCTCGACTCGCACGACATCCATTTCCAGCCCGGCACGAACGAGGACCTGGCGGCGACCGCGGTGTGGGGCAGCCAGCAGGTCTCGCTGCTGCCCGGGCAGAAATTCGACGGCGTGTTCGGCCTGTGGTACGGCAAAGGGCCGGGAGTAGACCGTTCCGGTGACGTGCTGAAACACGCGTCGTATCAGGGCACGCCCAAACATGGCGGCGCGATCGCACTGTGCGGCGACGACCATGGCGCGCGGTCCTCCACGCTGGCGCACCAGAGCGACATCGCGCTGATCCATTACGGCATGCCGGTGCTGAACCCGTCCACGGTCGAGGAACTGGTCTCGTTCGGGCTCGCGGCCTGGGCGATGAGCCGGTATTCCGGCGCGTGGATCGGCATGAAGGCGCTGACCGACACGGTGGAGGGCGGCGCCTCGATCCCGGCCGACATGGACCGGCTTTCCTTCGTCACGCCGACCGATTTTCCGATGCCGCCCGAGGGGCTGAACATCCGCGCCCGCAACGGCTCGGCGCTGGAGGTCGAGCAGCGCCATTACGAACAGCGGCTGGAAGCGGCGCAGGCCTGGGTGCGCGCCAACCATATCGACGGCGTTGCCTGGGGCGGCGCGCGGCGGCACCGGCTCGGCATTGTGTCCGGCGGCAAGGCGTATCTCGACGTGGTCGAGGCGCTGCGCGGCCTGGGGCTCGATGAGCATCGCACGTCGGCACTCGGCATCGGCGTCTACAAGGTCGGCATGACCTGGCCGCTGGAACCGCTGCGGCTGCGCGCGTTCGCCGAAACCTGCGACGAAATTCTGGTGGTGGAGGAGAAGCGCCCGATCATCGAGGATGAGATTTCCACCATCCTCTATAATCTGCCGTCGCATGTGCGGCCGATGCTGACCGGCAAGCTTGATGAGAATGGCGCGCCGCTGATCAAGGCGGTCGGCGAACTCGATCCGGATCTGATGCTGCATATCCTGGCCGGGCGCCTGCGCGGGCGGATCGAGGATGACGGGCTGCGCCAAAGGCTGGCCGCCATCAAGCCGCTGGAAACCGGCATCCCGACCATCAGCTTCGGCGTGAAGGAATTGTTGCGCCCGCCGAGCTTCTGCGCCGGCTGCCCGCACAATACATCGACGGTCGTGCCGGAAGGATCGATCGCCGCGGCCGGCATCGGCTGCCACATCATGGCGGCATCGTTGCCGGAACGGCATACCATGCCGGCGTCGCACATGGGTGGGGAGGGTGCGACCTGGATCGGCCAGGCGCCGTTCACCACGATGCCGCATATGTTCCAGAATCTCGGCGACGGCACGTATTTTCATTCCGGCCTGCTCGCTATCCGCGCCGCGGTGGCCGCGAACGTCAACATCACCTATAAAATCCTGCTCAACGGCGCTATCGCCATGACCGGCGGCCAGCAGATCGAGGGCGAGGAATTCCCCGGCCAGGTCACCGGCCCGCATGTCGCGCAGCAATTGGCCGCCGAGGGCGTCAAACGTATCGCCCTCGTCAGCGACGATCCCGCCCGCCATGACCACGCCGACTATCCGCCGCTGGTGACGTATCACCATCGCGACACGCTCGATGCGGTGCAGCGCGAATTACGCGACTTTGCGGGCGTGTCGGCGCTGATTTACGACCAGAGCTGTGCCACCGAGCGCCGCCGCCTGCGCAAGCGCGGCAAGCTGGCGGCCACCAACGAGCTGCTATTCATCCACCCGGAGGTCTGCGAAGGCTGCGGCGATTGCGGCGTGCAATCGAACTGCATTGCGGTGGAGCCGGAGGAGACCGCGCTTGGCCGCAAGCGCCGGATCAATCAGTCCGTCTGCAACACGGATTTTTCCTGCGCGAAGGGCCTGTGCCCCAGCTTCGTCACCATCATCGGCGGCAAGCCGCGCGCCCGCGCCGAGGATGACGCCGAGGAAGCCGGCATCATCGCGTCCCTGCCGGAACCGGCGCTGCCCCGCATCGGCGAGGTGTATAATATTCTGCTCGCCGGCATTGGCGGCAACGGCGTGGTGACCGTATCGGCGCTGCTCGGCATGGCAGCGCATCTTGAGGGCAAACAACTTACGGTGCTGGATAATTCCGGGCTGGCGCAGCGCAACGGGTCGGTCACCAGCCATTTGCGGCTCGGCGACGGCGCGCACCGGCACAGCCCGCGCATCCCGAACGGCGACGTGGATTTGGTGATCGGCGCCGATGCGATGGTGGTGGCGATTCCGGAGACGCTGGCCAAACTCGGCCATGGCCGCAGTGCGGTGATCCTGAACCGTTTCGTGGCGCCCAACGCGCTGTTCGCCGGCGATCCCGACCTCGACCTGCGTTTCGACCCGATGTTGGAGAAAGTCCGCCCGCGCGCCGATGAGGGGCGTATCTTTGCGCTCGACGCGACCAAACTCGCCGGCGTGATGCTTGGCAACACGATCGGCACCAATCTGCTGCTGGTGGGCTATGCCTGGCAGCGCGGTCTGATCCCGCTCGGCGCCGACAGCATCATGCAGGCGATTGCGCTGAACGGCACCGAGGTGGCGATGAATCGCCGCGCCTTCGGCCTCGGCCGCATTGCCGCGGCGCGCCCCGACCTGGTCGCCACCTGGCTGCGCGGCCACGAGGCTGCCGCCATTCCGGACAATCTGGGCGATTTGCTGGCCGATCGGATGCCGCGCCTGACCGCCTGGGGCGGCCCGCGCTGGGCCCGCCGCTATCGCGCGCTGGTTGCCACCGTGGAGGCCGCAGAGGCGAACATCGGCGGCGCCGACGGCCGCCTGTCGCGCGCGGTGGCGCACGTCGCCGCCAAGCTGATGACCTACAAGGACGAGTACGAAGTCGCCCGCCTGTTCGCCGATCCGGCGTTCGGCGTGCGCCTGCGCGACAATTTCGAAGGCGATTTCGAGTGGCGCTTCAACCTGGCTCCGCCGCTGTTTTCCCGCCGCGACAAGGTCACCAAACGTCCGGTGAAGCGCCGTTTCGGCGCCGGCATGATGCGCGGTTTCAAGCTGCTGGCCCGGCTGAAATCGCTGCGCGGCACGCCGTTCGACCCGTTCGGCTACCACCCGCACCGCAAGCTGGAGCGCGCGCTGGTGCGCGATTACGAAGCGTTGGTGGCGCAGGTGCTGGGCCGGCTGAACGCCGGCAACGTCGCGGCCGCAGAAGCCGTGCTACGCGCGCACGACAAGGTGCGCGGCTACGACGTGGTGAAAGAGGCGAACGCCATCCGCGTCCGCGAGGCGCTGCCGGGGCTGTTGAGTGCCTTGTAGGGTGGGTTGCCCTTCGCAACCCGCCATGGACCCGTCGGATGTGGCGTCTTTGGTCTTGCGCGGTCGCCCAACGAAGATGTGCCACGAAGAACACAAAGAACAGCAAGAGAAACGCACGAAGGAGGGGCGATCCCGCGCATGGGTCTGAATATCCCGGTGCCGCCAGGGACCAGGTCCCCGTCCGCGCCCAGTCAGCGGAGCAGCACTACAGCGAGGTCGCAGCAGTCGTGCGTGTGATCCTGGCGTTCCGCGTGGGTTAAATCCTTTTCGCGCCGCGGTCGCCTGATCGGCGTCCCGCCTAGTCCTCGCTCGGCGCCGACGCGCCGTTCGCGCGGTTGGGGCCCTGCGACTTCAGGTGCCAGAGACGTTCGTGCGAGGCCAGCAAGGGGGCGACCACCGTTTCGCGCCGTTCGGGACGGGGGGGCACGCGCAGCAGCACCAACTCGAGCGTCTGCAATAATTCCGTTGCTACAATAAGCTCGCCCTCGTCGCACGCATGATCGAACGCAACTTGAATCTTGTCGCTCAACCTGCGGCTGTAGCGTTCCTGGTCACCGGAGGCGGACGCGGTCTGTGTGCTGGACATGAGAAAGCTACCGAACGTGTTTCCTGACTGGACTATGCCAGAAATTTAGCCGGACCCCAAAGCGAATTAGCAACGCGGTGCCCCGACAATCTCAAATTGTGCCAATTTACCATCCATCACGAAGTCGCCGAAGTTCATGGCGAGATCATCGGACACCCCGTTGTCAAAATAACGCATACCAATCTCGTAGTCTGGTTTTTCGCTCGTATCGTCACGATCGAAGAAGGCAACATGCACACGCCCAGATGGTAACGCGGACAGCGACGACCATTTTTCGGCGTGCGGCGGCTGCCATCCTTCAATCGTCACGAACGTGTCCTGTGCGCCGGCGGCACCGGTGCCATCGAAAAGCGGCATGGAAAGGAAGCGTTTTCCGGCGTGACCGGCTTGCAAAATGGCAACAGTGTGTGCGGTCGGCAGCATCGTCCCCGGCGGCAGCGCCACGCGCCGCCGTTCGGGCGCGGTGAAATCCGCGTATCCGTGTCCGCCCGACCGGTCGAGCACGGCCGTGCCGTCCAGCGTCTCGGTGGTGGCCGCCCCGCTCGTCTGGCGTGTGTGAAAGCTCAGGTGCGTGCCGTCCTTGGTTTCGAACGTCGCATAGTCGGACGCCATGTCGACGTCCTTGCCGTCACGATCCGTCATGTGGATCGACAGATGCTGCGCGGTCGTCCAGCCGGTGCAGCCGTCGTCCACATCGTAGGTCATGTCACCGCTGGCGGCGAGCACGCCCTGGTCGTTGCTGGATTTCAACGTGAGCTTGTACAGCGCATGATGGGCGGCGATGATGCCGGACAGCGGGGCCGCCGCCGCCGGGCCCGCGCTTGCGATCAGAAGCAATAATGCCGGCAAACGCATGAAATGACTCTGGACCCCTATGGACCGGGACCATACGCAACGCCGCCCGCGGGCGCCAGTTGCTGGCGGGCGCGGCGCCAGCGGGTAACAGAAAGAAGTGTTAACTTTTGAAAAAAGAACCAAAAAACCTTTACCCCGGCGCTCTTGCCGCCCGACAGGGCCTGCGTCAGCTTGCGCGGAACCAAACGGACAAAAGTTTTTTGGTTCTTTTTTTTTCAAAAAAGAACACTTCTTTCTGTTCACGCCATTGGCCTTAAACAATCAGGCCCGTGGCCCCATGTAGCGCGGAAAGACGTGGGGGAACTATGATGCGACAGGTCGGGATTTGCGGCGGGCGGCGCGTGTCGGCGCCATCGCGCGATGTGTGGGCGCAGATCCGGGAGGAGGCGGTTTCCGCCGTCGAGCATGACCGCGTGATGAGCGAAATCATCCGCGACACCGTGCTGATCCATGACAATTTCGGCGACGCGCTGGCGCATCGCCTCGCCCGCAAGCTGGCCGACTACGCGCTCAGCATCGAAAGCCTGGAGGCGATTTTCTGCGAGGCGTTCGGCGCCGATCCCGCGATCGAGACCGCGGCGCTGGCCGACCTGACCGCGGTGCGCGACCGCGACCCCGCGTGCCCGGACCTGCTCACGCCGTTCCTGTTCTTCAAGGGCTACCAGGCGATCCAGGCCTACCGGTTCGGCCACTGGCTGTGGAAGCGCGGGCGCACTCACCTGGCCCGCCATATGCAAAGCCGCGCCTCGGAAACCTTCGCGGTGGATATCCACCCGGCCGCCAGGGTCGGCCAGGGCGTCATGCTCGACCACGGCACCGAGGTCGTGGTGGGTGAGACGGCGGTGATCGACGATGACGTCTCGATGCTGCAAGGGGTGACGCTCGGCGGCACCGGCAAGCAAAGCGGCGACCGGCACCCGAAAATCCGCCGCGGCGTGCTGATCGGCGCCGGCGCCAAAATCCTCGGCAACATCACGGTGGGCGAGGGCGCCAAGGTCGGCGCCGGCAGCATCGTGCTGGAGGACGTGGAGCCGTTCACCACGGTGGTCGGCAATCCGGCCCGCGCGGTCGGCCGGCGCCATACCGATATGCCGGCGTTCACGATGGATCAGAGCATGCCGGCGATCGATTATACGATTTAGAAGGAAGTGTTCTTTTTTGAAAAAAAGAACCAAAAAACTTTTGCTCCCTTAGATACGCGGCCCACTTCGACAGGGACCGCGTAAGCCCAGGAGCAAAAGTTTTCTGCTTCTTTTAAAAAAGAAGTCTTTCTTCCTTGTCTACGGCGCCCCCGTCGGCTTGGCGAGCGCGTGCTGGTTCGACGCCAGTTCTTCCGGCGTCAGCGAAAACAAGAAATAAACCGTATAATTCTGCCCGCCGAGCCCGCGCCGCGTCGGGAAATCGAACGGTATCTCCTGGCCGGTCACCTGCACCGTATCGACATTGGGCGGGAAGGTGACGTGCTGGGTATATTGCCGCTCGTCGAGCACCTGATCCTGCTTCATCACGGCAACGATATACGGCACGTCCACATCGCGGCCGGGTGCGGCCGGCCCGCGCGTCAGCACCATTTCGGCATGCGCCAGCGCGGTGAGCTTGTTGTGGCCCAGCAGGCCGCGGCACGTGCCCTTGATGTCCTGCAGGCGCCCGCTCAGCACCAGGTTGGTCAGATCGGTGCCATGCCCGTCATAGCGCGTCAGCGTGCTGGCATCGGGCCGCAGCAACGCCACCGGACATTGCGGCG
>Ga0116228_10003116_pt1 | contig 14505 bp, 14 predicted proteins | sample S1TSphfallax_2_FD_89694 | JGI IMG/M metagenome (GOLD analysis project Ga0116228, IMG submission 89694) | Host-associated microbial communities from peat moss isolated from Minnesota, USA - S1T2_Fc - Sphagnum fallax MG | ecosystem: Host-associated > Plants > Peat moss > Unclassified | place...
ACACAAAGTAGCATTAACATTGCCAAAAGGAATTACAATTTGCAAAACCTTCATATTTGCCTTAGATTTCTCCCATTTTAGTCACATTTACAAAGAAAGCTTTGCAAAAAAATTATGCTACTAAGAAGTGTGATAGTGATTCCAAAGAATGATGTTTTTTACTAAAGACGAATGTTAAAAAAAATGTGTGACACAAACAAGAATGTGATTAAAATGGACGTATTATAAGGCGGGTTTATTGTATGTGGAATTGGATCGAATTTTTAATTTAAAACTATTAACAGAAAGACCAAGACAAAAATTCACCAACTTAAAGAACATGTCTCAATACCTACTACATTACAAGGTCCATCAGAAAAATTAGGCCAAAATGAAAGTGGAGGTTGCTGTAAAAATTAAAAACTAGTAGCTTAGTTGCTAGGGACTCACACCAAAGGATCTCTTTAACATCAACGACTAGTTATTTAGTTTTTAGTTCTAACTTCTAGCTTCATTAAACCTCACTAATGTTTCTGTTACTAGTGAATTTTCACCAAATTTCAACTTGAAAAATGTGAATTATAATATGGAGGATTGCTACTATATTTAAGTGATGCAAAAAAAAGTGTGCACATAGTTGATAATACATTAACTTTTCTCTCACACAAACTACAAGGGTGGAACAAATGACCACATTTTGCCACAATATTTTTCTAATTGCCTACTCCAAAAGGAATTGACCATGTTTTTCAAATACCTTTTTTTACAAAATTGTTGTCCAAAAGGAAAATCATGTCTTGGGAACTCTTAAATACAAAAAACAAGCATAAGCAATGCAAGGTAAGCGATAACAACCCAAGGCAAGCAACAACAACATAAGGCAAGTAATGAATAACAACAACAAGATAAGGCAAACAATGAATAGTAGCAACCAAGGCAAGTAGCTAGCAAAAATGACTAGGCCGAACAGCGAACAACAATAACCAAGGTGAAAAGTGAATAGTAGTAACGCAAGGTGACCAACAATCAACAAAAACACGAGGAGTGACCTACAATAGTCCAAGATGAAAAGTAAGTAAGAGCAACACAATGCAAGGTGAGGAGCAAGTAGAAGTAACACAAGGCTAGGAGCAAACACTAAATACAAAAGCAAAGAAAAGTGTAAAAAAACACTCAAGTAAAGAGGCTAGAAAGGCTTTTTGACTCTTATACATTAGTGGTCTACCTTGGCGGAGGTGCCACTTTAAACCCTAAACCTAATGTGGTTTCCTTTTTCCTTCCTAGACCTCAAGAATTGGATCCGGGTTTTCATGTGAAAACCCATCCAGTTCACATCTTTCTTTTTTTCTGGTTCTGGTTCTTCTAGTTGGTTCTCACATGGGCGAGAACCTTAAAATTGGTTTTCAGCCCGGTTTTCACAAAAAATGTGAAAAAATCAATTCTCAATGTGACAACCAAACTAAGAACCGGTCTAAGAACTGGGTCCCCAAGTGAGAACCGCCCAGCACTGCTAAGGACCCCTACACCATGTACTTGAAGAATGCCAACATCTCTTGATAAGTAAATTTGAGCGTCTTGGACATTTCGATCTGTTTGGGATATTTATAGCATTGAAATGACCTAAGGATGTTAAGGATTAAGGTTTGGCACATAGGTGATTTGGGATTTAAGGGCTTGGGGATGTGAGGACTATGTTGGCAATGTTATTTACCCACTTTAGGTTGGGCCCAATACTTTTGAAGACAAATTCATTATTAAACTTGTATGCACATTGATATGAGATGGTGTCTTGATCAAGGTGTTAGCAACACAACACATCATTTGAAACTTAGCACAATAGAATGTATGGACACACATTATGGGCAGGCCAAAAAAATTTGCCCTTTTTTTGGGATGCTTGTGAAATATTTTCCATTTCCAAGGAAAAATAAAAATTAATTAGGGTTTTGAGGACAAGTTTCATAATTTTCCAGGCACCCCTCATTTACTCTATTCCCATGAGGCATCACTAAGGTTGTTATCATGAACCTAAACTTGTGTAGATCATGAGACACGATTGGAGCCTACTCCTTACGAGTGGGTTGGATCTTATGCATACATAAAAGGCATAATAAGATCACACATAAGATCCCTCACACTCTTAAAGGAGAAGACATAATCATGTCTCTTCTCTAATATAAAATGAGGGATATTCATGGAAAATAGTGCCCCTCCAAATACAAAAAGAAATTCTCCAAGTGCTTTACATGCTCACAAACCCCTCTGGAAGAAAGGAATGTGACAATGCCCTTTCGCTCGGGTTCAACCAAGCAGGGCAAGCCTTGCACCAAGTCCAACTTGGTGGGGGCGCCAAGGCAAGGCAACGTGGGAGGCTTAGGCCACATGATAGTTGTGAGGTTCAACTCCCCAAGTTGTTAAGTTCCACTTGGGCAATAAGTGCTCGAGGTGGCTGATGCAAATACGCAAAAACTTTAATTGGGTCAAGGGGATGATTAGGGGTTGTTTTTGAGAGTGCAACACCTGGTATGCTACCCCACGTAAACCCTCAATGGAGAATGGAGAATTGTCCTATTAAAACCCTCAATGGAGATTGGAGAATTGTCCTATTAAAACCCTTGGGATGATTAGAGGTTGTCCCACAACAGCACGGGGTGTCATTACCCTAAAGTCTTTAATGGCAACCCGAATGGGTTGCCCCAGGATCACACAAGGTGTTTGTCTCAATTTAACTCTTCCCGGAGATGCAACTTTAAGTTGGGGCCCTTGAGAAGAGTTGCAGGAGTGAGAAGGTGCTCCTGAGGCGACTCCAAATTAGACTATAAATCCTTGCATTGTTAGCCAAGTTTAAGTCCTTAGTGGAGTCCACTCCAGAAAGCCGGAGCCAAAGACTAACCAAGCGAGTTTTGGGATGCACAGATAACTAGGAGATAAAGAGACAAGCAATACAAGGAGTTTGACAAAACACAAGAACATGAAGCCAAGCACAAGAGGACATCACACCCTGGTTTTGGTCCTCTTTTAAAAAATTCAGAATCAAATAACCTGCCTTTCTTGGAAATCAAAGAATCGAAAAACCTCCAGTTCTGGTTTTTGCAAGAACTTCAAGTTTTCATGAAATAACTGGCAGGTTTGTAGAAGGTTGTTTGACTGGTTCTTAGATTTTATGAGAACTCTGATTTTATATCAGAATTGGTTCTTAGTTTTTTGGAGAAGTCTGCATACCTACCTACCTGTGTCGGTTTCGGGTATATATCAGAATTGGAGCTCAGATTTTTTGAGAACCACAGTTATATATCTTAGAAGAGCCATGCTGATAACCACCATTAATCTGGGGCCATTTCTAATAACTGCCCCAACGTTGGTTCTTATGTTATTATGTCTTTTGTACAACAAAACAAGTGTTGGTTGTTCCTGGCCCATCTTTTCCAAATTCATTGTGCCAAAAGAGGTCTTCAAATAATAGTCCTAGTCACTCATAGTTTCAGATACCTGCAAAACAGTATGCAAGGTAGGTTGCTATCAAACATACCTTGGACTCTTCAGGATCTTCTCCCGAGATGTCTTCAAGATGGTTTCACTTCTCAGCTCAGTGCCAAATGCTCGTTGTGAATTTTTCAGTTGTAAATGGTATGCCCATATCTGACACAATCCATAATCAGATCACCTGGAACAGGGTCCAGCACTTGGCCATCATCAAAGACATGTGAGGGTTAACCTCCTCAAGAGTATGAGGTTACAATAACTTTGCCTCTGTCAGTCAATTAATCGCCAATTACAGGTTTGCAACACAAGATGAATCATCTTGCCCCAAACTTTCAAATGCTGTAACAAATGCTGTAACTGCTTCACCGAAAGCTCAATTTTCACAATGCAAGCAACTGGCACTGACTATTCACTATGGAAAAGACTGTTATCTGCTTTCCACAAGCTTGTCCATTTTCTTACACTCAGAAAGCAGTGCACTAGACCTTCAGTACACTCAATCTATTTTATTACTGCCATGACCCAACATTTGGCAAAACAGAACCTCCTCAAGATTAAAACCTGAGGTACAAGTGTGATGATTGAACTCTCCAGTGACAGCCAGTGTAGACTCATGCCTTCCAAACAGGAATCTTCAGTTGAAGGAAACCAGACACAAAAGTGACTATTGGATGGGACATCCACAAACAAACACAAAGCTTGAGTAGCTCATAAACATATCATCCTGCTTTTAGGCCCTGGCTTGGCACTTGGTGCTACAATTGCGACTCATGAACTCTGTTTGATACAAAACCCTCGTGGTCTGCATCTCCTTGTGTCTGGTAGCTGTTATCTTGGCCCTTTACCAGGAGGTACAAATGGGATACAGAAGTTTAGTACATCAGAGTGAAAGCAGAGGACATGCAGCTGCTGCCACTGTTGGTCTACTCAAGCTCATCAGAACCATTATATCTGACCTCTACCACAAAATAGTCATGTTCAGATCCAGAGAAGGTAACTTGAACTGTATATGAAACCTCACGCTTCTGCTTCCTTGGTAGATGACCTAAGAAACACAAATATGTTAGGCAGTCCAAAAGGGTTTCCAGTTATCTAGTATGAGGGCTGTGGTGCTGCCTCTCTCCTGTTGAACCTGTACCTTTCTCTTATGTGTACTCCATAAACTTGAATCCTGTGAAATAAGAAAATGCCAATTTAATTTACCATAAGGAATCAAGGTTCCATAGCAAAGGAAAGTATCATCAGTTGTTACCAAGTGTATAGTGCTGCATCCCTCCTTTTCATGAGCAGCACACCAATATTCCAACAATATGAGCAGCACTGTCAATAATGAGGCATGTGCCAGTGTCTCATCTCCTAGAATTTCCTCCTTTTGTCAGGTGGGACTTGGGCAAGGTCTGGGAGAGGATGATCTGGGTGTTGCAATTCCACAGTTCCCTGACTGTATGGGTAGGCAGTCTGCAGCTGTAGTTTGCAAATGCCTCTCTGCTCGAGGTTGCCCTGCAAAGAAAAGAGGTACTTGGTTTAAAAACAGTGAGGAGCTAAGTTTATCAAGTGAAACCTTCTGAATTTGGACTGATTTTAGTGTCTCCTTTCGTTCTTCAGTGCACTCAAGAGTGATGATATCCTTTTCATCACATCACAGACTCCCATTCACAACCGAAACGAACTTCTGATGTTTACCTTTACCTGCACTAACTCAAGTGGTCAAATATTCATCAATCCTAAATCATCTTCCTGAAGAGACAGAAATGTCACCTACCCCAGCTTTATTTTTGGGACATAGAGTTTGATTTTGAATTTATCTGCAAATAAAGAAATAAAAGTAACTTTGCTTACTGTACTTTCCTCTTAGACTGAAACCAGCTGAATGTCAGATACCAATATACCACCTTATTTAGCAGAACCAGAAATTGACCAAGGCAGCAAAGCTGTAGCTGACACATGAAACCAGCTGAACGTCAGATCCAACATACTACCTTGTTTGACAGAACCAACAATTGGCAGTGGCAGCAAAGGCTCAGCCAGTAACACAAATGCTAGTGGAGATCTGTTGCTGACAGATATTTGAATTTGCTCCGTTGTTAATCTGCATGCTGGTTCAGTTTGATACTACAGAGACTTTCCACATTGACACCTATCACCCCACCCCCTGCAAGTTGTTTTCAGGTGGAACTGCACCATGTACCTTGGTTGAAGGTGACCTGCAACATACACAAGCAATTCACATATAAGACTTTAATATCCTCCATTCATACAGCCCATAGATCTGATTCGTCAGGCCTTTTTAGGAATTTACAAAACAGAAAGCAGCAAACCCCATAATTATGCTAGCAAACTGCAGAAAGCCTGCAAGAATCTGAGCTGTTGACAAAGGCTCTCACCACATGCCCATAAGCAAGATGGAAGTAAACTGCTCCCAAAATGGAATCCCATATATGTGTCGGTCATGCAGAAAAGAGATGTTCTCTGAGAGACATGCTGATGTCACTTACATTTTTGCATAGGGGTCCATAAATATCTTCACTGTTGCAGGAGGTTGCAATGTTGGTGCAGCCATTGATGTTGCAGAGACAGGAGGCCATGGTAGAGGGCCTGGGCTAATACCTGTGGGGTAGAAAGTGCCTCCTGCCCATTAATCTCCCTAGGTCCCTCAATATGGAGCTTTTGTTTGTTGATATATGTAAGGTGTGGACATTATTGTGAGGCACCCAGGACATGGGAGGGAGGTAGAGGTGGAGCAAAGTTCAATGGAAGTTGATCTGTCAGTGCATGGTAAGATTGAGAACCAAGTTCCCAACACATGGTGAGAGGACTGAAAAGAGAGCTGCCATGAGCAGCTTGGCAAGCATTTGGACGGCTCTCAAGAGGCACAATGGGACCTGATCAAGCAAATTCAGATGGATGTGAAGGAAACCCAAGTAAGAATCTCTACCCCTAGAAAGAAGACTGATGGTTGTGAAGAGGTAGGAAGAACTGACATCTGGGATGATGAGGCAACACTGAGTGTGCTCCAAATAGGAGAGATTCCTCTCACTTGTACAGTGGCTGAGAAAAACAGGATTAGGAAAAGGATCCTGGAGTACTATTGGCAAGGCCAAGATCTATACTCCCAAGGATTGTTGGTCCCAAGGAAGGAGCAGAAAAGAACTTTGGTGAACTAGATTCATGGTGAAATTGGCCACATTTGGAAGAGGACACTGGAAGAAGTGAACCATCCGCTTCTTCTGGCATAATACAACTGAAGCTGTGGGTGAGTTGCTACAAGAATGTGCTGAGTGCCAGTTGGTGAGGGAAATTGGGGCAATGAAGTCAGGAGTTGAAGAATTGCAAAGCATCCCCATGTGTGAATTCTTTAGTAGGGTGGCTCTTGACACAGCTGGCCCATCACCTGAAACCAAGAGGGGAAACATGCATCTATTGCTAGCAATAGACAACTACTCCATGTAGGCTGAAGCAAGTGCTGTGGCTGACCACTTTGACAGTGGTTCATTTCTTGGAGAATGAGATCATTTGAAGGTTCAGGGTTCCGAAGTATGTCCTGACAGACAATGCCACAGAGGGGGCAGGACAATTTGCAGAGATGTGTAGAGATTACAGCATTGAGCACTAGCACAAAAACCTCTGAACAAATTCTTAGTGTAGTTGGAGGAGCACTTACAATGTGTAAGATCCTACTGGGCATTTTGGAGAAGATAAAGCTCCAGCCCATCCACAAAATGGCCATGTTTCAGTCTGTTGTAGAGCAGGAATCACTGCACCTCCAGCAAAAAAATCAAATATGAGACCTGCAAACCCACCTGGTAAAGTGATGTTGCATAGGTTCAAGGCATCCCCAATATGCACATGTAGTTTTCGAGAGGTTAGACCCTAGTTGCAAGCTCAAGTCCTCGTGTTTCCAACCATCATGTTTGCAGTGTTGGATTCAGAGTGGCAACAATGAGTGCTTGCTCCCTCATTCATCTCCCTGCCACCTGCAAATACTCTTGCATATTTGTCTTCATCAGGAGCAAATGTGCAGCTACTTGCAACAAATTCTTTTCCTCCTTCAAGCTCTGACAGATTGAAAGCCTGCCTTGCAACCATAATAATTGCCGGATCACACTCCCAACCATGTATATCTATGGCAGGCCAGAAATGTTGAAGGCGTCACGCAGCTGTGCCTGCTCCTAGTCTGAGATTTCCAACAGGACCACCCTCTGGAAGAAGGGGTGGAAGAGTTGTGAACACATCATAGTAGGAATCTGTGAGCGCCTTCTGTGGGAAGCAAACACTTTGTATGTTTCCAGGTTTATCAAGAAGAAGAATCTGAGCTCCTGCTAGAGGGTGCTGTGCCCTTCTTGCCACCTCCAACACCTGCACATGGTTGTAACTGGCAAACAATGTGAAGAAGACAAACCCAACACATGAAGAAAAACAAAACCCAAGAATTGCATGCGCCAAAATCTATAGAGAAAAGTCCTTGATTCTTATGACCTAATTCCATCTCTAAGAGATGAACATCTCCAGGAACAATAACAGCTACCAGCCCCGATTCTTATGACCTAGTTCCTAATTCCATCTCTGCGAGATAGATCTCCAAGAACAACCACAGCTACCAGCACTGCTCTCTGTGGGTGTGTCTCTCTCTGTCTGTCACTGTGTCTCTGTGTCTCTGTTTCTCTCTGGAGTTCACAACAATGAGGATCAGGACTGACATAATTCTGAATTTGGCAAGCAGTTGAACATCCTCGTCCTCTACAACAACGTCCCAGGCATCATCATAATCGTCGTCGCCTTGTGCAAATTCTTCAACATTCTGTTCCTGCTCCTCGATCTGGGTCCCTTCTTCCTCTTCTTTTTCACACCACCCATCTCCTCCAGCGTAACAACAACAAGAGAGCTTCTTCTTATCATCTTCCTGTGTCCGTCCAACAATCCCATCATCTTCTCCTTCTTCATTACTATTGTTGAACTTACAACTACTGCTGCTACTGCGTGCATTTGCAGGATTTCCGCTTCTTCCCTTCTGCCAAACAACAGATTGCCGCGGCTCTACAACAACAGATGCCAAAAAAAAAGTTCCGCAACTGATGATAATGGTGGAGCTTTTGTGAGTTTTCTTATACAACAAATCCTGCAGCGACATGAGATTCACCTGTCTTGTGGCAGCCACTTGAGGCAGGAAATGTAGCGACACGGGTTATGCAGCAGTAGCTTCTTCTTCGTTTTCGAGACTGGTTGTTTCTTGTGTAGCAATTGGTGGTTGTTCTTTTACAGTAGTGCAATGCACTTTCATTGGGTCTTTTCTGTTCTTCTCCGTGTCGTGATACCAAAGCCTTTGACCCCCTTCCTATTTTCTTCTTTTCGTGTTCAAGAGATGGAAACCCTAGGACATGGAAACCCTAGCGATGGCAAAGCTTCTTCTTCTTCACCTCCACCACCAGTAGTTGAGCATCATCATCATGGGGGCGCTGCTGTTTCCAGCAACCTCGCAGCAGCTGCACTCGTTGCACAAATTCTGGTCGCAACTTATTTCGCCATCGCCGCCTGTATTCCCAGCAACCCAGTTCCTCATTCCCCAGAAACCCACACACTTCTCTTCTGCTACCTCAAGACTCTTCTGTGTGAGATCAGTTCACCGAACCGATCCTCCGTTTTCCGGAAGATTACGAGGAACAAGGCATCTTCCTGAATTCGAGAGAGAATTTGTGGTTATGGCAACAACAACAGCAGCTTCTCCCATGCCTGGCTCGCTTGAGACTTTGGAGGAGACAGTACAGATCGCTGCCACACTGGAGAATGGGTCCTTGGCATCTGGTAGAAGAAATCTGGAGGCAGTCTTCTTCGATCTTGACGATACTCTTGTTCTCACCCATGCTGCCGACACAGTCGCTCATAAGGCTGTTCAGGTATGTATGTATGCATGCATGCATGCATGTTGCAGTACTCTGAAGCTCCAAGAGCTTTGGATTGCATCTCCAGGGTTTTCCTGAGTTCTTCTTGTTGAGCATTCCAACTGTTAGAATGCTTTTGTTGGTTGCTTTCTTGAAACTTTTTCCAGATGTTGGAATTTTGTCAGTTCTCTGTTGCAATGAATGGGATGGGATGTAGAAGAGCTTTGCCATTTACCATCTTCCTGCAGTGCTTGTTTGATGGTCAATGCAAATGAGGAGCAGGAGATGGGTTTCAGGAATAACATAAATTGAATCCCAAAAGGTTCCAGACAATCTGAATTGTGTTGGGGTTTTGGGCGAGCACGGTCAATGATGAGATCTGACGGTACAGCTGCCTGAGATCTGATGAGGTCCTGTACAAGCCTGAGCAAGGCACATTGCTGCTCTCATCAATCTGATTGATAGAGAAATAGGTGTCTGTGAGAGCTTGATTGAAACTGAACTCTAAGAGAGAGAGAGAGAGAAGGATGTTGTTGTGCAGGCTTTGGTACAGCAGAGGATTCCACTCATGAATGGTGATGAAATGCTCAAGGTTTTTATTGCAAAATTTGATGTGCAGCCATGGGATCTCACACACCAAGTTGGCTACTTATCTTTGTCATCTCCATCTGTTTGTGCTATTTTCTATAATTCCAAGAACATGAATGTGCTTGGAATCAGGATTGTGAACCCATGGTTCTATTTTATTCCCAGAGTCATCATGTGCACATACATGCTTATCATCTCTTTTATGGTTTTGGTAGCTCTTGAATCCAGAGCTTTTTGTCTCTGCATCAGAAGCTTATGAGCAGAGAGACAAATTGTAGAGTCAACCATGATTTGCATGTACCCAAAAGAAAGCTTGGTGTTCGGAAAGATGCAACAAGGAACCCATTTGGTTGTTGGATTTTTCTGTAGTGAACTGGGGGTTTTTATATGGATTTTGAATGGGGTATGTTTATGATGTTGCCAGGTTGAAGTCACAGAGTGGAGAGCACGGATATGGGGAGAGGCTCTTAAGAGTCAAGGTGTTGAAGACATGGAGCTTGCCAGAGTATGGCCAAGACATCCTTTACTTTTTTCATTTGTATGCAAACATACAGCTTGCAGTGCTGCAGAATGAAGATGTGTGCTAGATGATGATGCTAGTTGGTCTTCCTAGTAACACTAAATCAAAGTGGGTTTCTTTCTTCCATAGATTTATGGCAGCAGAGGAATTAGTGCAACCAGTTGCTTGTTTTCAGTAGATGTTTTGAACTACTTGTTTTTGGTATGCCAGGATATGCAGCGCTGTTTTGATGAGGAGAGGATGCTGTTATTTCAGTGGGTACCAGGGGTCGAAGCGGTATTTCACTTTTGACATCACCTTTCCTTTCTCAGGCAAGCTCTGTTGTGACTGTTTCTCATGGACAACAACATCACTGTCTCTTTGAATGCGTGCCTAAAAGAGAACTGGCACATATCTATTCTCTTTGGCATATGATTGCCAAAAATGTTTTAGATTCTCAACATCAATCTATGGTACTTCCATAATGATGCAGATGGTGAGAAGCCTTCACGCACAAGGCATAAAAGTGGGCATCATCACCAATGGTCATTTCAGTGTATGTTTTTCCAGGTGTCACAGCCAGTATTTTCCATCTGAATGTTCTCAAACACATATTCAAGTTTTTTTCTCAAGGAAGTCAAACTTATGTCAATTCAGATTGAAATTTACGTTTCCAGTCAGTGTCAAAACAGATGCAACAAAATTCTTTTATACCCGAGATTCCTGTCTTGTCTGGTGCACTTGAGATTCTTTTCAAGTGAGTGAAGAACCAGTGCAGATTTTGCCTCTCCTTCATGATTCATGGGTGCATTCCATGCCTGCAGGTTCAAAGAACAAAGCTCAACGCATGCAAGGCGGATCAGCTTTTTGACATGATTCTTGTTGGTGGAGGTAGATTTTGACTGCCATATTGGATACAATATATGATGCTTTTTTCCCATGTTTGATCTGTTGCTGCAGAGAGCTTGTTCAGTAGCAAAATCCAGACATGTAGTCGGTGCACTTTTCTCACATGCTCCTCTTGTCAAGAACATCTTAATCCTGGTTTCTTTTTGATTTTATTGCAGAGGAACCAAATCAGAAACCACATAAGGACATTTTCTTGAAGGCCTGTAAACTCACAGGCTCCAAACCAGAAAATTCCATAATGGTTGGCGATAATCTCAAGACTGATATTCAGGTACATAATTGTCATTTGGTGCACGGTTCTTAACAAATCCCTGAAGACAATCTGAGTATTACAGGTTCAAGAAGGATCATGTAGTAACATGTGTGCTTTTATTATGGCTTATTGTTGGCAGTTGATTTCTTTGGTGCACTGATGTTGAATGTTAGTCTGTCTTGAGAGTTTTCAGTGCAGTAAAATAGTTGTTTATTTGGTGGTGCAGGGAGCCCAAAATGCAGGATTTTTGGCCACTGTGTGGGTAAATGTTCACAACTTGGAGGGCCCTCCTGCAGGAGGTCCAGTGCCTCATCACATTATTCCAAACATCGGTGAACTTCCAGGAGTTCTTGAGGAATTTGGAGCTTTATCTGAAAACCCACCAAAAACTTCCACCATGTGATAATATGCCTTGAGCATCTTGACAGCCCTGAAGGTATAGAGCAGAACAAAAACACTGGATATTATGTGATTGCTTAAGCTGACATATGTGCTGGATGGTAAGGATTGAGCTGGGGCTCATTTGCCAGGACTGTGTTTAGCTTGATGACTTGTTGCCAAACAGAAAAGTTGAATATACCAATTGCAGATTGAAGATGTTCCAGTACATCAAATATGCACATCAGATGTAGTTTTGTTCGCATCAACATTATGCGCACTTTATTCAAACAGTTAGCACAATGAGAGTCATCTCATGGGTACTTGGAAATTCATTATAGATTGAAGCAGTGGCTTTGTCACTATAATTTGTGATGGGCCTGACACTATTTCTACAATTTATTAGTATCAGTGTATTGCTTCTTGGGTTTTTTGGTCTTCTCCTTCTCTTTTTTGTTTTGTTGAGCTAGCCTCTCAATTCTTTTCATGACAACTTCGATTGTAGTGTGGAGAATCTCTCAGAAAGATGTATGTGTATATATGCACATTTTGCTATTGAAGGTCACTGTGGGTGACAATTTGTGTTCAAACTGCTCCTCAGTTTCTGTTTTCTCTCTTCATTAGGGTTGGGTATCTTCTTTTTCCTATTTGCTGATCTGTAATGTGGTCAGATCTGAAATCTTTATGAACTTGTTGATGGGTCATTCTCTCAATTCCATCCAAATTGACTGAAACCATGAGCATGGAGATTTTCTCAATACTTCTGAAGATGTTCATTTCTTGTAACATGTAGAACTTGCTTTGTACTCATCTAAGGAACAAGGCAACCATGTCCTTTCAACAGAAGGAAGGCTCCATGGATGTGAGCTGAAAATGGTTGTGTTGCAACAATCAAAATTGTGGCATTGTGGAATTTTGTTCTACTACCATAAGGTTCATATTACATCTACTATGAACTCAAGAGTATGTCAAGCTAAAGGAGCATATTTTTTGCAATGTGTTGTTCCCAGGTATGTCCATGATTCATCCATATTTAATGGCAATAATTATTGGAATGTTGGTGGTAGGTTCCAAGCTTGAAAGGTAGATGGCATTAGAGTTGTTTCCAATTCCTCATTTTTTTAATTTTTGAAAACCATTAGTAGGAGGATTCTAATTCCAGAAAGGAAGCAAAGGACTCAATAAAGTTGATCCAATAATTGATCTCGTAAGGTGCCTTCGACATACACTACAAATTTTCTCTGAGTGCCTTCCAAGATTGGGCCAATCTTACACTACAAATCTTCTTTGAGTGCCTTCCAAGATTGAGCAAATGTTACGTACTTAGTACAATACATTCATTATTGTATTATTGAATACATATGTTGCATGATGACTGACTCTGCATAATTTTTCTGTCGAAAAAGGTTGTAGACATTTGATAATTGAACTATGAAGATTCAAATATGAGATGCACAAAGAAATTAAATCTGAAATTTTGAAATTCATCTCCCCAACATTGTTGAATTTTTCTGTCACAGGACTACAGTCCAATGCATGCCAGGCAACTGCATAGTACAAGATTCAATATTTGTCACAATAAACTCTAGCTACCCATCATCATAAGATTCGAAGGCCTTGTTTGAGTTGACTTTCAGCTCTTGTTCTGGGGATATGTATCTCCTAAGGAGAGTATTTACATTTCATTTGACAAATAATGGTGAAGCTGGGGGCCCACCAATATCTAAAATTTCAGACCAAAACCTCAGCTAGTTTGAATTGGCTTTACTAAATTTTTATCCTAGGGAAGTCAAGATAGTTCCTAAGAACATTGTTAACTATTTTACTCTTAGAGCATTAGCCTATTGGCTTATAATGGAATGCGCATGGGCTTGAGTTTTTTTATTTATACAAATAGTTTTATTCGACTTGAAGTGTAAAAAAAAAAAAAATTGTACTACAAAAAAAATTTGATATCAGGGAAGAAGACTCTAAATAACTGCTCTATATTCCAATGAGTAAAATGGTAAAATGAAAAAAATCGAGCCTCACATCATTTATCTATGAAGTATAAAACGAGCCTTTAGTTAAAACGTAGAAAAGATATAAGGGAAATTAAGGCAAATGAGTTTTTGAGGAGCTATAGTCATTAAAAGCTTAGCTAGTGCAATACCTGTAGTGGGAGACACTATAATAACTTGGCTTTGGGGAGGTTTCTCTATAGATAATGCCACCTTAAATCATTTTTTTAGCCCTCATTACTTACTTTGTTTTATAATAGTTGACGCTGCTATTCTTCATCTTGCTGCATTGCATCAATATGGTTCTAGTAATCCATTGGGTAGCTTTTGCCATTTTTTTTTCTATTTTCATTTTTTATGCACCCAATGTTTTGGGGCATCATGACTACATACCCACAAATCCCATGTCAACTCCAGCTCATATAGTGCCAAAATGGTATTTTTTACCAGTTTATGCAATTCTTCGAAGTATATCTAATAAATCAGAGGGTGTAGCTGCCATAGGACTAGTTTTTGTGGTTGCTTTCATATTTGGACCAG
>Ga0116228_10003117_pt1 | contig 14504 bp, 17 predicted proteins | sample S1TSphfallax_2_FD_89694 | JGI IMG/M metagenome (GOLD analysis project Ga0116228, IMG submission 89694) | Host-associated microbial communities from peat moss isolated from Minnesota, USA - S1T2_Fc - Sphagnum fallax MG | ecosystem: Host-associated > Plants > Peat moss > Unclassified | place...
GCACCATTAATAATGTCACACCTTGATTTTCCTAGACCTATTGAACTTTGAAAAATCATAATAAACATTTAAATAAATATTTTCATAATTTTTTGTAATGGGTACATTTGTTAGGTTCCGTAAATTTTGAATTTTCCATGATATCAAGAATATTTTATATTTTGATGTTCCTAATAATTGCATTTCAAAAAAGTTTCAGAAATGTCACGTTAATTCTTTTCTTTGAACTTTTTAAGATTACAAATTTGAAACATGATTTGAAAACTTTCTTGGGAATTTTTTTCCTAAGGTAATTTGGAAGTAATTCTATTTTTTGGTTTTTTAGGAAATTAATTGAATAAGTATGATTTAGCCATGAATTTCCAAAATTAAAGCTATCAATTTCTAAAGGGGCACTTTTTATTAACAATATGAATTTTTAGCAATTTTTAATCTTTTTAACTGCAAAATAAACTTCAAGCTATATTAGTGCTTACAATTGGTAAACATGAAAAAATATATATATAGTTGTGAAAACATTTAAAGTAAAAGACCCATGAAAATGATTTGGCTGTTTTTAATTCCTTAACCATTCCTTGAGGTGGGTTTTAATGGTATCACCCAAGGATGCTTTTGCCCTTATTAATTTGAATAATAATAATAATGATGATGATGATGATGATTTTACTTTCAATATAAATTTGACCTAATCAAATAGTCCACTATTTACTAGTCAAATAATTAATCATTTTGTCAGTCAAAATGATAAGAATCAAATTGATTACTTAGTCATGTTAAGTAGGTTTTAATCTATTTTTCCATATTGATATGGTGGTTTTTTTCACACCTATCATTTTTGGATTTTTTTAATATTAAAAACCCCAATAAAAAAACCAAAAATTATAATAATGACCACTTAACCTAGGTGTAGGTCAAAAATTTGTGCCTAATCTAAAGAGAATTCCCAACCATAACATGAATTATTTTAATTGCCTTTTAAAATCTTGCCCAAACTATAAGAAAATGCCAAAGAAAGGAAAGGAGAACGTTATTAACTATAACCATTTTACCAACTAGTGAAATTTTTGTGGTAGACCAATAGGAAAATTTCTTTTTAAGTTGTTCAAAATAAATTTATCAATGTTTACAAGATCCAAGTTGAGGCCAAAAGGGGTTCCCAACAATTTAATTTTTTTTTTTTTCTTTTGCTCACTTCCAAACAAAAGAGTGGATCCATGAAGGCTAATCACCATTTAAATTTTAATAATATGCAAGGTTTCTGTCATTGAATTCAAGACTTGGGGTAGTTTTGAAATCATGGCAAATGTTCACCATGTTGTTGATGAATATTTCTTCAACCTTAATAGTTAATGAGGTGACGTTTTTGTATTGGGAAATGAGTTGTTTTTCCTTCCTTAGTAAGAACACCCATGATGTTCTTTGCATTCAACTATTTACTTGACCATAACATTTGGAGCTTCGCCTACAAGGATGAATAAATAAAGAACAAGCAAGTAGCCCTACCTTACCCCACGTTGGACTTGGAAAGAAGGTGATTTGGATCCATTAACATTAACACACGTTCTACATCTACAAAAAGGATGTGAATCATGTTAATGTATTTAAGTGCCATCCCAAACTTCTCCAACACGTCAAACAAAAAGGTCCATGAAATTTTAATCACATGCTTAAAAAAAGTCTAGCTTTAAGAAGATCACATCTTGTTTTGAATGTTTAGCCCAATCAAAGTTTCTTGCAAGAGGAGGACATTTTCCAAGATATGTTGCAAAGGGAGGAAAATAGTCTAATTTGGGTCTATGATTTCCATCAAAATTGGTTGGAATCGAATCTACAAGCCTTGGAAAAGATGTTATATGCAACATTCAACAAACTAATGGGCCTCTAGTTGGAAAGCTTTTCATAGATCCCACTTTCATGAATGAACATGATAATGTCTTTGGTAGCACCTCAAGGTAGGGCATGATTCTCAATTGAAAAAAGAATCATCTTCTAGTAATCTTCACCAAATATGTCCCAAAAATATGTGAAACATTTGACTCCCACACCATTAGGGCCAAGGGACTTGCATGCAACCATGCTTTTAGCTCTTCTTGTGTTATTGGGGCTACTAGCTTCTCATTCATAACTGCAAAAAACTTTTGTGGGAAAGATTTCAAAACATTTTCCTTAACTACTTGGTCTATTTTTGAAGAGAATTGTTCCTTGTATAGGTCTGCATAAAACTGCTAGCAAACTTGCTCCAAATTCCTTTGAGTTTCATGTGAATGAACCATCCTTCTTTTTAAGTCTAGTAATTATTGAGGATTTAGGTTTCTTTTTCATTTTAACAAAAAAAATTGAAACGTTGAATTGCCTTTGTGTCACCATCTTAATCTAACTTTAATCTATTGACCTTCAAGTGTTTTGTTTTCATGTGCTTGTAAAAGAATGCATAGCTCATTAACTTGAAATTGTAGTGAAAATTTAGAAAAATCCTCGTGAAGTTGAATTTGAACTTAAAAAACCCGCATTTCAATTTGACTTCTCTAGCCTTGAATTTAATAGAAGATTATTTTGCAAAAGATCTTGTAAAATTTTAACTCTACACATTTTGTAAAAGAAACCAAATCACCAATCGAGCTCTAGATCCTCTTGATGTTTTCATTATCTTGAATTTAATTAGAAGATTATTTTGCAAAAGGTCTTGTAAAATTTTGACTCTACACATTTTGTAAAAGAAACCCAAATCACTAATCGAGCTCTAGATCTTCTTGATGTTTTCATTATCTTGAATTTAATTAGAAGATTATTTTGCAAAAGATCTTGTAAAATTTTGATTCTACACATTTTGTAAAAGAAACCCAAATGACCAATCGAGCTCTAGATCCTCTTGATGTTTTCATTATCTTTATCCAACCATTTCATGCTCATTTCCAAATAACCCTACCTTTCCTCTTTGAACCAATCTCAATGATGCTTAAGACTAGACTATGGTTAAACTTTGAGCCATCTCTAGGAATCTTGTACTCTGACAATTGATGTTAAATAAAGTTTATTTCTTTGGTGTGTAAATCATGTCTAAGCAAGCCATGACTCTTTGCCCATCATTTTCAGAATTGTATTGATAATAAATAGGACTTCATGGTTTGGAAAAAATGTCTTCCATTGCAAAGGTTTATTTGACTTCATCCCAAAGTTCTCTTTCATAAAAAGGCATCAGTGAACCACAAGTAGAAGACTTGTCCATTGCACTTTCTACCATGTTAAAGTCTCCAAAGAAAATCCATTCGTAACATTGAAAGAGTTCTTAAAACATCTCCTTCTAGAGAGTGTGATGTTCCTATGGGTTGTTGGGGGCATACACATTAGTTAATCCAATATCTCCTTTTGGAAGGTTCTTTAATCTAACCCAAACCATTATGTTATTTTGAAAAAAACCAAAAAATTTAATAAAAAACTTCCATTTATTATGAACAAAAATGTTAACTCCTCTTTTACTAATTCCATTAGAAGCATTATCATTATTGTGCCTTACGGAAGCTTCCTTAGTCCAGCTTAAAGCTCCTAACCACATTTTAGATTATAACTTTTAATTATGTCACCTTTCAACTTATGTTTTTGAGTCAAGAAAAAATCAATAGTCGAACTTTACTATTTGATATAAAACCTTGACTACAACAACTATTTTGGGTCATTGAACCCTTGAACATTATGTTAGGATCTTAACTTTCATGGGTCAACAAATGGAAAAGTGGACTAGCCAAAGCTTTATCGCCCGGACTATGTTTTCATCCATAGTTTGAATATGGTTGGGTGTTGACTTTTGAAAGCCTTGCAAATTTGGGGTAGCAAGTTGGGATCCTGCTATTGAACTTGTATGTCCAATTATTTCATCAAGATGTTATAGAATAATCTTTTCCATGTGCTTGACATTTGAACTAGGGGGTAAGTTGAGAAGTCTATTATTTGTTGCATATTCTTAGATGTAACTAGTAGCCTTAATGTCTATCAACACTTTCTTGTGAAATTCTCTCTTTTAACATTTATTGCAATTCATGTAACCTTCATATTTGCATGTTGATTAAGGGGCACTTGCAAATAAGATTATGATTGTTCCATAACTTTAATGATAGTTGGTGGCTAGTGAGATGCTTGACTAATGTAGTTCTTTGTGTTTGGTGCTTTCAAAACATCATGTGTTTCCTTAACCACATCCAACTTCTTGTTTGTAGGGGATGGAAGGATTCAAACAATGTCATTCACATGGGGTACCTAAGTTTGGTTGTTAGTTATAGCTTGTGATTATTTTGGAAATGTCATTAACATTTGACACGTATTGGAAGAAGTGATGTTAATTATTGTTAAAACATGTGATTGAAACCTTGGTAGATGATATATAATTCTAAATGATTAACTTGCACCTTTTCATCTTCACAATCTAGTTCTAATTCTAACCAACTAAAAGTTGAGAAAGTTGTTTCCAAAGTTCTTTTGGCCTTGCTTAATTTAGTTGTGACCATTCCATGTTAGCTTCTGCAACATCTTTTGGTGAGCCTTGTGTTGTAGTAAGGGGAGTAATCGTAGGAAGTGTCATACTCAACATTGGTGCTGCTTGTGATTGTTGTTCAATTGCAACAAGGTTTTCATTGCGACCATCTTCATTAAAAGATGCAAAGACAAGGTGTTGGAATTTGTTGCTGAGTTTGACAATCTTGTCCCACTCTTTGGTTCACAAGAAGAAGAGAAGCCGCATTTAACATGTACAAATTAGTGTTTGTGTGTGTGAATGTCAATACTTATATATTTACATGGTGCCATGTAAATACTTTAGGGCATGCAATGTACATATTATATATGTTTAATAACTATACGTTATTGCAATCCATATTAATTGGTTATAAGTACATCCAAATGTGAGGGCATCCCAAAGCTCAATGTTTTTTTTTTGCAATGTACCACTTTGATTTACCCTTCACAAAAAAAATTGATTTTTTAATATTCCCCCAATAAAAGCATTTTCTATGACATTGGGATTATTATGGTAGTAGTTCACTTTAGTCATCTATATACAATACAAGAGCAAATTTTTGAACAAAGGATATGAGACAAATTGTGGTACTATTGTAACAAATATTTTTGTTCCATTTTGCTCAACTTTTTTTTGTTTCAGCTCATTAGTTTAGTAGAATTTCTATTCTTAACCAACCTAGATTTTGAATCCTAAGTCAATAGTGTCTCAAACTTACATTGACACTTGCCATACCTAAAATTCAGTTTTTAGGTGTGAATTAATTACACCCATGAATTGTTGTGTCAAATGTGAAACATTCGGAATTTTGCTAACATACCAAAAGATTACCAACCCACAGAAGTTAGGCCAAACAAAGAAAATTGAAGGAGAAGGTAAGATCAATTAGCAAAACAATTAAAAGAAAAAGTGGTGATCTAAACTCTAAACACAATGAAGAAATTTGAGATAACATTGTTCAAAATGTATAACAGTTTAACCAACACTTGCATTATCCATTCCACCCCTAGCAAGATCGCTTGCCCCTATATCGTCAAAATGAGTTCCAATACTGCCTTTATGGAACAATGCCAAAAAAGCATTCATGAGAAGATAATACTCAATAACAAAATTGAGGAAAACTGCAAATCATGACCACTGGTCAGTTTGCATTGGTTTGATTAACGGTCGCTGCTGTCAGTGCAGACTGACTGAAAGAAAGACATTAGATCTTGCCTACTTATAAGACATCTGAAAAATTGGTCTGAAATGTATGAGATGTCAGAGCTGCATTCTCAGCTTCTCAGGGAACAATCGATCATTACCCCCACCCATCTAATGTTCACTCCCTACCGATCTCTGCTAGTTCAGTTCCGTAGGCATTGAACAATGCCTAACCAGTTTCAAGTGTTGCTGAAAATTCCTCCTCTCCCTCATTCCACAATCTTACATAGTCAACTGAGCTACACATCTTTATCATGCCTACAACTCCTCATGCAAGTCATCCTCATCATCCTCACTATCTGCCCCAGGTCCTCCAGATGCCTGGTAAATCTTTGTGATGATAGGATTACAAACACCCTCAACTTCCTTCAGTTTCTCCTCAAAGTCTTCCTTCTCAGCGCTCTGGTTATCATCCAACCATTCCAAAGCCTCCTTCACAGTTGTCTCAATTGTTTCTTTGTCCTCAGAATCTATCTTATCCGCCAATTTGTCCTTATCACTGATTTGATTCTTCATATTGTACACATAAGTTTCCAAGCTGTTGCGAGCATCAATTCGCTCCTTCAATTTCTTGTCCTCATCAGCAAACTCCTCTGCTTCTTGAACCATTCGGTCAATATCCTCTTGACTTAGCCGACCCTTATCATTGGTGATGGTGATCTTCTCCGACTTCCCAGTTCCTTTATCTTCAGCCTTCACATTGAGGATACCATTGGCATCTATTTCAAATGTGACTTCAATTTGGGGAACACCCCTGCAGTACAAGACACAAGTAAGAACACATTGCATTGAATTTATTGGCTGGATACATCATCAAAACAATGTACCTTGCGATGAAATAAACCCAGCTTTGATTCACACCTTTAACCATCCTGTTTCACAAAATTTTCCAGAAAATGATCAATCGTCCCTCTTACCTAGGTGCAGGTGGAATGCCAGTCAAGTCAAATTTTCCCAGTTCATGACAATCCTTAGTCATTGTTCTTTCACCCTCAAACACCTGAGGAACAACCAAACAAAACAATTAGAAGATTGCTTCTAAGAGGTGCAACATAGTTGCATTCTTCCACAGTAGCCAGTCATAGAGATTCTTCCCCAGACACACACATAAAAGGCAAGTCACAGACATTCTTCCCCATCAACCGCCAATGAGAAGGAGATCACACAACAGACCTCAATTGAGTAGACAGAAAACTGTGGGTCCACATCTTTACACACCTGTATCGATACTGTTGATTGCTGATCCTGGTATGTTGTGAAAACTTGTGACTTCTTGGTGGGAATAACAGTGTTTCTAGGGATCAACTTTGTCATAACTCCGCCAACAGTCTCAATACCCAAGGTCAGAGGAGCCACATCCAACAAGAGAATATCTGCAAATCCAATGCCATATATGTCAATTAAATCTGCAAGGATAAAAAATTGCACTGCAAACACATCATGCTGGAGGACATTCTTAAATAACCATGCCAAAACCAGCACATTGTTTTACAGACACTAGATACACCATCAGTGAATCAAGCTAACACAACAAAATTTCAGGGGACATATTAAACACCCCACAAGATGGATCATCACAGCTTAAACATAGTACCTTTGGTCTCATCACCACCCTCTCCACTTAGGATGCCACCCTGAACAGCTGCTCCATAAGCCACAGCTTCATCTGGGTTTACTCCCTTGTTTGGTTCTTTGCCATCAAAGTACTCTTTCAACAACTGCTGAACTTTAGGGATACGAGTACTGCCACCAACTAGAACAATCTCATGAATATCAGATTTTTGCATGTTGGCATCATCCATAGCCTTTTTCACAGGTCCCATAGTCTTGCGAAACAAATCATTGTTGAGCTCCTCAAAGCGGGCACGAGTAAGAGGTTCAGAAAAGTCAACGCCATCAAAGAGTGACTCTATCTCCACTCGGACTTGGTGCTGGTTACTGAGAGCTCTCTTAGCACGTTCAGCCTCCCGCCTCAGCTTGCCAATTGCCCTCTTGTCCTTACTAATGTCCTTGTTGAACTTCTTCTTGATGAGCTTGATAAAATATTCCATGATCCGTTGGTCAAAGTCCTCACCTGTACCAGACACATGCTCCCGTTAAAGAAACTTATTGCAGTGTCACATTTCACATCTGCATAACATCATAGGTGAACGAGAACAGGACAAGAAAGTTTGCCATTTATCCACCTTGCAAAACATATGAAAACAAACACATCCACCTAAAGGGGATATTGCCAAACAACCTGCATACATTGCAAATCCTTCCAATATCTTGGAACATACCTCCAAGGTGAGTGTCACCATTGGTGGACAACACCTCAAATACACCATTGTCAATGGTCAAGATGCTGACATCAAAAGTACCACCTCCAAGGTCAAACACAAGGATATTCTTTTCTCCTCCCTTCTTGTCTAGGCCATATGCTATAGCTGCTGCTGTGGGCTCATTGATGATACGGGCCACATTCAAGCCAGCAATGATACCAGCATCCTTGGTAGCCTGCCGCTGGGCATCATTGAAGTAAGCTGGAAAAGAAAATCATAACCAAACAATGAATGTATAAGTAAAGGTGTTGTCTGTTCCAATTCGCTACATAGAGAAATCCATATTAAAAAAACCCATCAATCTTGCATGTGATTTCTGTGTGACAAGGCCAGATCTCCAACTACCTAGGTGTTTGCTCACCTGGGACAGTGACAACAGCATCCTTGATCTTCTTTCCAAGAAAAGCTTCAGCAGTCTCCTTCATTTTCATCAGCACCATTGCACTGATCTCCTCAGGACTGAAGACCTTGGTCTCACCATCTTTGATCTTGACCTGGATATTTGGCTTTCCATCCTTGTTGATGATCTTGTACGGAAACAGCTTGATGTCTTTCTGAACTTCCTTGTCCTCATACCTGCAACTCCATTCAACGAATTGCTTAGTATCTCTGCAAAAAGAAGCTGTCTGTGCTAGAGAGCACTACATTCTACATTTGCAGTATTAATGTTTCTAGTATCCACAACATCATCATATAGGCCAAAGATACCACCTAATCTTCCTCCCTGACCAGCACTTGATGTACATATCTGCCAGCATGTGATGAACATTGTTGAGTTAAAGGATTATCAAAGGGCTAGAGAAAGGAACAAGAGAATAGAATGGGACTTACTTCCTTCCAATCAATCTCTTCACATCAAATACAGTCCTCTCAGGGTTGACAGCTGCTTGGTTCTTTGCTGCCTCTCCAATGAGTCTTTCACTGTCAGTGAATGCCACCCAGGATGGCGTGATTCGGTTACCCTGGTCATTGGCTATGATCTCAACATGGCCATTCTTATACACTCCTACACAGGAGTAAGTCGTTCCCAAATCGATTCCAATCACTGTGCCTAACTTGGAAGCTTCGTCAGCAGCTACGAAAGTTGCTGCAATCCCTGGCATTACACACCCAAAGGCACATCCTCAGATCTCATCACCTAGCAAAATGCTGACCCACATTCTAAGACTTGCTGATCTCTGGGAACTCTGAATACAATAAACAAAACCCACTACCATGATATCATTCATATCACCATGAGCCCACAAATGTGCCATCCCACTGTGACAACATCCATGCCATGCTCCCATATCATAGGAACGTAAAACCACAAAAGTACGACATCCTTTCTCCCAAAAAACACCATACAAACCGAACAACAAACGCTTCGACCTCAAAGAAAACACTTGAAAATGCCTCAAAGGAAAAACCCCAATCACTCACAAACGACCGTCTTATCACCAAATGGAGTCCTTGTTCTGAAACCCCCCTCATCTCTACACTAACATCCAGTAAGTCAACCACAAAGACACAGCCCCTCAGATAGCACATACAAACAAACCACTGCCGGAAAAACCCTAGCGAGTCACGCGAGTTTGCATCCGTCCAATGTGAAACAAAAGGAAACAAAGCCCGAAACAACGTCGGACCGCGCCCACAAACACAAACGCAAACACACGGCTTACCCGCAGCCAAGAGGACGACGAGGAACAGAAGAGACGGCCGCATCATGACAGCTTCCGTCACCACCACCACAAAACCCTCCTTCTTGCTCAAGCGCCAACAGATCTGAACGGTTACGGATAGTTTCCAAAACAAAACGCGACCTAGAGCGAGATCCAAAACCCACCCAAAGAGTAAAACAAAAAAATGCAAAAAGATCTTTCAGCAGTGGTTAGAACAAGGTCCTTAAAACAAAAGCGAGAGAGGGAGGAAGAGAGAGAGACAAAGAGAGATTTGTCCAGAGAGACGAGCGGCGTCGCTGGAGTTATGCGCGCATGCAGAACAAATACCCCCAACGCAGCAGCAGCAGCTCCTCTGCACATGAACGACGGGCTGAACACGGGACCTGGGGTTCGCTCACTCGCTCCCACTCACACCTGACACGTGGCGATCTTTGATACGATCATCGACGTGCCAAGATCTGTTTTGTTCGCTCTCATTGGCTGGCTACGCTTGTCATGACGTTTTGTGGTTGACCGAGGTGTAGATCGAGATCCAGAGGATGGATGGATGGGGTTGGTATGGATAGATGGGATAGTCGCATCCATCCATCCATCTAGCTGGCTAAAAAAGTGAATTGTTTTTTCAGTGTTTATTTTTTTTACTGGTAAATTTTAGCCAAATTCCGTACCTGAAAAAAATTATGATTTCGAAATTCTACCTAAGTAAAAAAGCATTTTTCATGGAAAAAAAAAATGGGCCCAAATTCGCCGGATTTCAAGGAAAAAAAAAATTCCCAAATCGCCATATTTTCATGATTAGTTTTCAGGAGGTAGCCAAGAATATAGAAGTATCCTTTTTTTTGTTTTTTTTTAAAACCCAACTTTCATATGTGGCATATAGCCAAATTGGGCTAAAATATTTTATGGATGATCGCCACTTTGGCTACATCATAAAATCCCTTTTTTAATGAAACCATGGGCAGAATTTTAAAAAATAGGTAAATACTAGAGGGAAAAAAAAGAGAGGGGGGGGAGGGGGGGGGGTCAACCCTAATTGATTTACCAGCAATAATAGGTATTAATATCCGCGAGGTCCTGGGGAGTGAGTCATAGAGCACGTATTAGTTGGTGGCGTGGCGATCAGAGATTGGGTAGAAACTAAAATTTGAGTTCTGATTGGAGGAGAGTTGGAAAATGACGCGGTGGTGTCCTATTGGGGTGGGTTTTGGTGGAGGGGGAGCAGGGGAGGTTGTAGTAACTTGTGCTTCGGACTGACGGTGCCAGAGGAAAAAATATTTTACTTTTGATTTTGGTTTGGTAAATAGTAAAATAAAAAACCCAGCTAAGTAAGGTCGTTTCGTCAAATGTGGCCCTTTTATTGGCACCTCAAATCGTTTTTTTTAGCCCCTCATATCCTCGGCCCCTCGAAGTGGCATCTCAAAAGCACGACGACTGAAGAAGGTCCGGGAAGAAGGAAGAAGGGCGAGCGCGCGAGAGGGAGAGAGACAGAAGACAGAAGAGGCGACGCTCAGCGCACAGCACCGATTGTCTGTTTTGCAGCACAGTTGCGGCGTCGGATTTTGATGCATCGAGCCATGTCCCGTTTTGTAGCTTCAGTGGCACTGTGTGTGCTGATATCATTGGCTTGTCTTCAGCTCCATAGTAAGCTCCCTCCCTCTCTCTCTCTCTCTCTCTCTCTCTCTTTCTGTACCTGTTTCTCTCACTTAGATCCAGGGTTTTTAAGCGTTTGAATCGTTCAGCTTGTGTGCGTGTTTGTTTCTTCTTCCTCATTTTGATGAGTTCTGGATATGTATTTGTGATGCATTGGGGGATTCCGTTGCAATGATGGCGGGTTGATTGGAACTACTAGTTGTATTGTGCGGGTTTTGTGGTTTGTTAGGGTTGTGGATGCTAGATGATGGTTGTTATGGAGGAGGAATGTGCGCTTGTAGCTAGAATCGGAGTTAGATCGGGTAAAATAAGCCGTCATTTGCAGTCTGGAAAAGTTAGGAGAATAGTCGAGTTCTTCGGGGATGGTGAAACTTGAGAAGGGAAGTCTGTGTGTGTGTATGTGTGTTTGTGTTTATGGGAAGGAGGGAGTAGCTCTGAAGAAGGGGATGGGGTTCAGAGATACTTGATAAAGGTGTCCTGATTGGAAATGGCTGCGATTTTCTGTTTTTTATACAATCTGTATTTGGTGTGGATGGTATCTTGTTGTTATGGTGGTGACAAGATGATTTTCCTGATGTTGGATTTTTATCAGGTCCACATGCACAGGTGAAGGCTGAGGAAGGTGCAGTGGAGAATGGCATTGATGCACCAAAAATCGAGGAGAACATTGGGGGTATACCCAGTGGCTTAACCACCGATTCAGAGGTTGTGCAGAGGTATTAGGTTTCTTCCTCTCCTTTTGTTCATCTTATGGCATTCCAGAAATAGCAAATGGACGCTCGATCATGATTTGGATCACTGTTGCAATAAGGGTAAGACTATGATGGTATGATTGCAATAAAGGCTGTTAATATAAATTTGTGGCCTAGTTCCACTGGAACATCATACCTTAATATGGAAAGTTCCTGTCAATGCAGAGAGACAGAATCCATTTCTGAAAAATCATTGAGAGGCAATGCTGAGAAGTTTGAGTTCCAGGCTGAGGTTTCGAGGTTGATGGACATCATCATCAACTCACTGTACAGCAACAAGGATATTTTCCTTCGAGAACTCATCTCCAATGCCTCAGATGTATGCATCCTGCATTACTACTGTCATTCTTTATGGTGGTACTTGGATTGTATTTCAGTTCTTCTGGACTGTGTTTCAGGCAGAGGTTTTCAAGAATGCAAGTTTGGATTGGCCCTCTTTGTAGTGGATAGAAAACTTTTCACCTTGCTTGGTCTGTGTTGTTGTGTGCAGGCATTGGACAAGATTCGGTTTCTTTCTCTCACTGATAAGACTGTTCTTGGTGAAGGAGATGAGTCCAAACTTGATATCCATGTAAGATGCCCTGATGACACTACTGCTGCCTTGTGTGCAAGTGTGCCTTGTAATCTATTTGCAACTTGCTTGTACATTGGATACAGTTGTATTCTGGCCTCTGCCTCAATGCAAACCTTCCCTGAAACTCATGTTAATGTGTTGCCCTGAATGTACACAAAAATCACCACGTGGCTTATGATTGATAGATCAAGCTGGACAAGGAAAAGAAGATATTGACTATTCGAGACACAGGCATTGGTATGACCAAAGAGGACCTCATCAAGAATCTTGGCACAATTGCCAAGTCAGGAACATCTGGTAAGCCTTAGTTCATTCAGTCAGTGATCTGCTGTCTGTGAAAACACAATTGTATTGTGAAAGTTTTCAGTCTCAATGTGGTTCAAAGGCTCCTAATTGAACCTGCAAACTTTTACTGCAACCTTCTATTGTGTGTGATCAGCTCCAAAGAAGTATCTCCAGCCAGGCCTTGATGCCATCTGAATCTGATCTGGGTTTTGCTTTTCAGCTTTTTCTATATCCAAGCCAAACTTGTCATCTACAAAGTGGATCATGTGCAAACAAGATTGGTTGTTTGCTGCTATATACACATGCTGCAATCTGTATATTAGTGCTCATTACCGTGTCACTGTGAAGCTCACCTGACAAATGGCCTCTTTGGTGTGTGCTGCATTTGCAGCTTTCTTGGAGCAGATGCAAAAAGGAGGGGATCTGAACCTCATTGGTCAATTTGGAGTTGGATTCTATTCAGTGTACTTGGTTGCAGATTATGTTGAGGTTGTGTCAAAGCACAATGATGACAAACAGTAAGTCAATTGATGGCATTCTTGTCTATTCCTTCATGGTGGAGCTTTGACATCCCCTTCAATTTGTTTGTGATTAATCACCCAGCGAATAAGCTCATTCTATCTGCCAGGAACAGCATGGTCTTGCAAGTTCATGCTTTATCTGTTTAATGTTCATCACGTGTCTCTTACTTCCTGGTGTGTCTTGCATTACCTTGGATGGAGATATAACCCTGATTGCTATTCTTGAAACTAACGACGGGCTCTGTCTCCTCTGACAGATATATTTGGGAGTCAAAAGCTGATGGAAACTTTGCAGTCATCGAAGACACAGAGAATGAACCTTTGGGTCGTGGCACAGAAATTAGAATCCACCTCAAGGAAGAGGCTAGTGAATATGCACAGGAAGACAAACTGCGAGTAAGTATTGGAAGATAGGGTTTAGGCTCTGGATGTAGTATTCTCAACCTGTTTACCCTAAGTTGTGTGCAGAATTGTGGGGATTATTGAGAGCCAAGCTAATTGTCTGTATATTGCTCTTTCAGGAGCTGGTGAAGAAGTATTCTGAGTTCATCAACTTCCCCATCTACTTATGGTCAAGCAAAGAAGTCGATGTTGAGGTGCCCGTTGATGAGGATGAGGAGGCAGATAAGGAGACACCTTCTGGTAGGGTCCTCTGCTTAGACTTTTTGGTGGAGATTGGGTCAGCAGTTTTGAACTTTTCATGCAGACCTGTCGAGTGTGCTTCTGCTCTTTGCAGGATGCATGTCTCTCCTAGAATGCATCATTTTCCCTTGTAACAATTGCATGTTGGATTCCATGATTGCATCCTGCTTTATGTTAGTGACATGATTGGATGCATTCAGCCATTGTGTGGCCGCTATTCTGATGTTGTGTCATGTGAGATCTTCAAAGTCAAATTTCCTGCTTTTTAAACACATATTGGCAAAATAGCTGATTTAGTTTCCTCATTTGGGGGTTCTGCTGGTTGTGACCTAAGATTCAACAGAGGAGGAAGAAATAGTGGAGGATGAAGAGGATGAAGAAA
>Ga0116228_10003118_pt1 | contig 14500 bp, 15 predicted proteins | sample S1TSphfallax_2_FD_89694 | JGI IMG/M metagenome (GOLD analysis project Ga0116228, IMG submission 89694) | Host-associated microbial communities from peat moss isolated from Minnesota, USA - S1T2_Fc - Sphagnum fallax MG | ecosystem: Host-associated > Plants > Peat moss > Unclassified | place...
AATTAAACACTTTAGAGTGGCCCAAGATTTTATCCCCTCCAGGGACATGGGTCCGCATATCTTCAAGATTTGGTACTATCTGCTGGCCAAACTGTTCCAATTTGTGAAAAACAAACAACAATTCAATGGTCGTCTGGTCATGAGGAATCTCAACAAGTTGATAATTTTAATGCCACCAGCGCCACAGTGAACTAGATGACACCAGTGCACCATCCACTGGATGCCCAAATATTATTAACTCAGTTGTGGATAAACCTCAACTGAGTTAATATTTGATTTCAACTTGGTAACTAACTTTTGTAACAAATAGGTGTCAAATGTAGGTAGATAGGTAGGAAAATAGGTAACTTCTTGGTAAGGGTCATTTTTACTATCTACCTAGGTAGTTAGTAGGTAGGTAGTTAAAAACAGCATTGAGCTAACCACCATGGTTAGCTAGGCAACTGGAACCCAACAGAAAACTATTTCCTGACCACTTACCATCCATCCTTCATGGTGCACTGGTGGGTGCTGGTTCACTGTGGTCATTAAACAGTACCTGGCTGGTAAGTATTTACCAGTGTTGGGCAGCTTCATTTTGAAGAAAGAACTGGCAGGTAAAAAGCTCAGTATATGGACCCTTGACTGATAGTTCTCAGGAAATCAATGAACTTGTTTTGACTCATTACTGTGGATGTGAAAAAATCAAAGAACCAGTCAAAGAGCCTATCATGAATTTGTTGGTTCCTTCATAAAACCCACAGGTTCTTTCAAAATTTTCAAGAACCTGCTGGAGCTGGAAGTTATTTTAATTTTGAAAATTTTCTAAAATCTGGAGCTACCTACAGGTTATAAGTTACAACAAAATCAAAGAACTTCCCAATGCTGGTGTTTTCCTAATATTTACCTACCATACTGGGATATGTTTGAACTTTACTTCTACATAAGGCCAGGTAATCATATATGCAAAGTCAATCTATACCTCATATGCCTTCAGTATGATGAATTTTGTTCAATTTATTGAAAACTAAATTTCAAAATCAAATTTTTTGTAATGTTATTTCTGTTCTTTTACTGATTATTTGGAACAAGACAATAACTTACACCCTTCAATCCCTTTAGAATTGTGCTACCAGTTGTTAGTATAAAAGGCTTTGAATATATTTTAAAACATGGTTTATTTATATGATATTAACGAAATCTCTTAAGATGTGTTATTGTGATATGCTCATGTTTGCAATGTCAATTATGTGATTAAATATTTGTGACTCCCCACTTGCAGATGCACCTTTGTACACATTTTATACATGTTCAATCTATCTTACCTTTATCTTATATTTACCTACTTTTGTCCACAAGGTAAATTTTGCATGAAAGGTGAAAATTTCCAACTTAATATAATTTTTTATGAAACTTGACTACCATGACAGAGCTGACATATCAAGATCAATATATCCACCCAAAATAGGAGCAAAGACCTGACCCCAAAACCATGCATCCTGTGAATTCAAGAAACCCATTATGCAACTTACGTTTTTTTCACCCACAAAGAAATCAAGGTGGGAACGGTTGCAAATTGCAAACGTTGTTGCTCGTGGATGTGTCACTTGGGTGCTTGGATTTGGTGGTTCCCAACCTCTAAGGCCCATGGTATTGCCTCACGTGGATCTCGAGCATGGGTGTTCACCCTGTCAATCTGGATATATGAGTTGTGGGACCAAGGTGGGTAGGGGGGAAACGTTTACTAATTTGGGCCCTCTTGCATCACATGATAGGAGTGAAAGTTTTTGAGCTTTAGATGATTTTGTGAACCAAATTGACATCCATCAAGAAATGGTTAACTTGATCCCAAGGTGATCCAAGGGCAGCATTGTGATCCCATATTTTTTGGAGTTGAACAAGATGTGGAGACCCTCATTCTTTTTCATTATCCTTCAAATCATGTTGTTGAGGGAAATGTGTTGTTCAGGGTAGGGTAGCTCCGGAAGGGTTCCATTGTTAGGCTATAAAAATGGAAAGACATTGGTTGGAAGTTAGAAAACAGATGAGGCTCTATCAATAGATGAAAAATGGGAATTTCAAATACATATACATTATTTCTTTTGACTTTTCACCTATATGTGTATTGCTATTGGTGTGGGAACCTTGTCATGGCTAAATCCAAAGTTCCAATGGGACAAGACAGGAGATACTATCTTTGTTTCTATGCCTTTAAAGAATGGACCCTCATGGGACGCCCTCCCGTACACACCACCTCCCCAAAAAAAGTCCTCTAGGTGTATTTACATGGTCTTTGGAAGTGTATTGAAATGATCACATGACTTGAGGATGTATAAAAACCAATTACTTATTCATTTTTTGTTAAATCATTTCTATTAAATTATAACACCTTAGAGGAAAAATTGTATTTCTTTTGTGAAATCCAAACTTCAGGGTATTCTATAAAATCTCCAAAAAGACAAGACTAGCTCCATTCAATTTTAGAACCTCTTTATGTGTGCAAAAGAAAATTGAAAGAAAAAACAATGTTAATCAAATGCATGTTCATTTAGGTACATACAAAATATTCTAGTTGGATGTATGACATGTGTCTACTACCTATTCATGTTCACCTAAGTTAGCCACTTATTACCTATACCATGTCTTAAAATTGTGCCATATTAGGGTAGAACTACAAAAGCCAATAGTTTTAGACCTTCTGCTACAATATCATTGTAAAACTTTACCATTCTGGCAATAGTTAAATTATTTTCTGTAAATGCTGATTTTTTTTAAAAAAAATTGTTTACAGTGCCAGAAGTTTTAGAAATTCCATTGATGTCTATTGTACATGGTTATTTCGTTTATTCCAGGTTTATATGTCCATGTCTTTGAAAGTGTCAAAATTTTTATAAATTTTAATTGTTATTGCCACAGAAAAATAAAATTCTCAAGAAGATGATGGAATGGTAAAGGTAACTACAATATAAATCTTAAACTATCCCTATTAGGGATTGGATATGTGATGACAGCATAGCACACGTGACCATATCACAAATATTCAAGAACAATTTTCTTTGAAAAAGAATGAATATTGATTATGTGTAGGATTAAGCCTAGAATACAACTATTCATTGCCAAATGTAAAGAAAATAAATAACAATGATCAATATTCACATCTTAAGGTCGTTGATTCACACTTGGGGATAGTCTATCAAGTGATAGGCCCTAACTTGAAAGTAGCTAGTAGGATTTAGCTTCTAACCCTAATTCATCTCTATCTACCCTATAACCATTAGGTTTATTTTATCTTTGTTTGCACATATGGTTAAAGTTAGGTCATTCAAGTAAAGTTTGCTTTGCCCAACTAGTGTTGTTGAGGGTGCCATTGTTGTTAATGATTAAAAGTGATAAAAACACATTTTTTATTGTACATTTTTACCGTGTTTTATCACATTGTTTTATAGCTTTGTATTTATAATTTGTAGCATTATTGTCAAACTTTGCAACTTTGCTTTGAAATTTTGTAGCTTCATCATTTTGGCATTGTTCATGTAACATCTCCAATCTTTTCTTTAATTTTTTTCAAGCTTGCCTTTCAATCTTCACTTCTTCATTTCTTCAAAGCTCCATTTTCATTTTTCCTTTTGCATTTTGTAGCTTTGCATTTATATTTTGTAGCATTATCATTAAACTTTGCAGCTTTGCTCTAAAATTCTACAATTTCATCATTTCAGCATTGTTCATGCAAATTTCTAATCTTTTCTCTAAATTTTTTCAATCTTGCTTTGTATTCTTCACTTCTTCATTTCTTTAGACGTCCATCTTCATTCTACATTCTTCATCATGTTTTAGTTTGTGTTTTTTTTACAATTCTTTTATCTCATTTTCTTTTCAATTTTTACATTTTTTCTATGTTTTTGACACGATCAACATACTTTGCCAAAATTGCATAATGTCCCACTTATTGAAAAGTACACATTTTTATTTTCTTGAGTTACAAATCAAGAAAACCATGACCATGGTGCCCTTCCAAATGATTTGGGTTATACTCTTTCAAGTCCAAAATATGGAATTTTTTTTCTTTCTTATTAAAAAGTATGTTTAAGTTGTTTTTGACATAGTTTGTTTCAAACAATATACTTTTCAAAGGCCTCCCCCTATCACAATTGGAAAATTCATTTCGCAACATACACCCAACAACTTTAGGAATGGTTCAAGGGTGTTGCTACACAATTTTCACAATATTGGTTATGTCCATGTCTAGGCTATCATAGGGGTAAGAGTAAAGTAACAAGTAGTTTAGGGTTGAAAAAATATTTTCAAATTAAACCACAATGGCATTTGAGGCCATTTGAGTGGCATTTGAGACCATTCAGTTGACTATGATTTAAGCTAACAACCATTGGATCTTCACTTAGTCATCCCACCAAGATGAAGACTTAGGTCATCTCTCTCCCATGTGCCGTGAACTTCAATTTGGTTTTCATGCTAAACATACTTGCTTGGTCATGCACCTTAGAACCTTTAGCATGTGAAGCAAATGTTCACAACAAAATGTCCTAGTGGCATGGATGTGGTGAACTTTTTGAAATGTTCGTGAAAAATTCAATTTTCTATGCCCTAGTGTTTTTTTAATTTCCATGATTGTTGTTAAGTATGTAAGATGCAAATGGTGTCCTTCAAGTTTTTAACAAACCAAGTCCTAAATAGGAGATGGTTCAACCTTGTTAAAATCTAGCACACTTATTCATAGTAAACTTCATTTGTTCAACATTGTAGGCTACAATAATTTTTGGTTGGACCATGAACTTAACATATGTGTTCATGGTTGTTGTTGGCAAGTGCTTCAAAGGGACAAAATAGGCCACACATCTTGCACCAGTAACTTAGTTATCATACTAAGGTTGGACAGTCATTGGTATTGCTTTTTCTATACACTTTGAAGGCTCTTTCTACCACATCAAACCTCTTATGACAATCTCCTGGAATTGACAACAATTACATTTGTTATGCCAAAAATTGGAATCCACCCATGGTAAATAGTGTGAAATTGAACTTTAATTTCCATCTATGCTTTTGTGACTATGAATACTAGGAGACAACATTTCCATGACCAAAAGCTTGGTAATTGGGTAGTTCAATATGAAGATCCCATCACTTTTAACCCATGTAGGATTTGAAGTTAATATTTTTAATTTTTGGCAAATCAATGGGAAACAAAAAGAATCAAAGAATGATCGTGGCTAAAAGGCTCCAAGCTAGGGAAACCCAACAAGTTGTAACACTTTTTGTTGTTGTTGAAGCCCAAGAAGCTACCCCTGCAATAATCAATGGAGGTGTTGCTACAACAATTAATGAAACTACTATAGAAGCACGATAATGCCAAGGTTTTTTTGGTCCTACTCACTACTCATCTTCCTATGAGCTCCACTCCATGAACTATTGAACTTCCTTTCTACTTTTCTTCTAATACTCCCACAACTTATCCCCACCACCACCAACCTCAACCTTCTGCATATACCATGAGAATGGGAAATAAACAACATAGAAAGTTGGTTGTTTTTCATACCATTTAGGCTAGTTAATTACATCTCCTCAAAGAAGCTGCAACAGGTGGACTTTTGTTACGATCTTTTGACAAGTCCACCAATCGAGCACATGTATGCTTTGGACTAATATTCACATACTAGCTATTACAACAAGCAAATTTTGGTAGCTATAGAGTGAAAACACTTAGACCTATTAGCAAATGCTAAGATTGGTTTATAAAGGTTTAGGATTTAGGTTTTTTGTTTGCTAGTTGTCTACCAATATGTCTTCTAGTGGTATGGTGTAATCCACATGCCAATTTGTTTGGTTCATTTGTTTAATATATGTGTTGGCATTTAACCATTGTTTTGGTAAATGTAGGCGCATTTGGGAAAGGGAACGAAAACAATAGTATTGTGCAAATTAACGCCATGCCAAGGTAAGATACTTACATGAAGAACAACCCCTAGATGGTGCAATTTCTAATGAGATGGATGCAAAGTGGCAATGAAGGAAACATATTTTTACCATTGAAAAGCTTGACACTATATTGCATGGTGATGAATATAATTTCATTGAAGAGGACAAGTAACAAGTGCTTAAGAGGTTTTTAGACAAACAATCTATGAAATGCTTACTTCCAAAGTCTACCAGTGATGCTAGAGAAATTGAGTGCAAGTTGGACCTTCTTGAAAGCTTCAAAACTACATACATGCAATTGAAAGCTCACAAATCAAAGGAAAATTTGTCTTTTAAAAATGTTATTCTAATTGCTATTGTTTCAAATAACAATGGTGGCCCCTCCCAACATTTCATATTTAAGACCATTGGTGATACTAGGTACTTTATGGGCAAGGCTGTAATGCAAAGGATCCATGTGGACCTTACTAAGAAAATATTTGGGGAGGGTTACTATGGAAAGCATGGTTAAATTCTATGGATGAAATTGATCGTCAGTTGATCTTACAGTTTTGGGAAATAGCCTCCACTATCTCACCAATGCAAAAGGATGTGAAGCAGCGACATACATGAATGAGTACCTTTGAAGAGCATCCCACTCACTATTTACAAGAGACTAAGGCATTTACTAAATTTTTTTTATACCCTACTTGAAAAATATTTCCCATAGAGATTGTTGTAATATAGGTTTCTTTTTCAATTTCCTATTTCAATTGCATACCACCGAAACTTGTTCCCCAAATTCATTTCTAGGTCAATGTTGTTGGGCATGTGAATTATCATGAGCTCTGTAGTTCTATGTCATCATCACGTTGTTAGTTATCAAGCTCAAGTTTATCATCTATGATCTGTTAATTACATCACTTGTTTTGAGTACTTGGGCAATTCTTTAATTACTAGTACTCCAAGTTGGGATGTAACTCAAGGATCCTTATATTTAGTGGTCAAGTAAAAGTCATTGTGCCTTGATATTTTTCTTGTTACCATGGATAGTTGTACTAAAGGTTTGAGTACTTGATGGGCCATGTTTTCAACTTGTCAACCAAGTTGCATACAAAATAGCCATGGTCAAAACTTGGCATCATGCTTCTAGTACTTGGGTGATTCCTTTGTTACTTGTCCTTATGGCTTCAGGACTTGGATGACTCTTTTATTACTTGTTATTCAACTTGGTGAACTTTTCAAAAACCTTTGTTACTTGTATTTGGGTTGTCCTACTTGTCTTTATGCCTATTGTACTTAGTGACTATTTTGTTACTTGTTATTCAACTTGCAAGAACTAGTTGTGTTACTTGTCCTTAGAGAGTGTTACTTGTCATCATGCCTTTAGTACTTGAGTGACTCCTTTGATACTTATATTCAACTTGGAAAACTTTTCACCACTTGCTCTGCTGTTTGTATTTGGGTTTGTGATACTTTTACCTAGTTTTTGTTACTTGTTAATTGGCTTTAATACTTGTTTTACAACTATAGTAAATTTTTACTTGGGAGCTTTTGATGCTTGTACTTGGACTTTACTCTACTTATAATACATGACCTAGTCATTATACTAACCTTGTAGTTGTTTCACAACTTGTGTTCAAGTATTGCCCACCTTGTGTTGAAAAGTCTTATTTCTTAAGGTGCATTGTCAAATTCTTAATTGCAATTATTTGAATACTAAGAATTAGTTATCAGTTGGGTGCAATCACAATCAAATGAGTCAACAATGACGAAAGACTCAAGGATTACAATTTTTTGTGGTCATTGTCACTTTATCATAAAAAGGACTTTTGGGATGAAATCTTTTGCAATATGTTATTAAAAATACATATAAGTTTTTCAATACGTCACATTTTTTGTAATAACTTTTCATGAATAACTGATTTTTTTAAAATATATATAAATTCTACCAAATTTTTCATTTTGTTTTGAAAAATCATCTTAGTTTCAAATTGTATGAAAATATGTTAATTATTTAAAACTTTATTTTATTTTTTCATAAACTAAAACTTTGTTTTAGATGTCATGTACATTATACCCCATTTACATGTGGTAAAGGACTTTTGAAGTTTTAAAAATTTTGTTCAATAGATTTAAAATTTTAAAATTTTAAAATTTCATAACTTTCAAATTGTGAGTGCTTTTTGAGTGTGGATAATCAATTAACATCATCTCTAAAAATTCTCATCAAAATTCCTTTATAACGAGAGTCTTTAATTTAATGATATATATAAAATTGACTACTTTTGATGCAACTATTGTTCAAGTTCAAATGTCTTTTACTAAAACCAAAAACCAAAATAGAAACTTTTGAATTTTTATTGTGAATTCTTCAACACTCATATTATTCATTTAACACAATATTCCACGATTAACATGGCATTAAAGTGGCACCACAAAAATATATCTAATAAGATTATAGTTTTTATTAAGTTTTGATAATCGCCGAATGTGCTTTTTGGTTCATTTGATTATGACTACACCCAATTATGATTCTACCATGTTATAATTTTTGCTATAGCCTTGCAAATTAATTGAACATTGTCTTATATGGTCAAGTTGCCTATGATGTAGGTTTAGTTGATGGAACTTGGTTGGAATGTGTAGCTAGACTTTTATAGTCAATTTGTGAAGACCCATGGTAGCAAAGTAAGGTTGAGAGCCTTTGAGAGGTTGAAACCATATTACATTTGTAGACTACAAGAAAGGAACACATGTGCTTACAAGTATCATGTAAAGATGTGGAGCTAAAGGATGGCTTCAACAATATGCGCAACGAAAGCAAAGGTGTTCATGGGTAAAATTATAATTGTGAATGTGATGTCTATGTAGCTAGCTAACTCCACCCCATCTATATGCAAGGCTAGTTGCTATACATTCCAAGGTTAAACTAACATGTGGGCATCTATTTTGTGTCCAACAAAAAATTCCAATGCATTCCATGATCTCAAATGCTTGAAAGGAGAGTGTGGAAATTGTGGAGTTGATATGCTTATCATTTGCCCTAAGGAAGAGGATTGGAAGAGTGAGAAAATCATGAGCTAAAAGACCTATGAAAAATTGTCCATGGGAAAACACGTTAAGGCCTTGACAATAAGGTCTTGAGATTGCAATATAAGGAAACCATAGTGCATTTCTTTTTGGAGTACATAAGATTGAAGCTGCAAAAATTTGTCTTGCACAATTTTGTGGCATGTTTCTAGGAAGAGTAATATAAGGTCTACCTAAAAAAAATTCCACCTTCAAGTGTCATGTCTATCATTGACTTTGTAGAAAACTACACATTCTTGGATTTCAATGAAACTCAAGAAATGCATTGGCATTTGTTTCAATTGACCATATTGGTGCATATTTGTTATAAATGGAATATTGACTATATTCAAAACCCTAATTGTCTCGCAAAAAATTTGGTCATTGAATACCGTTATTACATTTCAAATGATTTGGAACATGACACCTTGTTTGTCCAACATTGTGATTTCAAATTACACTAGGCACAATTGATTGAGCGTGGTTTTTATTACAATGAACACTTGGTGTGGTTAGATGGATGTGCAGTTTAGTTCTAATCAAGGCATATTTGATACCATATTGCGAGGTACATGTTTGCTAAAACTTTTAAAATCTCTTATGCATATTTTTGCATGATCTCAATTCATTTAGTTTTGTTTTTGCAACTTGTATAATTTCATTAGTTATAAAATTCCAAATTACAATTTGTGATTGTAGGTATCAATCAAAAACTAGGGACTTAGTCCATTTACAACATGGGTGCTAGATGGTATGGTCTTATTTTGGTAGTGGACATGGTAAGGGTGTTCATGATGGGGCAAGGTTGAAGCAATAGATACACAAGGAGAAACTAACAATGGATAGTGAACGGCTTCAATGTGTTGCATACATGGTTACTTTCTACAAGCAAAAGAAGCATGAACAACATGCAACTTACCCTAATGCTAATTGGGATGTGATTTTATTTTTTTCACCTAATCAAGCCTAAAGATGTGGACCATAAAGCAAACTGGGATTGCAAAAAAATTGAAGGTTGTCACTCCATGCATTCAATAGCTTCCATTTCCCACCAAGATTACACTTTATTGAATGTTAGGGAACTTGAATGTTTTTGTGTAAAATGTATCGATGATAACTTTAACTTCTATGAGATGAAATCACATGTAAAGCCTTGGAGATTATTGACTTTAGAACCCTTCAATATGTCACAAGTACCTAGTTCCAACTTTAAAGTTTTTTTATTCATGGTTTTTTTATTTTGTCCACATTTATTGGAAAAAAATGCATTGTTAGTTTTACTCGTGATTAACAAATGTCTACCTTAATCCATGGTCTACTATTTGTGTCTAGCTCTTACCATGAACCTTGATAGAAATTAAGAATCCCCTATTTCTAGATGGATGGGGCGCCTTGGAAATTGGCATTACATAGATTTAATGACCAAATTTGTTGCATGTTTTAAGTCATCACTATTTTCTCTCAACAATTTAGTAAGATCCATCAAGGGTCTAGGTGTTGCTACACTAATGCCTTCTTTTTCCATGGTGGAATAGTTCAAAGTTATAGATGTTTTCACCAACAAATGCAAATCCTTGTCAAAGTGTGTGAGGGCTACTAACATTGCCATTAGTTCTAGTAGTGCTAAAGGTTCCAAATATTTGTTCCTAATCTTTTGAGTTTAGGATGAATTGGAGGATCTATTTTTTGATGGGTTATAGCTTTGAGGCAATACCATTTTTGTGGATGTTCAGTTAAAATGTTAAGCTATTCAAATTTAATTTGCGTATTAACTGTGGTTTTAATGTCATGGAATGTATAGGTTCACATTGTGATAAATCCCATTGAGCCTTCAAACTAGGATGCAAAATTTGGAAATGATGATCATGATGTGGAATCATAGGCTACAAGAGTTGGATCTAATGATAATGTCGATGTTATTTTTTATGAATTAAAATACAGAGATCCGTTTTATGTTATTTTTTGCAGTAAACCATTGCACACGTGTGAAGAAACCTTTGAAGATGACTAGGGGAATACTTGGTATGAAGGGAAAATGATGCTCGAAGGGGTGTGGTACTATAGGGTTGCAGGGCAACGAGGTGAAAACTCCTCATATAGGCTATTGGAAGATGTGGCTCCAACATTTGTTTACTCCCATCATGTGGTGGCATCAAAGTTTCCTATGTTCCCAATTGCTAAAAGAATGGGCAATCCTAGGTTTTTCATGGAATTGAAGATAGGGTGCGATTGTTAGTTTTTACAAAAGAAAGGCAAATTGTTGATAATTAACCTACCGTGGAAAGCTACATATTTCAACACTTATAGGAATGTTTTCTTTATCTTTCGTCAAAATTCATCAAGTGTTTTCCAGTTGCATTTATGAGTTTAAAGACTTGTAGTGAAGTTGAAATTAACATGCATGTCAAACTTGGGGTTTATTTGGTTGGTTCCCCACCTATTGTGTACTTTGAACTATGATTATTATTATGTGCTTTTGGGAAAGTTGGGGATATTGGAGGTTTAAAGGTGGCCATACAACTAATATTGGAGGATTTGTGCGCTCCAAACCTTGGAGTAGGGCAAATGTTTTTTTAGGGGAGTACATTTATCTAGTTGTTGATATTTAATCCTTTATCTACAAATTTCTTCCTTTACTTAATGCTTTAGTGTGTCATAGTTGTGAATTGAGGAAATATCTTATACTAAAAAGGATTTGGTCATGAAAAAACCGGAAGTGAATTCTAGAAAAGATTATAAAGTGCCTTAAGAAAAGGTCAGTTCATGGTAATTCAATTCAATAGTTTTTACTATGTCACTACTATCATGCTAGAAAGTACCATATTAGGATTTTGTTAACTATCATGGAACAATGAGGTCAAGATTTGCATATCTAAACCTGGAAAAATTCTTAGCATGAAAACGGGATGCAGTGGCCTTAAACCTACAAAATTAAGGCAAGTAGAAGCAATGGCACATGCAATATTTTTGAAAGACTAACTAATATGGAATGGACCTCATAATCTATAGTGCAACTAGGTGTAGGAGGTTAATTATTAGTCAATTTTTTTGTTTTTCGATGTGATTAAGCAAGGTGGATGATTATACTACTTTATCAAAGTAGTAGGCTGATAACCCAAAACTAACACATGTTGGGCCTTATTATGCTCGACTTGTGCTTGGAGATGTTCATTCCAAGCACCAAACATGTATAACAAGGGCCCAATGTGTGTATGGTCAATTGTTTCAACAAGTACGTCCATGGGCGTCATCCTTGATTTATGTTTATTTTTATTTTCAATGTTCATTGAATTACAATTGTCGAATCTTTTGCAACATCTAGGTTTTTTGATTATGTCTAGATAATATACTATGAAGGAACATATGAAAATCTTGAAATAATCAACTTTAATAGGCCATTGTTGAACATGGATTTTAAGCAAGATATTCCTCAAGGTAATCCCTGAAGAATGTCACATTGTGAACAAATGCAAGGTATGTAGGAAAATAAAGTACTATAATTTGTATAAATGCAACCCTACTAAAGGTCTTGACATACCATTTATTTGGATGTTATCATCAATTATGATATTTAATATTTGGTCTAAATTATTTAAAATGTACCAAAATCTTGTCACAACGTCACCTTTTTTTGTCTTTTTTACCTACTCTTTTTTAACCATGTAAAAACACATTTATTGATGATTATGATGGAATCTAGAATTGTAATGTTCTAAAATATAGTCCTTCTGAAAATTTTGACAACTTTTGACTCATTACTTTTTATGTGGACTGAAATATAAAGTAAAAAAGGATTACAATAAAGATTAGGCCCTTTTTGTCTTGTGTGGTACACCTTAAAGGATTTTCACCCTATTAGTCTAGCTAGTCAAGTATCCATAATGTTTTATTGTTCAAGATATGATGATCCGCAACTTTTTCTTCCAATTCTCTTAGGGTTAAATCTTCTCCTTTTTTAGAAGAAGTAAGAAAAGTACGAAAGTTTTTGGAAGGTTTACGCTCATGTAGAACCTATCCAAATAAATTGCAAGTGTGGTAATCATAACCAAGAGTGTTACAAGGAATTTTCAAGCAATTGAAGACTATCACTATATTAGTTGTGATGTCCTTCATCAAGCTTTCTCATGTTAAGTAATTGGGTGCATGAGTTTGGGCATCTATTTTTTTCCATTGGATATTGAGGATATACACACATCCAAGGGTGTGTGTAAATAACTAATATAGAGAGGATGATCATGGGCTCAAATTAATCATATATATAAAACCTAGACTGAAGTGAAACAACCTGTTTCAATATATTAATGCACACATGATATAGATATATAATGTGGTTATAGATTTGCAAATTTGCATAATGTCAAATATACAAGCACAAATATAAAACCCTTAACATTATATCAAATGTCACCCTTTTGCCATAGGAAGCCAATGTTATAGTTTTAGTGGGTGCATATTGAAAATCAAATGTTTCAAACATAAATGGTTCAGATTGTTGAATTGATGGATGTTGGGTTTTGGACCACCAAGTTTTTTATCCTAATGTTCAAGAATGAAAAAAAGAATCACATGTTAGTACTTGTGTTATACTAGTTCAATTACATTTGTTTGAATGCAAACAATATTCAAAAAAATAACTTCTTCTATAGTAATGCAATGCCTGCAAAAATAATTACCTTAATCAAGAGAACTAATATCCATGTACAACTTGGATGAAGAGAGTTTGAAAACATTGTAGAGCTCAGACAACATGTGAATGCACAAGATATTGGTTCAAAACCCAACTTTAGTTATATTGGCAGTATAAATTTTATGTATAGTTTGCAATTCAGACCAAAATTCTCAAAGTTTAAGGTGGGGCACTAGCAGCTATAAACCATAAATGCAATGACGTCAACTTCCTATTGCTTTCCTTGCCCAAATTTACTAGTTTCTATCCTTATATTTGAAATGGAAAAATGTTTGGGAATACCATTAGTTACCTACATAGAAAGATCGATACCAAGAACCTAGAAGAATTCAAAGATGTCCACAAACAAAGTTGCCTATCAAGCTTTCCTTCCTTGGTTATGAAAGAGACTATGGATGTAAAAACCTTATCAACCCATCTCTACAGTCATGCAAATTGTCATTGCCAAGTTTGGCAATCTTCAAGCTAACATCCATGTTAACAATACCAACACAGAATATGCATTTCACAACAAACTACTGACACAAAAGACAAAGTTTTATAATCAATTCAAAGTACCATGGTCCTAGATTTTACATACATCTAAACCAAGCTATCATGGGCACTTCTATTAATATTTATTTCCACTTTCCAAAACCATTAAACTTGCAATAATCCCATGAAAATGCCATGCAAAGTTGAACACAAAATTGCCAATGGACCTATGAATAGTGACAACTTAATTGGCAGTAAACAAAACTAACATTAGTGAATCAAATTTATTGTGTTCTACAGGTTGTTCCATTCAAAATCCAAATTTGCTATTTCTACTCTTTGTTCGAGTTTACTATTGAAAGCACTTGTATATGAGGA
>Ga0116228_10003121_pt1 | contig 14490 bp, 7 predicted proteins | sample S1TSphfallax_2_FD_89694 | JGI IMG/M metagenome (GOLD analysis project Ga0116228, IMG submission 89694) | Host-associated microbial communities from peat moss isolated from Minnesota, USA - S1T2_Fc - Sphagnum fallax MG | ecosystem: Host-associated > Plants > Peat moss > Unclassified | place: USA...
ATTTGGCTAGAGGTCAAATATGAAAGTATTTTTTTAGAATCCTTATTTATTTTGGAGACCTTTAAGCATGTATTGTTTAAATGTGGTGACTTGAATAAACTTTTTTTGCTTAAAATCAATCTATTTTTTCACTTCCAAATATTTGTGTTATTTGCATTAATGGTCCATGGCATGGTGTAGACTAACATAAGCCATCAAATGATCTAGCTAATAGTGGTAGGATAGATCATTTTTTTGAAGTTTTTTTGTTATGACTTTTTTTTAGAAATTATAGAACGTTACTAAAAAAACAATTTGTGAAAAAATGGAGGTTATTTAAAAGTTTTCTTCCAAAAGATGTCTAATTTTTTTTGAGCAAAAAAATGCAACAAACCAACATTTTTTTTGAGTTATCTAGCTTTGTAACACATTAGAACTTGATGGTGTTCTAGCTCCATGTAAAATTGATGCTAGAAGTTTCACAAAATAAAATTTGGCATTGAAACCTTTTAGTAAAGATCAAACCAAACTCATGTTTAGTACTATTGACACATTTTTAAAAAATCAATGGGAAAGAAAGACACAAGAAACATATTGGAAGTGAATTGTGGCCTCTAAAAGCCATAATTTGAACCCAATATCACCATGTGAAGACTCAACATGAGCAAGTGTCCAAAGCAAATTGCCATAGTTGTCGAAACATAAAGTTTGCAATATAATTTTTTAAAATGGCTTAACATCATGACAACATGAAGATTCATTAAACAATTGGAAATGTGAATCATAATTGATAGGATAAACACACTAAACATCAAAATTCACCATAATGTTTTCTTTCACTCTTAGATAGGACTCAATTGCATCCTTGTATGGGAATGCATCTAAGGTGAAAAATTGTTGTTGAAACATCTTGACAACCATGGGTAGATGAGGACCTAACATATTTTGAAAGTTAGATTTAACAAACTTCAAACTTGAAAACCACCTGTCTTCCACACTTTCCAAAAAAAAAAAACATTTTCAATATTAGATGATTTAAGATACTTGGGCAACAACATTCAAGAACTTGAAAGTGTACACCACAACAAAGTGAACTAATTTATATCAAATGGAAAGTGCACAACAACTTTTGCTTGGGTTTTCATTGTGATTTTGAAAAAATCCTTGTTACAAAGTAAGTGTTGAACTAGAAAGGATTTAAAAAACTAAGACTTGTTGATAAGTGCAACCAAATTAATAGGAGCCACAATAGATTATAACTATTGTTTAATTATTTTCACATTGTAGTGTAAACAATTACATTAATGTTGTAAATCATTTAAAAACAATCATGACAGGACAATGTCTTGAATAAACTATGGAAATATGTAGATTGAATCTAATGATATTAAAATTCTCAAAATCACTCATTAAGTAGCTATAACTAATGTTTATAAGCATTGTAAAGACTCATATTGGTGGGGAGATTTTTTAAACAAATATTTACAAGATCTTTAATTTACAATATAATGCAACATGTTGTAAGGTTAAAAGAATTTTTTCATCCTTTTTTTCAACTTACAAATGTAATATATCAAGAATATTTTCAAATAAACACTCACCAAAAGAACTCGTGTGCCTTCTATTATCGTGTTTGCATTGTAACCACCTAGTTCCCTAACCAATGATCTATGAAAACATACATATTGCAAATTGGAAATCCCAAGATGATTTGGGAAGGAACCTCAACTTGCTTTTGAAACCAATATTGAAGGTCAATCATGCCAAGTACATCAAACATTTCATGATTTAATGGAACTTGCTATCTAAATTTGCAAGTAATCAAATTGCAATCCTTCCCATAATATAAACACACTCATGTGAACAAAAAATAAAATGAAACAATAAACCTTGAAAAAGAAATCTACCTCAATGAAACAAAATTCACAAGAACAAAAAATTGCAAAAAAAAGGACAAATCAATGAATATAAAATTGAAAATTAAGAAACAAATTATTAAAAAAAAGAAGGCAAACATGTGATGGTTGCCTCCACACCACTTGCACATCTATTTTACTTCTCTCTTGATACAAATATTTTATCCCTTGTTATTTTGTCAATATTTCAACAATAAACATGAGTTCCATTAGAATTGAAGATCATATGTTCAAGAGAAAATTTAAGCCTTGGGATCCATTCCAAGGTGATGTTTTCATGAACACAATCCAATAATGTGCATGGCTAAATATTAATGGAAAATTTCAATCTAAAACTTTGTGGTAGGATCAACAAATGAGAAATATAGTTGTGCTTGATAAATCTTAATCACATTAACAAAATCACAAATGAAATTATCATTGCATGGAAAAATTTTGATCAAATTATGGACCATTTTCAAGAAAGGGAGGATACAAGTGAAGGACAACAACACATCAAAATTTGACAAGTGTTCAAAGTTGGTTATAACTTGAGAATTGGGGTCCATGCCCTACCCTTTTTCATCAAAAGAATTTAGTATTTCCCTATCTAAAGGAAAATCAAATTTGAGTTTTGTAGGTGGATGCAATTCATCTAAGCCCCAAATTCCACTAGCAACATCAAAAAAATTAGGGATAGAAAGTATATTGGCTAATCTTGCACCCTAAATCTAAAATCTTAAGGGTGTAGATTAAGTTGTTTTGCAACCAAAATCATCTCCATCAAAAAAGTTGTTTAGCAAGAAAGGAGGTGTTTTAGGATTGAAATTTCCATTAAAATGTCGTGTTTTTGAAGGTCAAATTGGTCACATAATAGGCCAAATGAATAGAATGCCCCGATTTCCTACCTTCCATATTGTTTGCATATTTGTTAGGATCCAAGTAAAGGGTAGACTTCATATTTATGTATAAAAATTGTCTTGATGTGGTTGTAGCAAAAATTTCCTAAGAAAGAATTAAAGGGCTGGATATTTGCACCTTTATAATGCAACAAAAAAAACCAATGCACAATAGGCAAAAATTTTGATTTATAGTTTGAACACAACTTTTTGGTTATGCTTTGAATGTTTGACTTTACAAAACAATAAGTTTTTAGGTACAAATGTTGGATGAAATTAGTCTAATGTCTTAATGTGGTAGCTTTTGATGTGGATGATAGGGCTTTGTTATAGGACAATCCATGATGTTGCTAAATCCCAAAAACACAAGGTAGAAGGTGGTAATAAGAAAAATTAGTGGCCTTTGGGGGGATTGATAAGTTTCATGGTAATGTTATCCCATTTTTTTGGCTAAAGGTAGATGTAGTTGTTGTTCACATAGGTGACATCCCATTTATGCACCCACATTCAAAAGTTGATGACCAAGTTTTGGTGCAAGATGTGATAGGAACTTCCACCTTATGGAATTAAAAGTATGTGAAAGTTGCAAATGCATAACAATGATTTTTCTAAATATTCTAGCTTACAAAATCAAAGATTAGATTTGTGATTAGTTTAGGAAGAACTTGGAATTTCACTTTGTTAATACCATTGAACAGAATACCTTATTTTCTTTAATCATTACTATTGTTGACCATTTGTTTGGGTCCTTCCATTTGTTATTTACAATAACCACTTAGAACCTAATAATTGTTTGATTGTAATTCTAATTCCTTCATTATAATTAACAATGTATGACTTGTATATGATTATTTAGATGACAATTTAAGTTATATAATAATTGGTTTGAAAACATCCAATCACTAATATATAACTATGGAAACTACCAAAAGTCCTAAACAATGATTCAATATAATTGATAAGTGGCATTTTTAACACCACAAAACCACTACAAAATCATTTATTTAAATAACCACCTATCCATCTAGCCTATATAATGACAAATGAAATTCCACCACATGGTAAAACCCCTTCAGACCATGTGTCCAACTTATAGGCTACCATGTGCAAAAATTATGGGGTGCCATGTGTCATAGTTACTACATTATTACTACTTTATGATTAGGTTTTTTGGCATACATTTTTTCACAATTAACATTATTGCCACATGGTCTACCACAACAACCAATTACTAATTGCCATGTGTGAACACTACAAATAAATATTGTTCATTTGTCAATCAATAAATATATGACAAAGGAATTTTATTAGTCATCTCTTAGTCAATTATCACATGACATGTAGGTTGTATTAATACTATGTATGTCATTCTGGGTCACACATGTGTTGTTGACTTATTGTATGTTAACCATAGCTTAGTCATTGTGGACATGACATGTGTAGTATGAGTTCTTAGAAGTCACTTCCACATTGTCCTCCACCTAGGTTTCTTCTACCATGTTGGACCCACAAAGCTACCATGTCACAAGCCATGTTGCTCCTACATGAGAAAAATGATTGTATCATTGTCTGTAATGACTATGATGTGGTGTGTGCCATGTCATGTCCTTTATGACTTTGTGTCTTTTTCAACTTGTCCATAATAACTTTGGGGCCTTCAATCATAGTTGTCTTATATGATTAAAAAGTTAGTCATATATAATGAGTCATATATTTCAATTTTCTTCTAGTGTTTGCATTGTCCTAGTGTGGATGCAATGTTGAGTGGACCAAAAAATGGTGAAAAACAAATCCCATAAGGGTCAAATGGGTTATAAATAACTGCTTCAACTTGAACCACTACTTAATTTTCCTTGTGATAAAAATTATTAAGTAAATGTTGAAAGTTTTCAATGAACTTGTAACACAATATTCTTAATCCAATACTATGAAAACATTTGGAATTTAAATGAATCTAATGAGTATGGAATATTGAAAATAATTTTTTAAACAATGGAAAAAATGTTTTTCTATTGCTTAAAGGATTTTTTAAAATATTTGAAATAATTTGTAAATGACATTTTTATGGGAAAACTTTTAACTACATCTTTACATGGAAGTATAATGCAACATCTTTTTTGGTCATAAGATTTTTTTTAAGAAATTGATTTGTAAATCTTGATTTTAAAAATATTTTGCTTTAAATGATTCTAATTCTTGATGTGAATGATTTTTTATATCAAATTTACATCCATAAGTTCATTTGGGAAACATTTGTTTTTTTTTTTTCGAGCTCCGTGATGATAGAAGGTTGGAATTTTTTTTTTATTGATTTCAAGCTATTTTTTCCGTCTTGAGAAATCCCATGTGGATATCATTATTTTGTACATTTGTATACAAATTTAGCATAAAATACATTCTTTTCAACATGATATGAATTTTGGAAAAGACTAATATTTTATGTTAAGAAAAAAAGTCCACAAAGAATAATATACAATTCACATGGTGTGATATGTTTTAAGTGATTTTCATTGATATATTATTAATTAAATTTGAATCCCTAACAACCATGTAATATCGATGATTGGACCATTTTGAAATCCTCTTTTTGCTAGTCAATAGTAAAGTCCTTTTAGTGATCAATTTAAATGTCTATAAATTTTTTAATTTCTTGTGTATCATGTAAAAAACAACCTACATCACATAGATGCTTAAGTTAATAAATTTAAATTGTGTGCTTAAATTGATAATTTCAATTTTTAAAATACACTTTCCCCATTTGAATTCCATTATTTTACATTGCAAATGTGCCACTATATCATCCATATTGTTGTAATGTAGTAGTTAGCTTGCACTAGCCCTTTAATGATCCTGCAAGAGAAAATTTTGAGTTTTTCTTTTGTCTAATATTCATCTTGCAAAGAAAATTTTATGTTAAAGTCCAAAATTAAAAGGGATGACTTATAGAAATTAATTTGATTCCCTTAAACTAGCTCCAATATGCCATCATTAATGGAATTATAGTTTATTAAGAATATTAGTAAATAAAAAATCTCATAATATATTTCATAATGTGCATTATATTATTGACATTAAGAAATTGAAAATCATTATACAATTTTTAAAAATATTAATAATCCTCCCATTGAAAATGAAAACTTCCTTAACCATTCAACAAACATGTGTAATGCGATACACATTATTTTTTCAAGTTTTGACCTAAAAATAATGATTTTGACACATTAAAAAAATGTGAAAAAATGTTTTTCATTCACCAGATTTTGAATTTGTTTAAAAAATCACCAAATTTTTATACTAGGTTCTAACAATTAGCCAAATATAGAAGTATTATTTTAAAATTATACTTTCATATGTGATCTATTGCCAAATTACACAAAGAAATATTTCTGGATAATCATCAATTTGGTTACATTACATTAAAAAAAATAAAATTAAACAACACCTTGGTATGGATGGAAAATTTTATAATTGAAAATGTAGACATTTTTTTGCCCTACTTGTATAAACATTGAAACTTATAACATCAACTTTGAATATTACATTGCACAATAATGAAATATATTGGCCATTTTATACTCAAATGATTTTGTTGTGCAAGATCATGGTTTATCATTTTCTTTTGTTATATTTTTACAAATTACATAATTTTTTTTTGATACTAGACAAAAGTATATCAACAATTATATATATATATATATATATATATATCTATTTAAATCAATTGATTGTGTTCTTAAATTGATGCATACACTTAAGGTCTCTTTCCATTAGGTTGTTGCTATCATAGTTGCACATGAAATACTCCAATGATAGAAAGATAATGAAAAGCAATTAAAATCTTGCCAGATGCCTTACTACATTAACAATCACTTTCCATTGGATAGCTACAATTGTTTTGAGAATTTATAATTGGTTAATGTTGAGACCATTCAAGATGAAAATAAAAAGTGACAACATTGCAGGGAACATTTAAAAAAAACATGTGTTCCCATGCAATGAAATCTAACAAATGTCATCTTCCAAAGATCTCACAATTCGTAGGTTGACTGAAAACTCTCACAACTTTGCATTTGGGTTAATGCTTGAGGTGATTGTGATAATTCTAATAATAATTAGAAGGAAATATATAATGAAAAGGTGTGAAAGCAAAATTTGTGATAAGCTATGAGGTGATTGTGATAAGAACTAGAGGAAAAGATGTAATGGAAAATTGTTGTTAAGGCAAAATCAATGGCCATGGGAGCTAATGGAAAGAGACTCATTGACAAGTCCTGCCCCAATTCAACAATGTGTTGAAGGTGTGCTTGAAGCATATCAGTGTAAGATATACCACAAACCTATTCTTCTTTCTCAATTAAAAATTTTGAGATTATGTTTCACAATTAATTTTCATTAAATTCAAGATTCTTCATTGTGACAATAAAGTTATTTCCAAGGCATAACAATGTTGCAAATTTTCACATTCTTTCAACTTGAAAAACATGATTTTGACATATTTTGACAAAATAAAGATTTGTGTGAAAAATTGGACCTTATTCACCAGATTTTGAAAAAACAAATTTCAAAAATTACCAAAATTTCACAACAGGTTCCTGCAGGTAGCCAAAATACATAAAGATTATTTTTTTAAAAGTAAACTTTGATGTCTGATGGATAGCCAAATTTGGCTAAATGTTCTTGTTAATGATCACCAGTTTGGCTACATCCACAGAATTGAAAAAGAAAAGGAAAACGGTGAACAGTATGTGACTAGTCACTTAATTTTTAGGTGCAGTTTTTCCTTTTCTTTCCTTTTAAAAAAATAAAAAATAAAAAATCTTCTCCTTCTTTCTCCTAGTCTTGTATCGTTGTCCAATCCCGCCTCTCCAACAGCTTCCACTCCGTTTCCATTTCGCCTTCTTCCCTTAGTGGAGGAGGAAGGGGGGAAAACTCCGCAAGTCGCAACTAAAACCAGGAATACGTTGAGTCGTAGATTTTGTACTACCACCAGCACTGGGCTTGTACTACAGCAGCGACATTAGTACAACTCTCGCGCGACTCTATGTACTACTGCCGCTGCAAGTGCAAATGGGAGGTGTTTTGGACTCTGACCTAATTTGGAGCATAATTTTACTGTTATTATTAATATGATTATTATTGTGTTGCGGTTTTGAAAGACTTTATGATCAGGGTAATTTACAGTTTTTTTTGTTTTTCAATCTTGCAATATCAAAAATTTGACGAAATTTTCCAAAAAAAAAAAAAAACTGTAAATTATGATCGAATCCACGCTTTGAAGAAGAAGAAGAAGAAGACAGATCGCGGGTGGGAGGTTGGAGCTTGTGAGATATTTTTCCAAGCTGTAAATCTAAGATGGACCCAAAACGAAATTAAATTAAAATTGCAGCCAAAATTCTGGATTGTACTATCATGGTGTGTGAGATCATTGCTATTTTGTTTTTTCTTGTAATTTGTGTGTGTGTTTTAGTTAGCATGTGTACTATCACACAATGTACTCCTGGAGTGCTAGTACTCTCAGCAGCGCATTTCATTTCTCGTGAGCTCGGATCATAAGTGAAGCAAGCACACTGCTGGGCTATTTGAAGGAAGTTGGAAGCGGAAGGAAATAAGTTGTCGCCGGGAATGGAGTGGAGTTGAAAATTTGTTCGTCGCGAGGTTTTCTCTTTTTTTCTGCTGAGGAGAGTTGTAGCAGGGTTGGACTTGGTGTTGCAAGCTGCCTACTTAAGGGGGTTTTTTTTTTCTCTCTCTTTTGTTTTTTTTTTCTTTTTTCCTGGGGTGGCATTTTCTTACAAGTGGTGTGTACTTCACGAGGTGCTCATTGGCCAGGCATCGCTGCTGGTCTCTTTTGCACTACTGGTTTTCTTTAGAGCTTCGTCCGAGTAATATTCTATGGCAACTAGGAACATGCAGCATAGGAATCATGCATAAGCAACTGATCAACAAGTCTAGAAAATTGAGAACTTGTAACAAGAGTCAAGATCATGCCAAATGTTTACGAAATTATATATGTATATATACAATTGTTTAGTTGCTGGAGATTTGGATTTGTGGACCAGCTGTCGTGCACGGGAAGTGAATTTTGTTTGTAGAAGCTTGAGATCATAAAGATCCCGAGCATTTGAAGTTGTGTAGAAATGCGAGCGTTCCATATTAATAGGAGATCAAAAAGTGTTTAGGAGCCCTGCTGCGATGCCTGACCTCTGGACTCTGCGTGCCTCTCCGTCGTCTTCACTGGATACCGAATGGAATGTCATATACCACATGAGCTTTTACTCAGCATCGATTGCTTCTCAAACCGATGATATCAAATCTCCACGAATTTGTCTCATCCACATCGCTGTTGCAGGGTGAGTGAAATCAGCGTCCGCTAGTGATCTCGATGGATAGATTAGGAAATACTTTCTTTTGACATTTAAGCCGCTTCTGGGTCCTGATGAAATTTGCCACTGAGTCCTCGTTTGCATGATCTCTCTCTGCGCGGAAGTCAGGCTGGATGCAAAATATATTCTACGGCTCGAGAGGCTGTAGCCGCGGGTTCTCACAGAGAAACAACGAAGAAATTCATGAGAGGGCCGGCCCCGGGGACGCCTAATTGTTTGGGGTAGAGCTTTAAAATTGGGGGGAAAATTGGGAGGAAGAAGCAGGAAGCCAGTGCGGGGCAATGCATGATAAGGACAGGTGTAGGAAGTGTCTATGTCTGTCGTCCTCATGCACTGCCTCTTCCCTGGCTTTCCCTTTTTTTTTCCTCCCTTCTCTCTTCTTCACTCCCGATTCATCAATCTCTTCGTCGATGGGCTCTCAGAGAAAGTTATAGGTATGTATCTCATGCTCATATGTAACAAGGGAATGTTGTTATTACTGTCTGCCTTTTTGAGTCTTGAAGCCTAGCATGTTTGCATAATTATAGCAAGGAACATGCAAAAGTCATGGCTTCTAGTATGTTACTCGTCAAGCAGATTCCAAGATTACAAAAGTTAATTTCAATCCTAAAAATCCTGTCTATTAACTGCATTGTTGTTATCACAAATTAATTCAAGGATTCCTGATAGATGAAGAACCAACATTAATAATCATGAGCAGAGATTGGCATAACAAAACTTTAGCTAAGACTAGGGATGTGCCAAGGGACTGTATGTATGGTGGTTCTTTGATGCAGTTGTTTCTATGTTGTCTCTTTTACAGTATGATATCAGAATGAAGTAGTCAATCTATGAAGTATTCACCTCTCTGTACATCAATCAGGCTTGCTTATAGTACCATTTCCATCCCCAAGTCTTCCTTTGTTGCAGTAGTAGTCTACTACAGATTGTGTTTGAAACTGTACAAAATAAGAAAATTTCTCCTTGGATTTCTTGAAGGATCTAGAAGTGGATACCTAGTCTGGGGATTGAAGTCTTAGAAGTAGAACTTCGCAGGGCAAAAGATAATGGCAGCTGTAAAGTACACATGTTGTCTGTGAGGAAAGAATCAAGGGGCACACATCTTGGTGTCATGTCACAATGTGTTTAACTCTTCAAAGGGTATGACTGCACTCGCTGTCATGCTATCTTAACAACCTTTTAACAGAGAATCTGCAATCTCAGACATTATCTGATCGTTTGAGCTAGTATCATTTGTACATTCCTTCAAGGGGAGTGAGGTTGGGAAATTTTCTAAAGAAAGTGCAGCTGGGTATGAATTTGAAAATATATGTCTCACAAAATTGCGTTGGTCATCCCCTCAAATTTGGAAGCATTCTGCAACAGTATACTGGTTCAAAAGGCACATAGAGCACCCTGTATCTGGGATTTGTTGTACTTGGACACAGCTTTATGCACTGTTCTTAAGCACCAGGTATGGTAGCAATGCATCCAGTGTGACAGCAGAATTCATGAGGACTACAACCCCATCAACGACCAAACACTCAGCATACCATCTTCTACTCTACTTCAGAAAGAGGGGAATGTAGGCAATTTCAAATGACTGAAGTTAAATTACTTGGAGAATCACAGAAGACCAGATATCTTGGAGAAACCAAAAACCCAACATTAAGTACAACTGTTTTGTCTGAGGTGACTGACATTCACGAAACTGGCCTTGTATCCTGGTTTGAAGTTTTTAAAACCATGGGAAAAAATCTTGTTGTTGAGTGTTCTGCATTACCCATCCTTAGAGGCTATTAGTGTTGTCTCTCTGAATAATGCTGGAGGTGTGCTCCATATGATAGTTGTAAATGGAAAGGTAGAAGAACATGTCTTATGGAGTTCAAATGCAGCATCCATAGTGATGTGCAAATGTGCAGATGTGATGTTGGGTGGGGTAGGGGGGGAGGAAACCGACACATGCTAACAGAGTCCTTTGGCCAAGAAACTAATTTCATTTTCTAGACATAGGGAAACGAACCTTCAGAAAATCAGAGCTCCAAATTACTTGCAAGAGGTGACAACCAGTGTTGGGCAGTTTTAGACTTTTATGAGAAGCTCCAGTTCTCGTTCAAAAACAAATTATCGCCATATCACACTGCTGGCAACAGTACTGAGTAACATGGAGGGCCTTGCATGTGAAATTACAAACCTTCATTGGTCCCACTGGTATTTACACTATTCTTAGCGACCCTCACAACTGGCAGAGACTTGAAAAAAGAAAACTGATAAATTAGTGGGGTCGCATACGAAAAGTATTACCAACATCCAATAAGAGTTTTTTTTTAGAATACCTCATCTCAAAAATCTATGAAATTTCAAAAAAAATTATCAAAAATAAATTTGCTCCAAACTTGAAAGTGAGGACAATTTTTGGCCTCGCCTACCCTGGCAAGGATATTGTTTTTAGATTCATTATAGAGTATAGTAGTTTAAGGGATTTTGGCCCCTAGGTAATAGGTCTATTTTTATAGGACTTTTGAAAGATGATATTTTGGCTTGTGATGAAACTTGACATTAGGTATAGAGTTATAATATCTTGAAGGATACTAGTTTTTTTTTAAGGAATTTTTAAGAATTATAATTTTGCATGATGATATAACTTTACGTGTAAACCTCCGATTGAGATAAGGTTTAGAGCAAAGTTGTAGCCCTCATCGAGGGCTTTTCAACAATATGTTGCATGCCACCTGCACACAAGGAAATCGAAGTGATTCTCGACTTTTAATGGTCGGGAATCGAAATTGCCAATTTGACTCCTGGCCCTTCTTTTGGCCATGACTTGTGTTTGAAGTGTCCAAATGGGTCATGCGAGCCTATTTTAAACATCTACATTAAAAAAACTTTCCAATAATATAAGGAATTACTCAATGGGTTTTGACCCTTGCAATCACTCTTTGAAAATTCAAAAGTCCATTAGGACTTAATTCCCAAAGTGAGAGCTCACTTGGGAGTGTGCGGGTCATTCAATCACATTCTCCTACACTTTCGGGAGCATGAGGTGTGACTCCCGAGCTTCCTTCTTGTTGCGCAACCTTGCAAGCCCTTACTTTGGTCACGAACCCAAGGCTAGGGTTGCGACACTTGCACATTTTAATGTAATCATCCCTAATCCACTCACTTTTGAAGATATAGAAACCTAATAGGTAATTTCTTATTACATTAACAACACAATTCACCATTAACCATTCCTTGGACCTTGGAATGGTGTTGTAGGCTTTATTGGAACCTCTTCTTGTTAATTTTTTACCTTTAATTGTCACCCTACATGGGTTCCTATCTCATCAAAACTCCAAATGTGATTAAGGATGTACTTGTGTCGTGTATAAAATGTTTGTAGATTTTAGTAAAAAATGTTGCATGATTACTTGTGATACCTTATGCCTTATATACATCCAATCATTTAACAAGTCGAATACTTAGTCTAGATGTCGACGCTTGAACCAATTACTCCAAAAATTCCCTAGAATTCCATTCTTGAAAAGGGTGGGCCTAGTTTTTGTCAATTTTACTACTTTCATTTTGAATTGATGTAAGGTGATTGAAAGGTTCACATTTTTACATTCCCAAAATCCAATCCACAAGTGCTTCATCCTCCTAGTTTGTGAACACACCTTGTGGCCCTTACTTGTTTGATCTTATCCTCCCATTCAAATAATATGAAAGGGATGTGACTAATATGTGCCAAAACTTGTTAGCTTTTCTCAAAGATAGTTGTCTTCTTTCCACTACATCCATTATAGCTTCTAGTGCATTAGATGTCCATCTTCCTCGTTGTGTCAAGCTAAGAACCTTATTTACACTTGCTAGTTTTTTTACTTGTGCTACAATTGTTGGTGGAATGTTCTCCTTATTGGTGGTTTATTGGTCCTAGAGGTTACCTCATCTCCTACAATGTACAATGGACATCATGGTGTTAATCCTTTGCCTCTTAGTCCTAGCCTCCAGCAAGTTGGGGGGGGTCTAATATGGTCTTACTATAAGTATATATTTGAACCTTTTGTATGATTCTTAAGATTATAAAAAATGGGTTAGATCTAATGTTTAAGAGCATGACTTTCCAAAGATGGGTTTGAAAAAATTGTTGCATAGAAATTTTCAAAATCACCTCGCTCTAAATTGACATTTGTGGTTGTTGTGCAAGCTATTGGTGTGTACTTGACATTACAATGTTTTGTAACCTATTGAAATTTGCAAGAACCAGAGCTATTTGATCTTCTTACTACTCTTGGAACTACAAATTGCTAGATATAGTTATAGTATAGATAAAGCTGAAATTTTCTTGATAAAACTTATTTACATTAGATTTTCTTATTCTTACACCTATAATTTCTATAAAAGATACTTCTATGTTTTGATCATGGACACTTGTTTGTACGTTGCAATCTCATGAGTTGTTTACTTCTTTCACATATCCTAGCCCTTGTTCTAATTGTAGAGTAGTTTCACTTTCATCTACTTCCTCTGAACACTTTAAAACTAGAAACAATAAGCTCTAGGAAACTTTGGACTTCATCTTCAACAGCCTTGGATAATGAGGACATTCTTGCAATGATGCTTAAAAGAAATTGGGAAACTTTCTAATTTTTGAAATGTATCTTTTTAATATGATTCGCAAAGTTTGTATTTTGGCAAGAATCCAATACCCTTGTGCAAATGTACATGGTTTTTACAATCATTTATTTGTTATCTATCGAGATGCAAAGATTTTTGCTTTGTATTAAGTGTTGAAACCTTGTTGGGGCATTTAAAAGGTTGTTTGTACTTTAAAACCCTGAATTTTTAAAATATTGTTTTAAATGACCTGCAAACAAACAATTATTCCTTGTAAAGTGGGCTGAAAAAACCTTTTTTTGTTGGGTTGTTGTACACCCTAGACCAATTATTTGGTTCCAATGGGAATTTTTTATTTATTAAAATGCACCCTTAAACCCCCATTACCAAACACTTTCGTTTGATGAGTTGAATGATTTTTTTAATGAGTGGTTTGCCATTTACATATGAGTGCATAGCTCATTTGTATAAATGCAATGTTGGTCTATGATCACCACCCACATTTTTAATAGACGTGTGGTGCAAAAAGTATAAATTACTGACTTTGCCAATCACAAATGCCGAACACAAATTTTGTTGACCATGTGGGGGAGCAAAAACCACCAATCATTAGTTTTTTTTCATTGTGTCTTTGGTGATAGGATGAAATCTTATATATTAAACCTACAATGATGGTGTCTATCTGTTACAGGGTTGTCTGTTCTGCACAACCCTGTCATAGTTTCTATGGCAGAACTGTGTGGGCCAACAGGGGGGGAGAGG
>Ga0116228_10003122_pt1 | contig 14488 bp, 15 predicted proteins | sample S1TSphfallax_2_FD_89694 | JGI IMG/M metagenome (GOLD analysis project Ga0116228, IMG submission 89694) | Host-associated microbial communities from peat moss isolated from Minnesota, USA - S1T2_Fc - Sphagnum fallax MG | ecosystem: Host-associated > Plants > Peat moss > Unclassified | place...
AATCATGACTATAAATTTGTTTTTGCATTTCATCATTGTAGTTTTGAAATAGTCTTTAGAATCAACAATGTTTAATGTCACAATGTGTTCATTTTTCTTCGTTTAAACCAAGGTTGTAATCTCATGGTGTTCCCAATTTGGATGTTTGGGTTTTTAAACATGTTTCACTTTAAAGACAAAATCATTCAAACCTTGAGATTTTCTTTTGTTTTTGGTTTTATTCTTGTGTCTTGGTGTTGCACTAAGATCTTGGTGTTTAAAAAAAAGTCTACCAATTTCAACAAAGCACGTGCAAATGAAAATTCCATCAAAACTTTTGATGTTAATCGTTTATGTTGTTTTCTTGTTTACATGCATGATTTCATTAGATTGCAAAACAATAGAAAAAAATAAATTTACTTGGCTTTTCAAAGAATTGATCATCTTCACCATAGGTATTTTCATTGTTGTATGCCTCCATGTCAAGTGTTGTTGTTAACAAATATGCTTGTTGATGATTGGCCTTGTTATTTCAATGATTATGACCACAAACAAATGTTGATGCTAAATTATGAATGATGTGCAAGAAAGTTTTTGGAAGAGCCACAATTGTTATAGTTTGGGGGTTTGTAGTTTGGAAGAACATGTTGTGTGAAAAGGCATTTAGAACATCATGCACATTGTGCTTGTGTTATATTTTTGCTATAAAATCACAAATATGTTGTCTATCATTCATGAATTTATTATTTGTCATAAATAATGTGTTTATTGCTACAACTACTATAACATTGCAACAATGATTATAACATCACAACTCTTCCACTGTGGCTTATGTGTATGTTGCAAGATCATGATTTTTTTTCAATTTGGAAGAACAAGTTGTTGCATAATGGGTTCATAGGCAAGAACAATAAGTTGACATCAAACTATTAAAAGATTTTTTCAAATGATAGCTAACATTGGGTTTTTGTTCCAAAATATACAATTTTGTTAGATTTGGTGGTAGCTGCATTAAACCTTACCATTGGCTTATTTACAATTACCGCATAAGCATTTCACGAGTCCATTCCACGTAAGATTCAATGTGACCTAACATTGTATGTGTGGACATCAAGTTAAATTTGACATTTTTATCTTTTTGTTACTTTTTATTTATTTATAAATGTGGACTACCTTTAATAACATTATAATTTATTTAATATTCAATATTAATTAACACCATCCAAGAAGAAAACAAACCCATACATTGCACATCCTTTCACAATCAAAGTCTTGGAAAAATTTATTCAAATTTCTTTCATTTATTAATTACGATCAAGGCAATCCCACCTCATAATTTATAACTTAAGGATTCATGTCAACCTTACAAAATAGGTAGGTCCATAGTTTAAAATACTTAAATGAGTAGGTAACAATGTAACACCTACCAACCTCGAGAATGTTAATGCATGTCACATGTTGCCTTACTTCAAGCTATGGTCATACCCTCAACCTAATCTCAATGCTCCCATGCCTTAACTATGACCCAAGTTATAACAAAAATGGTTTCATTCATTTGGTTTCTTGAGTCTCAACTATGATAATGTTTTCATGTACACTATGGACTAAGTAACTAGCAAGAGGACATTGGTTATCATGAATAATCTTGACACTAATAAACATAGTGGATTGTTTGAGTTTGTTGAAGATCTTAGTTAAGGGATACATCATAGGGTGAGTTGCAAATTTCAGCCAGTTGGATGTAAACTAAAAGCTAGGGACATGGAACCTGCATAAGATTGTAAAGGAAGTATGAAGGCAACAAGATACATGATATAATTGGGGAGGATATCCAATGGCATGCTGCCACATAAGTGAGACATTCCCTACAATGGACCATGATTTGGGTTATAACGAAAATGATCTCACAAAGGCAATTAATTGAAAAAGACATAGTCTTCCTCATAAACGAAAATAGATGAATGATTTTCCCATAAAATCATCCATAATCTGAAATCATCCATCACCACCCCTATAATCCTCGCTCACACACGTGGGCAGCACCACGCTGGGAGAGAAGATCTGCTCGTGGAGTAGAAGGTACACAGATAAGCGTTGCTGACGGGAGAGAAGAGTGTTTTGTAGAGCGATTTGTCGAGTAGCCTAGCAGCAGCAGCACACAATCGGAGCAAATAAGTTACTCATCACAGTGGCGGAGCTGCGATTCCTGTTGGTAAGTGGCCCCCGTGCTCTTGCATGCCTGTGATGTTTGTGATTATACAAAAGAATAAATAAAATCCTCTGGATATGCTTTGAAAAGATAAACTAAACTCTTGCTTGATAATGTTTGCCTTTTGCTGCAACATTTTTCAGAGAGTACAGAAGGATGAGTTTGTAAACGTGGTTTGGTTTATTTGCAACTCGGAGGTTGTGGACGCATGAATCCGTAAGGCTTTTTTCGAGAGATTGTTGATATCTGTGACATATGTGTGTATTTTTATATGCCTGTAAATATGAAAACTTTTTTCTTTATGTTTGAAAAAGTTATTGCGCCTCTTGCTCGGTGATGTGCTTTGCTGCAATGTTTTTTTCAGGGAGCATAGAAGGATGAGTTTGTATATACGTGTACTTTGGTTTTTCATTTTGAACTTTGGAGGGTTGTGGAAGGTGTGAATCCGTGAAGCGTTTTAAGAGAGAATATATTGACGTACACCTATGTGTGTACTTTTATGGTTACGGTATTTTTTGGTCCTCGATGCTTTGATTGCAATAATGAAAGCTTGCAAGGATGAGGAAAATGGAGGTCATTCCAATGTCACAGGTCACACGATGCAAAGAAACGTCTGAGTTCATTTCGTAGGTTGTTGTCTGGTTGTGGTACTGCATAGGAGAGAGAAAATCTGTGTGCTACGTTTTCTGTTATTGCAAATTTGCAAAGTACAGAGCTACATATGTTGCTCTTGTTAAGTATCCATCTGAATTTTGTGCTTAGCTTCTCCATCCCTCTCTTGCTGTGTTGAGCAGGGTGAATTAGAGGCTGAAACAGAGACAAGCTTCTATTGCTATTGCTAGGGTCACAGTGTGTTCAGAAGAGATGGCAGATGCAGCAATCAAGCTCAACAGTGGGCACAGCATGCCAGTGCTGGGGCTGGGTGTATGGCGGGCAGATCCAGGGGTTTTGCATAATGTTGTGCTTCAGGCCTTGAAGCTTGGTTACCGGCATTTTGACTGTGCAGGTTTGTCCTTCTATCTCTGTCTCTTGTATTTTACTTGTGCTGTGTATTCCTGATTGGATGCTGTAATGGTTTCTGATCATGTGTTGAGAGCAACAACACTGTGCCTGTCAAGAGTGTGGACTGCTTTTGCTCAAATAGTTCGAGATTGGTCTTTCTTTGATGCACGGGTTTGTTACATCTGGTTTTGGCAATCTGGCATGTTCTTTGTAGTTTCTGCTTAATGTAGATCATGTCACTCGCTTGAGGCCAGCAAATCTGCAGCCTGAATTGTGAAAATTTTGGGATCATTTGACTTATCTAGCGGGATCTTGATGCTCTTTTTCCTCCAGGGGATGGCTGTTTGTGTCTCTTCCTACTCTTCTATCTGGAAAGTTGTGGGGTTTCCCCATACCTTCAGTGGTGTGCATATGTGGGACATGAAATTCCTGAGGCTTCTGAACTACTTTGCTCACATTGACAATTCTAGGATCTTATGCAAGTCCATGCAATGAATGTCTATACATTTGGTGTTTCTCATGTTCTGGCATGTGGATGTATTTTTTGAGCACATGTCAAAAGCAATGACAGGGAGCTTGAAAACTTGTTCACCACAAATCTCACATATCTTGTCTTGTAATTCACTTGGTGCTTGTTTCTTGCTCTTACTCTGATTCCATATCTTCCATACTGTTGTAGGTTGTGCAGAATGCAAAAAGTGTTTCAGCACATTTGTGTGAACAAAGTTGTGGCACTTCGTACTTTGTACCTGTCTTTGGTGAAATATGTTGTCCAGTCACCTGTAATTTTCTAGGTTTGATTCAGGGATTTTCATGTGTAACTTAGGTGTTTCCACAACTATCCCAGTAAGGTTGCACATGTGATCAGTTTGTGGATAAGGTTTGCATTCATCTTGCAACAGAATAGCTTGCACATATGGCAATGAGTTGACTGAGAAAGTGAGAAACAAAAGTTGAGGCTATATGGATGCATCATCACTGGAATTGCAGCTGATTACAAGAATGAGAAGGAGCTTGGAGTTGCTCTAGCTGAAGGCATTGCCCAAGGCCTTGTTAAGCGTGAAGAGCTCTTCATTACCACCAAGGTGAAATCCTTCATCCTTGTATTTACAATCTCACAGATAGGTCTTCATATTCAGCAAGACAACACAAACTGCTAGCTGTGAGAAACCTACAGTCCTTCTGCATCTTGCTGTACAATCTGTGCTACTGGTAGACTAAAGTAGAATTTGAGAGTTATCCTTTGTTTTGTACATGTGATGGGATATTTGAATGGGGGTTGAGGATGACAGCTCTGGAACTCAGACCATGGACATGTGATGGAAGCATGCAAAGACAGCTTGAAGAATCTTCAGATAGACTACTTGGACCTCTATTTGATTCATTTTCCAGTTGCTACCCGTCATACAGGTTCGGTTTTCAGAAAAGTGCTTTTGAACTTAACTAGAATGCCAAGTTTCTCTCCCTTCTGAGAAAGAGAAAAAATGCACTGGCACAATCAGAACTGTTCTACAGTCCTCTTTCCCCTTTCATTACTGCATTTACTAAATGCCAAGCAAACACCTCTAGTGTTCAGTATAGTCTATTGTTTTACTTTTCATTTCACAATGCAGGCCTGCAGCTCCCAAATTGTGACCACCATGGTTGTGAGTAAAACTTAATTTGCAAGTCACAGAAATCCATAACCTGTCTCTTCAGACCGCTGGGGCTCAGATGGTTGAAACTTGGAACCATGCATGACTTGCTATATTTTTGTCTTTGATTAGATCTGATGCATTGATGTTGCAGGGATTGGCACAACTGAAAGTGCAAAGGATGTTGATGGAGTGCTTGATATTGATGTCACAATCTCTCTTGAAACCACATGGCATGCCATGGAGGAGCTGGTATCAGCTGGCCTCACTAAGAGCATTGGCATCAGGTCATTACGACTTGCCAAACTCTTTAGTTTTGTTGGATGTGTCTTATGTTCTATTACACTGGGAAGTGATTCCTAGTTTCAGAGTAAGTACTGTTAGTATCTGACTCAACTGTAAAGTTACTGATTACTTGGTGGGCAGTGTTTGGAGACGTGCTCAGAGACTCATTTGCTATTTTGGTTGCTGTGGAATTTGCAGCAATTATGACATCTTCTTGACACGGGATTGTCTTGCATATGCCAAGATAAAGCCAGCAGTCAACCAGATTGAGACCCATCCATACTTCCAACGGGAGTCATTGGTGCAGTTTTGTCTGAAGCATGGGATTGCTGTGACAGCCCACACACCTCTGGGTGGTGGAGCTGCCAACATTGAATGGTTTGGTGCTGTTCCTTGTCTTGAGGACCCCATTCTTCAGGTTTGCACCTGCTGTGTGTTACTGTTCTGTTTTGAGTCACCTGGTGGATGTTTCACATAACACTTCAGCAACTAAGTAACCGCAAATGGTTCTGTTCTTTACAGCAGTAACGGTCTCTATTTGATCTTTGCAGGGGATTGCAAGGAAGTACCACAAGACACCAGCTCAAATTGCTTTGCGGTGGGGAGTTCAGCGGAATACCATCGTCATCCCCAAATCAGACAAGCTAGAGAGACTGAAGCAGAACCGCGACATCTTTGACTTCAAGTTGGATGACGAGGATATGAAAACCATCAAGTCCATAGACAAAAGACTCCGCACCAATGACCCAACTAGGTTCTGGAACATCAATCTCTTTGCATAAGATATTTGTCTTTGATTGGTGCATGAAGTGATACTACTGGAACATGAGTTTTTAAGCATTGACATTCCCTGTCTGACTGCTGCAGTCAATTTGGTTTTTGAACTGCTGCTTCTTATCCACATCACATCTGGTGATATAATAGAGAAGTGAATCCAAATTCTTGCACATGATTGTAACAGATTTTGAGTTTGCAACTTGCTTTATTTTCTATGAAACTGGTCTATTCAAATACTCAAAGAATCAGATGAAACAACCCTTTTAACAGATTTCCTTAACAACTTTGAATTCAAGGTCATATTTCTTGAAAGGAAGTATGTTAGTTGCCTCACAAATTTAACTGTGTTGGACCTATTTTGGAACCACAAGGTTGTTACATGTAGGAGCATTATCCAGCATAATGATCAAGGCAGGCCAGTTCAGCAAGGCCTCTGCTGTACAGGTTCACCCTGTGCGGGCCAACATGATTTTGTTGGATATTTGTCAGTTGTATATATATACTTATAAGTTTAATGGAGGTTTGGGAAAAATGTGCTACAAATTTATATTCCAAAGTTTAAACGAGTTATGGGGAGAAAGGTTATGTTGTAAAACTTTCTTTTATGGCTATTGTAAAGCTAGAAATTGTTTGAAGTTCAATAACATTTGCTTTGTTGGTTTGAAAATTGCAAAAATGATATAAACATGCACATTGTCTCACTAGACATTTTTCAACAATACCAAAAGGGGAGTGGAGGGAGGGGAGATGGTTTGGGAAGGTTATGACATGGTCACATCCACACACATAATACAAGTAAACATTTATTTAAATATGTAGATACAAAAAGGTTAAGTTTTAGTCTTTGAGTAGACATCATTTTTATATTGAATAATTGATATAACACTATAGATGTGAAAACATTTGAATTACATCACATTGATGGTAATAAATGTTCCACCACTCCATAATATTGGGGGCTATAAAATGTGCTATTAATTTCAAGGAATATGGGTTACAATTGGAATTCTTTGAAATATCAAACCAAATTCAATTCACTTTTAGCATGTTATTTTATATTGTGAGCCTAAATTTGGATCAATTGTATGTTCTCTAGATTTATTCAAAGTCTATGGCTTCAAACTATTCAACACATAATTTGTCTCATCATGTATGTATGTTATGCCATCCACTGAAATAACTACTTCTTGCAAGCCTAGGTACCTCAATCTCCCTTACCCACCTACATGAAAAGGAAAAAGCTTCACAATTATTTTTTGAATACCCTTTCAAAATCTTCAACTTATTTACCATTCTATTTTTTTTTCACATACCCTTTGAAATTTCCTTTTCAAAGTGAAGCTGAAAATCAAAATTTAAAGATTAATTCAACTATTGAAATACATTCAATAGATTTAGAGGTTTTTTCTCCATGGGGTTTTATTAATTATGGGACAACATATATTCCAATGATGATGATAATTGGAATTGGTTCATGTGAACCAAGTATAAGGTGCATTAGTTGTCATCATTATGACAAATCCAAATGTCATGGACTTGACATTTCCACAATTCTAAGCATTGTCAACTTGGAAAGTTTGCATGTAATTGTTTTGAAATTAAATAATTATATGAAGGGGAAGAAAGAAGGACCAATGACCTTAATGTTTTAAAGCAATGGAGAATGGTGTAAACTTATAATGTTTTGGATGGGAATTAGTTACAAAAAGTTTTGTGAATGATCTTTGGGGTTCCAATTTCTTGGTCTCATGATTTTTTTTCTCTAACTTTTCTTGTCATAAAAATTCAATCCATAAAATTTTGGTTTTTGGTGAAAGAGACATGTTACAAAAGGAGACTTGGATATTCCTCCTCTTCCCTTGCCTTTCAAAGTCATGGAAACTTTGTGGTAGACACATTTAGCACATGATTCCATGCAAAAGGCCATGAAACAAATGTGAGTTTGATTTCTATTGAAGGTTCTTTTTTCTATGGTACCTTAATCAACAAAAGTAATAGTATTGTGTGCAATTTCAAAAAACAAATAGGCCACAATTTCAAAAATGAAACTAATGGATCAATTTTTGAATTTTGCAAGAGATTTTTTAAAAAATTGATACCTTTGAACCACCAAAAGCTTGATAATTCAATAGACCTTAATAACCTTGTATGTTTGGTGATCTTTCTAATAAACATTTGTGTTTCCTACCATGTAACAGCTAAAACCTAATGTTTATGACAATTGCAAAAAATGTTTCATATGCAACATAAGTTGGATACAATGCAAGATATTGACTTTATTTTACACCAAATAAGTGAAAGAATTCATTGCTAATATGCATGTTAAAAAAATCATTGTTATTTAGTCTATTTTTATGTAAGAGGTGTATAGACATTTTGCACAATCAATGGGCCATTAACTTGGTTGTTTTTGGAATTTGTAACATCCATTGATTCTTCGACACATTTATCATGTCCATCCAACCATGGTGACCAACATGACATTGTTTGGACTAACATGGGTTTTGTAAAGCGTGATGGATGTGTTTTAAGAGCAATTGGATTAGATATTTAATTGTTCTTGTGATGTTCCATTAATAGTGCAAGTATGCAAAAAAGATGTTCATGTGCAATTGAAAATGAAGGCATTACATTGGTGGGCCCATAAAGGTTCATTACATGTTAAATGATTTATGTTTGTTTTACACCTTGTTTGGACAACTACAACTTTTGAAGTCAAAATATTGCCCAAACATGAATGAATTCTATGTGGCATGCTTTCAATTCACAATGTGCAAGTTTGGACCTATTTATTAAATCTTTGTTGGTTGTATTATGTTGTGCAATGTCTAATATGTTGCCCACTTTGTTAAGTTCATATTTTTCTTGTAGTTTAGAACTTTAAGATTTTAATTTTAATTTTTTCACCTACTTTGATTAAATGTTGATGCTTCAAATGTCCTTTTTATTGTCATAGCCAATGCTTGTTGAATAGTTACAAAATCTAGAACACTAAAAGGATGTTCTACATAATATGATGCCTTATCTAAAAGTACCAAAAGAGCGAGTGCCTAAAAAGTTCAACCTCTATAAGGTGACAACTATAACCATAACATCCACAAAAACAATATAGATGGATTGTGTTATTTGTTTTGTGCGAACTTTTATACATTGTTTTGATTATTTGCTTAGGATTGTTAATTACTATGCAATCACCATATTTGTGGACCTAGCAATATATCAAGTGATTGCAAAACTTAATTACCTTTGTATCATAAGAATGTATGTCATTTCATAAAACATGTCATATTACAATCACACAGTAATTTAATAACATGCCATTTGACATTGTAAACACTCATTTTATGGCACACAATGCCCCCCCTAGCTGAATATTGTGCTCTTGCAAATTAACTACTTTTAAATACTAGTGAATTAATTATTCCACAAATGTAGTTTTCAACATTGTCATTTGTACTTAATCGCATACTCATGTATGTGTCTTCATGAAATTAATATGAAGTTTGTAAGGTAGGTACATTTGAGCCCCATCTTCAATCACTTCCAACATTAGTTTCACGATTGGACTTCACACAAAGTCCTTGGGGACAACTTACACTTTGGTAATCAAACACCTTTTTACATGCCATTGTGGATAATCATGTGGTATTCTTACAACATGGACAAACTTGGACCCAACTTTTGAAAGTGTCACCATTGATGATGATAAACATGCCATGTGCCAACCTCATTGACAAAGGTCACATAAAAACATTATTGTTGCACCTTTCTTCTTTCCACAACTTATACATTTGTAACCAATTGGCACCATTGCAAGCTCAGGTTATATTGTTCCTTCAAATGATAAATGACATATTGCATAATTATTTGGATTGTCCTTACATTTTTATCCATCCTTTATTTTTAATAGGACACCACTTGGTAAAAGATCTTTCATTCAAAGAATAATGTGTTTAACTTTGACATCTAATGTTATTGGTACTTCACATTGGATGTACACATAGTCACCCATTTGGAATCATTGTAATTATGGTTGGTATGCCCCATTCTTTATGCGAGCATATCATAGGGAATCCCTATGTTGTGTAATTGCCAGGTTTTCTAAAACCATTGGTATAAATTTTTGAAAATATATTGCACAATTTTGTAAGGTTTTTGCCCAAAGTATTGGGTCATCCAAATCCACAACTAGGTTCAACTTCTCCCTAATTGCATTAGGCAACATTAACTTTCTTCTAACACGTGTACATAAAAAAAACTAGAATAATTAGTGGCAACATCAAAATGTTCCCTACTTTGTTACTCCCTATTTGCACACACAAATAAGATAGACCAAAAGTAGGTCTAAAAAAAAAAGGTGATGTTCAATTAAAGAAAGAGGAGAAGATGTCAATGGTGATGGTACTACAAAATCATTCCTTGATTTGCTACTTCATCCTTGACACACAAATTAGACAAATTGTAAGAAGGTCTGAAAGAAGAAGGTGATGTTCACCTTAGGAACAAAAAAAAGACATTGATGGTGACATAAGATCATTCTTTATTTTGTTACTCCATGCTTGTATCCACAAACAAGATAAACCAAAAGAAGGTCCAAAATAATATACATACAAACTAACCTAAACAAACCAAGAAAACACATAAACCAACTAAACTTTGTTATTCCATGCCTACACACACAAACAATACAAACTAGAAGAAGGTCCAAAAGAATAAGCATGACCAAGACCAACCAAAAACACACACAACCCATCTAGGCTTTGCTATTTCATGCAAGTGCACAACCAAGATTGACCAAAACACACACACATCTAAACTAGGCTTTGTTACTCCATGCCTACACATGACCAAGACTAACCTTTGTTGTTTCGTGCCTACACATGACCAAGATTAACACAAAAAAACACTTCTTATTCCATGCCTACACACATTCCTCTCAAATGGGTTTTCAATGTTTTGCATGCCCACATAAACAAAAGATACCAGAAGAAGAAGATTGACTTAATGAACACACGCAATGTTTTGTGCACATCGTTAAGATCAACAACCTTTGTTGCTTTGTGCAAACTTTTGTTGCTTCATGCTTACACACAACCAACATCGACCATTGCTTGCCTAAACACAACCAAGACCAATGACCTTTGCTACACAAAACCAAAACTAGAATGTTCAAGTGCACACGATCATTGTTTGCTCTTTGAAATGATGAATTTCAAAATTCTTGATCGTCTCACCTATAACACACCCAAGATGTTCTTCACTTAGAACACCCCAAAGACATTTGGTGCTACATGCCCAAGATGGTTGGAGTTCACCTTGAGATTTTTTTTTTGTTCAACATATAAACCCACCTTGAGCTTCATTCTTTGATCAATGGACAAACCCATCAAGGAAGAGGTCATTGTAAACCCTAAGCTTAAACTAAATCATCTACACATGCGATAGACAATGGGCAATACACAACCATAGGAAATCATATAAATGTATGTATTTATATGAATTTTACATGCCTAAAATTAATTATAGGGGCTCATGTAAGTGTATGTTAAGATTATTTACATTGGATACATGTAAATGTAGGTGTAAAAAAATTAGATGTGTAAGTGAAAATGATTTACAGCATGGTAGGTAGTACCTTAAGTTAATAAGGTTAATTATATACATGTTCATGTTAATCTGGTTCATATGTTAGGAAGGTAAGTCGATAGGTTAGGTGGTTAAAATTTGGCTAAACATTGGCAAAACTAAAACTTGGTTAAACCTTGCTTAAATTAAAACTTGATTAAAGATTGGTTAAATTAAAACTTGGCTAAACATTGGCTTAACTAAAATTTGATTAAACATTGGTTAAATTAAAACTTGATTGTTAAACAAAAAAATTGTTAAAAATTGGCTAAATTTTGATTAATATTTGACACCTTTAATTTATGTATGTAAGCATGAAACAATAGAACAAAGAGTGCTTTTGCATCACCATTGGTTTGTTTTGGTCTTGTTTCATGCGTGTTCTTCATTACGATCTATTTATGTGTGTAGGCAAAAACAATAAAGCAAGGAGTGCTCTTGCATTGCCATTGCCATCATTTTTTTCTTTTCTTTCTTCAAGTGAACATCACCTTCTTCTAGCATGTGTTGGTCATTATGTTGGTTTTTATTATTTTTTGTTGCTTAAATTGCCTTGTTGTGTGTGTTCAAGTGTCCTTCGTCATGGTCTTGATGAGTATGTGTTTCTATACATGTGTATGCATGCATAGAGCAAGGATCGAAGAACATTTTTATGTCACCATCATTGCTTTCTTTGTTCATGTGAACATCATTTTTTGGGGTCTATGTGTGTTGTGTTTGTCACCTTTGTCTTATTGTCCATGTGTATTTGTTTTTTGATCCCTTTATCTTGTTGTATGTGTTTAAGGTGAACTATGTGTGTATGTGCGTGTGTGTGTAGGTATGGAGGAACAAGGAATGAAAAATGCTCTTGCATTGCCATTGTTGTTTATTATTAAGATGAACATTTTTTTGTGCTTTTTGATTTTTTTGTCCATATTGTACCCATTTATCAATGTCATAAAATGTTATGGATGTTTTTGTCACCTTTTCATGGTTTGGTTTTGGTGTGTAGTGTGTATGTTGAGGTGTGTTCCTTATTTTCTTCTGAAAAGGGGTAAATGATGTGTGTGTAGGGTAGTACAAAGTTCTTACAATGCCAACAACAACAACAATTCTTACAAAAGTGGAAGCAATAATAATTTTGCAAGTAACATGTTTCATTAACAAGAACTCCAACAACTTGGTAACTATAGTTGGCACTAAAGGCAACTTTTCGTAAGAGTTATGATTTTAAATGCTAACAACAATTTTTCACAACAACTCAAGTTGCAACAAAAAATCCTTTTAGGTGAATTATCTTTTCCCTTTTCATATTGCATATTTTGATTTGATTTAAAACAATCCTAGAATTATGATTATAAATTTGATTCATTTTTTTTGGTAATGTTTAAGCTATGGGAAGACAAATTTTTTTTTGCATGGGATTGGAAACTTCAAGCCCATTACCAAATGAAGGAAATAATGTGCAATTATTTTTGCTTTAAATTAATCCATTAAATCATCCATTTTGGGGAACAACATTTTCATCTATTGGTGTCAATATGAACATTGAAATTTTTGCTAATAGAAATAGGGAATGAGTAGAATCCTTATTGATTTTTACACAAAGAAGCCAAGTTTTAGACTGTTTGGAGTTGGAAGTTTATTCCATGGGCATTTTTGGTTGTGAATAATGGGGATCAACCTAATTGTGAATAAGTACAATAATTGAAATGCACATTTTGTTTTTCACATGTTGTCCTCCATATTTTGATTGAAAAAAGACAAAAGGGAAGAAGGGGATCATTGCATACAACACATCATTTGGGATAAAATTTCATTACTACAAAAGTGGGGTGCAATTCACTAGCCTAAATCGTTATGGGACTCTAAAAGTGAAATAAGTTCATTGCATTTTAATGATTTCACCATAGTTAAAGTTATTTCATTATAATATCAATATGTAAACATCACATTTCATTATTAGTTGACATAATTCACGATTATAATTTACCGTAGTAAATAGGTTTATTTCTATGTTGTTTTAAATACCCTATATATGTTAATTTATGATATAGCTTTTATTATTTTAAGTTATTTTAGTTATTATAACTTATACCTTATGTTATTATAAGTTATTATAAATTATTATAAATTATTATACCATAAATTAATATATGTTATTCAACCTTAAAGTATTTTAACTAGCTTATTATAGGCTTTTAAGTTATTTGAAATTAAATTATTCAACTAACCTCAAGGTTATTTTATTTTATTTTAAGGTAATATATATTATTTCATGTTATACTTTAGGTTATTCAAGGTCATTCTACTTTATGTTATTATAAGTTATTTTATCCTAAATATAATAATTTAAAATAAAATATAATGACCTAAGGTAAAATAACTTAAAATAAATAATAATAACCTATGATAATATAACCTAAAATAACCAAAAATAATTTATAATACAATAGCCACTAATAAAATAACCACCAATAGTCATTAATAAAATAATCGTTAATAGCCACCAAAAGAATAGCCACCAATAGCCATTAATAAAATAGCCACTAATAACTACCAATAGAATAGCCACCAATAGCCATTAATAAAATAGCCACTAATAACTACCAATAGAATAGCCACCAATAGCCATTAATAAAATAGCCACTAAAAACTACCAATAAAATAGCCACCAATATCCATTAATAAAATAACCACTAATAACTACCAATAGAATAGCCACCAATAGCCATTAATAAAATAGCCACTAATAACTACCAATAGAATAACCACCAATAGCCATTAATAAAATAGCCACTAAAAACTACCAATAGAATAGCCACCAATAGCCATTAATAAAATAGCCACTAAAAACTACCAATAGAATAGCCACCAATATCCATTAATAAAATAACCACTAAAAACTACCAATAGAATAGCCACCAATATCCATTAATAAAATAACCACTAATAACTACCAATAGAATAGCCACCAATAGCCATTAATAAAATA
>Ga0116228_10003123_pt1 | contig 14488 bp, 2 predicted proteins | sample S1TSphfallax_2_FD_89694 | JGI IMG/M metagenome (GOLD analysis project Ga0116228, IMG submission 89694) | Host-associated microbial communities from peat moss isolated from Minnesota, USA - S1T2_Fc - Sphagnum fallax MG | ecosystem: Host-associated > Plants > Peat moss > Unclassified | place: USA...
AAGAAAATTTGTAATGTATTTTTCAACATGGAATGTAAATCTATTTAAAGTTTCAAATCCATTTCATGTTTATAAATAGTGATGTCCAATGCAATTCAACATTATCTATTATAATTAGAACAACATGATAGTGGTTGTATGAAGTTTGTACAATTGCATTATAAGTTATAACTCAATTGTTTAGTACTACTAAAATCAACTACCATACAATTGCTTTGAAACCCAAACTTAAACACCTAGTTTCTAATTACTCACTAAATCATTTACTTTCATTTCATATTTATTTGTAAGTTAATTGCAAAAGATAGGAATAAAATTCATTGGTCAAATGATTGAATGAAATAATTAAAGAATATATTCACCATACTAGTTATAAAATAATTTTATGTTGCAAAAGATAAGGATATTTTAAATCCATTTGCCAAATGGATGAATGAAATAATTAAAGATTATATTTGTCAAACTAGTTGTAAAATAATTGTAAATAAGTTGCAAAAGGTATTAACATACGTCATCAGTCGACAAATGGATGAAAAACCACTTTCACATTTCCTTTGCCACATTGGCATTTCATTTCGTCACATTGGCATTTCACTTGCCATTTTGGAATGTGCATGAAAATCTACTATGGAGATTAGTTGCAAAAAAGTTGCATATAGTTACATGTGAGTTGCATTGTATATAAGATATTGTATACAACATAGGGTGTCCACTACAATTGCTACAATTGTTACAACTTGTCTATTAGCATTCAAAGCCGTATAAATACCATGAGTTGTAAGTGTCCATTACTATTGGAAAACCCAAATGCAAATGAAATTGTAAAACCTTATATTTTCTCATAGTGACAATGTTGTTTGGCATCCTCAAAATGTATTATTATTTATCAATGTTGAACAATCCACTTGTGGGAGAAAATATAATGATTGATCGACACTTTTCTTTAATTGTGGTGTCACTAGGTTATTTAATTAGTTGTTCAGAATCATGGAATGAGGTCTAAAAGAGACATTAGTCGGTGGATCAATAGCAACTATATGATCACTCTAAAATCCTCCGCCACACCTACTTTTATGAAGGTTGTTGTGAAGTTCCCTATTTGCCAAGTTACACAACATACACAACAACACCAAGACCACTAACTATCCCTCATCAACATTTTTTACAATGATAATTCAAAAAGAAAAGGGAGTGATTTTGATCAATTAACAAAAGCTTGTAATTTAATTTGTTATGTAAAAAAAACTTTGCAATGCCCATTACAAGCCTTGAAATGCCAAATGCTTTTAATAAGTGGATTGTGGAATACCTCAAAATGGGTCTTTAAACCACCCGTTGGTTTGTTACAAATATTCTTATGGTTAATTGCGATTATAACTACAACAAAAATCCTTAAAAGCCTTCGTCCTTAGGCCCCCCACCATCAAGCTACCCATTCTTAAAGGTTATATTTAATAATTATCATTGTGATTTGGCAAATTTACTTTGGGATTGTAATTTTGGGCTTTGTATTTAAGAGCCCCCAACTCATATCTACCTACCTACTCTTTTTGAAATCACACCTTCATATAGGGTTTTTTTCTTAATGGAATTTGTGATTTAACCAAGGTGGTGATAATTTAGAAAATAATTTAGCCAAATCTGACTACCTACTAGATTTGAAAATGAAAGAAAAGTAGAATCTTTCCTTATCCTTTGCTATCTACTAGAACTTATGATAAAAATCTACCAATTTTGAAAATCATTCCTCAAAATTTGGCTAATTAGGGCCATTTTTTTCATCAAAAAATCTTTGTATAAGTTGAAATCATATTTTTCATTTCAAAATTGGTGAAAATTCACCATTAAATAGAAAATTGTTTCATCTCAATGTTTTCTTTAAAAAAAAATCTCATGTTGCCCCCAAAGTTGGAATAATCCACTAGAGGATTGAGCTAAATGTGGCTAAAATAAAAATTATTCCATATTCAATAACTTTTGGACCTTGGCTCCAAACATTTTTAAACCAATAAGTTACACCCAACATTTTTTTTGGTGCAAAATTTTACACTAGTCCAAAATCTAAAAATGACTTGCGAGGTGTTCAATGGGGTTTTTCTTTGTTTTCAAAACATTCGTTAAAAAGTAAGGGAAAACGTGTTGTTTGCCACATTTCGATTGTGTGCCCATAAAGGTAGCTAAAAAATAGCAAGATTGTAAAAAAAAAACTTAACCAAATGTGGCTAAATCCTTTTATGGATGGTTGCCAATGTGGCTACATCACAAAATTGAAAAAACAAAAACCATTGGTTGCACCTTACAAATTGAGAGTTTTCCAATGGTACCAATTATATCATTTTTCAAAGATTTTGTAGTGGCAATACAAATATAAAACATTATTTAATAATAGGATAGCATAGGGTAAGCTTATATTGTTCACCCTTGCATGTAAACAAACAAACCATAAAGATTAGGTTAGGAAGGAATTAATTTTCCTTCTTAACCTAGTCTTTATGATTTGTTTGTTTTATCTTTTATTGGGAAAAGAAGGATTTGAGGAAACCATTCATCACTATTCCATTTGGCATTCTTTTTAAAATAAAAAATTATAATACACAAATGGTATTTTGTGTGTGTAGTTATAAAATTACAAAGAATTGGTTTCAATGGCAAGATTTGTGGCCTCTAATCATTGTTCACATCACCCACAACATGAAACTACCCTAGGTGGCATCATTGGGTGTTAATTCACCTTGGTAATCAAATGTGTATTTGCTTTGTATTGACACCTTATATATATATGCATTATTTTTTCATTGACATTTAGGAGATGAGAATATCACTTTAAAAAAAAATAGAACTTAAAGTATTTAAACTTTAAGGTTTGAACTTTGAACCAAATTTAGTTGGTTTTGGTTTTTGGGTTAGTTTTGATTATGGGTCTTAGTTTGGTTACAAGCTATTTAAACCATCAGTCACAAATTGTGCATTTTTTTTTCAAAACCAAAATCAAGAATGGCTTATGGCTAGAATTGGACTTGAATCAAAACCACCCAAAAATTAGATTTTTCTAAGTTCCAATTCCAATTAGTTAGTAAGGTTTTTTTATTTGTAGTTGTATTTGTATTTTTTTGCTTGATTAACCTTATGGTTATAGATATTTGTTTCAAAAAAAATAACATTCTTGAATAATAATAATAATAATTTTTTAAACAATAATTTTGGGGTGGTGTGGGGTTGAATCAGTAGATAGTTGTTACTTTCAAAACATGTCTCAATCAAGGATACAAGTTTTTAGATTTGTTTTTATAAAACTTGGATAAATATCCATGTATGGTTCTTATAAGTCATCACATTTGGTTGGTGGTAAAGTGGTAATATTTAAAATATTTGAGGTCCAAAAGCCATGACAATGGGGAAGAAAACATGAAGGTTTTGACCAATGGAATTATCCTCACACTACTATAGAAGTGGGGTGCAATTTACTAACCTAAATCACTATGGGACCTAAAAAGTGAAATAAGTTGATTGCATTTTACTAATTTCACCTTGGTGAAGTTATTTCACTATAATATCACTATGTAAACATCATGTTTCATTGCTAGTTAACATAATTCATTATTCTAATTTACTATAGTAAATAGGTTTATTTCTAGGTTTTTTTAATATTCTATTCATGCTACTTTATGATATACTCTATATTATTTTAAACTACTTTAATTATTTTAACTAATATTTTATGTTATTATAAGCTATTATAAATTATTGTACCTTAAATTATTATACATTATTTTACCTTAAGGTATTTTAATTAGTTTATTATAAGCTTTTAAATTACTATAAATTAAATTATTCAACTAACTTTAAGTTATACCTTAGGTTATTTTATTTTAAATTAATATATGTTATTTCAACTTATACTTTAAGTTACTCAAGGTCATTTTACTTTATGTTAAGTATAATAAATTAAAATAATCTAAAATATAATATAATGACCTAAGGTAAAATAATTTGAAATATATAAAATAATAACCTATGAAAAATAATTTAAAATACCCTACAACATAATAATTACCAATAGCTTACGGTATTATAACATAGAATATCCAACAATAATTTATAATATAATAATCACCAATAGTTGTAATATAACATATAATAACAAATATTAACTTATAATACAATAACCACCAATAGCCATTAATATAATAACCACCAATATCCACAATAGAATATTCACCAATAACCATTAATAAAATAGCCACCAATAGCCACTAATACAATAATCATCAATATCCAATAACAAAATATTCACCAATAACCATTAATAGAATAATCACCAATAACCACTAATACAATAACCATCAATATCCAATAACAAAATATTCACCAACAGCCATTAATATAATAACCAACAATAGCCATTAATAAACATCAATATCCACCTATAGAATAGCCACCAATAGCCAGTGATAGTCATATAATAATTGAAAGTAGTTTAACATAAGTAGTATTATTATATGATCAAAAATCTTATCCATTTATTAAATTTTAAAAAAAGAGAATGGTCATTGAAATGTTATTGAATAATGATATTCAACTTTTTTTTTTATTCAAATGATTTTAAACTTTCAAAAGGAAATAAATGTAATTATGTAGATTATTTAATTTTGTAAAACAGTAAACTCGAAACAAAATTTCAATAAGATATGAATTTTCAAAGTTTATGTTTTTATAATGTTTAAAATGAAGTATTTGATAAATAGAATGTAATGTAACATGTTACCATAACAAGTGGGGTGGTGTGATGGTAAGGGTGTTTGCCTCCATTATAAAGGTCAAGGGATCAAACCTCATGAGTGGTGTTGTGTGTGATTAACAATGTTATGTTGACCGAATATTTCCCTATTTAATTCCTAAAAGAAGTGCCTAGGTTGATTATGTGGCCTACCTACATAGGTTAGGTTTTTAACTTAGCCTAAGTAATGACACATGTCAATAAATCATAGGTTTAAAAAATCACGAAATTATCAATAACATTATATATTAAATAATTAAATATTAATTGATTTCCATTTTGGTTAATTAATTAACTATCAAGTGAAAGGTTTAGTAAATTTGTATTTCACTTGAGAATAACCTTGTTTCACTAAGTACTAATGAAACAATTCATTGTATGTAGCAACTAGACCCCGTTCACTAGGGGGTCAAACAATTTCACTAGGTAAAAATGTTCAAATTCACTAAAAATCTAATGAAACCTAGAAAGAACTAAGACACATTTTGTAGTGGTGTCACCAAAACCACTAGAAGAAAACACACACCTATTTGGTTAATTTATTTTATTAACCTCAAATTAGGCCTCAATGTGCCCTTCCTTCAACCCCAAATTAAATTGATTAATCCTTGAATAACTTTAATTAACCATGTTTAATTTCATTAGAAGAAATTAAAAATTTGGTAATTGGTCATATAGGTGCATGCGATAGTTTGCAACTAATTTGCACACCAAAAAAAATGACGACAACCAGTTGTGTACTAAATTGGTTACAATCCATTTCAACTATTTTAATGTTGTGAATACTAAACTTATCCAACATGGACTTTCATCCATTTGAAATTCATTTGATTATATTTGATCTAGGTTGCCAAAGGGTGATTAGATGTAATCACAACTATTGATTTTTTGTAGTAACATAATAATTAAAAGGGCATGGAACAATTAAGTCAACTAGATTCAAACAAGGTGGGGGTGACTAAAAGTAAAGCAATAAGGCAACCATATTTCGTATAACCATTTTACTTTTTTCAAGTGGCATCATTGACTAGAAGTGGGTGACTAAAAATAAAAAGACTAGGTGACCAAACTTGGACAAAACCCTTTTCTTTTCTTCAAGTGGTGTCATTGATTTGACGGGGTGACTAGAAGTGATACGATTGGGCGACTAGATTTGGACAAATCCATTTTTTTTCCTACAAGTAGTGTCATCAACTAGAACCTTGGGGTGATTACAACTAAATCAATTTTGGTGATCGAATTTGGATAAAGTTGTTTTTTTCCCGTATCAATAGCCTCATCGAAAGGAAGTAAAGCAATTGAATGATTTGACAACTAGAAGCAAAAACATTGGAAATATGTGCTCATAAATAAACTATATAACACTGCCACTAATGATAACCTATTGTTGTGTAGTGGGTTTACTTCCTTTCTTAATTATCCACAATTTGTGTCATATGGTGGGCATGCTTGGCATACAACCTCAATTAGCTAGTTGGTTACAATCATGTGCTCCCCCTTGCTTTGATTACATTCGTAGTGATGATCTCCCCACCTTTTCCAATGTCAAAAAACTTAAAGGACTAACTATATCCTTCAAACTTCCAAAGTTGTGGTATTCATACAAGCATTACATCCTTGAAGGACTTAACAATATGCCACATGGCAAGCATTTATTCTTTAGTTTGTTCTACTAGACAAGTTAAACAACTAGTTACCATGATACTAGTTAGTTGACCATGATCGCAAAATATATGTTCCAAAGGTTACTGTCAACATTAATCTACCATACAATATATGTTGCTAGGGATCTAATTAGTGGGCGTCAAGATATAACACAAGTAGTCCACATTCCTCAATAGTTGTTAGTTCCATTGCATTGACAAGAATGGAAGGTGCAATATTGTGCATGCATGGTTCAAGGAAAAATTCATTGGCCCTTAATTAATTGATACAAGGGTTTGGTTTGCAATGCATAAAAATATATCCACTAGCATGTGGAGCACTTAGAATGGGTGTAGTGAGTTAAATGTGCACATTGCCAATATGCAACATATAAATGGTTGTGATGTTTGCCCAATGCCTTAGAATTTTGTGCATTGTTTGGGAATTTTGTGTAGTGCACTTCTCTACTTGAACAAGCTTTGGTGACTGCAATATAATGTTTTAGGATTTTGGACATCCAAGATATGCCTTGGGATTTTGTGCATTAGCCTAACATTGCAAATTTAGGGTTTTTAAACTACAATCCTTTGCTCTAGGACTTTGTGCACTATGCAAGATTATGTGCATTAGGATCTTATGCATTGAGCTATTTTATGGGTTTAAAGTTCTATCACATTTGCATTAGGTTTGTGTTCATCAATTAGCTTTTGGTCACATCAATTAAGTAAGGGGTGATATAGAAGCATCATGTTCTTTAAATGCACACTATCTAAGGAATGACTAGTATTATGCTCCTCCCATGGATGAACATGGTATAGTCTTGATAGTTGATGAAGGGGACCACGAGCCATTTACTCTAGTCACTAGTGGATAGTTTACAATTGCAAAATTTTGCAAATTGAAATGGATCCACTTGATGGTTTATGCACCATCCTCGTCATCACCCCCAAGGCTGCAACATTTGATAAAACAAATTTAACAAAAATTAGTGCATGGGTTTGCATAGTTAGTTCAATGTTGTTGCATTTGATTTTGTCTTAATTTTGTGTTCATAACAATTATTTGAAAAGGAGTGTTGGTAACAACTAACTTCACCATCCACTTCTACAACCTTGACAATTTGTCTATTTGCTTCCTAATCTACATTGTGCTGTTGAGGAATGTGTATTTCCTTTAACTTGTTGTTTTGTGAATATTATATTGCCCTAAAATTGTGAAAACATGGAGAAGTCAATGTTTCTAGGTGGTGGTGCATCATATTGTCTATTATTATTACTAAAATAAAAATCCCAATTGGTTTTCATGCAAATATGATACTTGATTTTTCTCAAAGACATTGTTCTTGTTGAACAAAAAATATACATTATACATTGTAAATGTATTTGTGACTTCCTATTCAATTGACTTGACCTTTAACTGACATTGTTTTTGTTTATTATAGTTTTACCATTAGTGAAATTTAGTGCATATAACATTAGGGAGGGAGAAGGAAAAATTGGACAAAAGGAAATTCCTACTTCATTCCTAAAGTTTATAAAGTCCCATGTAGTTTTTTCTCTTTATCTAACCCACTTTATGTTGAATGTTGATGGTTCAAGTCATGTAAATCAAGTTTAATCTAGCTTTAACAAAAAGGTGGCATGTAGTTCATGAGTTCATAGGCACCATTCATCATGTGGTATAGTACATGGAATTCATGGAGTTCGTACTTTTAACTTTAGTCGTGGGTATAGGAGTTTTTCAATGTATTTTAATAATGGAATCTATCACTTTTTCCTTGCGTATATATATTGCAGGGGTTATTTTTCAAGTTGGCTTTAATTGTAAGTATGGAAAACATATTAATACTTATGAGATTATTTTTCTAGTTTGTGAACCCACAATTAGAATTTTATTAAGTTTCTAATTTTGCAGCCAACAATGGTTTGGTCTTTTCATCATTGACTTGGGTTTGGCTTTCTTTTAGTTCATCCTTTTGTGTTCTTTCCTCGCCTTCTCAACTAAGACAATCTTCAAGGTGTGCGGTTGTCCTTATGATATGTGTTTCTTATTAAAACATTATTACATGTGATGCAAACAAGGTTTGCAACTTCAAGAATATTATGGCAACTTCTATAAGGGTAATACTAAAACATGAAAATGTTAATTTGACATTAGTTGTAGAGGTTTTGAATAGTGGATTCTAATCCTTATTAGGGTTACCTAATTAAAACATTCATTGTAAGTTTATTCTAATTTGATGTTTGAGAAACAACCTTATGAATAGACCAATGTTTTGAAATGATAATATTGATAATGAAGGTTTTATTTTTTCATCTATTCATGGTAAATGAATGGCTTTAGTTTTGTTGGGCACAATATGTATGGAGTGTTTCCAGTGAAAGGAAAATTGTTGAATGTGCAAAAAATAAGCCACAAAAAGATTATGGAAAATGCTGAAATCAACAACATCAATCACATTCTTGGGCTTTAACATGGCAAACTTGACTATGACAACATTGAAGAGCTTGTGGTATGGCCACCTCATGATGATGATGAGTTAGTTTTACATTCTCACTAGCACAACATTGGTGCTTGATTGTACCAACATCCTTGTACATTGTATTTTGCTTTTTGAACTTCTACACTATGTTCTATTCATCCATTTAATTATTTACCATTGGGGTAGTTTGTCAAGATCATGATGGTTCACTTAATAATGGGTTATTGATAAATTTTATCCACATATTTGGCCATCATTCCTCAAAATTCCTTCCTTCCTTGTGGAGTTCATCACTCCCATTGTGAAATTATATCTTGTTTTGAATCCCCAAATATGGCTTTGAAGGTTGTAGATGATCATTGTCTACTAGTTGGTAGAATTATTTTTGGAATTCTAGACCTTGTTGACAAGATGGGATCTAGTCTATGCAAGTAATTAATAAGAATCAAATTTTGTCATTCTATACACTTCTCAAATATGAGTCCAGGAAGGAATCTATGCATGGAATTAATCAAAAGGGTGGACCATAAATAAGGTGCATACTCATACTCATAGTTATTGATCTAATATTTTATTGTGCTAATCTTGCAAAGGAGCACATGAATTCATTCAATGTTTTGTTAGTGAAGGCTACTCACTAAAAATGCCCAAAAACATTTATTAGTGAAGGATATTCACTAAGGATACCCAAAAACATTTATTAGATATGTTGTTTGAATTAATTACATAATTTATGGGGGGCACTTTATGCTATAATGATATTTTAAAGTAGTCATGAAGTCATAATTTTATTCTTGTAATCATGTACATGATTAAAAATTGTTATACTTACTATTCATGGTCATATAATTGTAACCTTGTCCATGTCCTTGGTAAAAAACGACTATACACAAGACATAATTGTTTAGTGTCCTAGTCATGAAAATCACAATTTGGCATATTTTCTTTTTTATTGTTTCTTGGCAAGTTAGTTGGTACTTGCTAGAAGCCCCCAAAAAGTGATATTAACACACATGTATAAATTTTTCAAAAATAAAAATAAAGTGATTTGATTGAAAATGCATTTGAATTACCACTATATTTTAATACATTTGAACAACAATGCTTTCTTCGAGAAATCTTTTTTTAAAACTGATTTGTAAATAAACCCATTTTAAATCAACACTGTAAAGGTTTTTTGGGAACATATATATTTTTATAATAATATAAAATTAAATACTACATATCTTCACCTTTTAAACATATATTGAATCAATAAATGTTGTATCATATTAATCTATAATTTTATTTTTTATTTTTATTAAAATATAATATTATGTATTTTTTTAATGTTATATAAACTATTAACATTATGTAGATTTCATTATTACTAATTTATACAGATATGTGTTGTTTAATATAATAATTTTATTAATTTTTATTATGAATATATAATTTTCATCATTTTTAAAAAGGTCTTTTCATTCCAATCAATGTGATTTAATATAGATTATAGGATTTTCCCCAATTTCTATGGCCATAAATTTGGATAAATTAATTGATAAATAAGTTTCAACCTAACCTTAGAACTTGACCCATGTTCTTGTTTTGCATTTTTATCTTCCATTTGCTTTGCACAAATAGTGGGGTGGAAGATGGAACAATTATCAATAGAAGAAAATTATTTGGCCAGAACATCTTGGAGTTTCATAAATATTATTAGGATCAATTTCAATATTTTTGGCTACCCATTATATGGTGACTTGCCTAATAATGCCATTTTAATGATTGTGGATTTCTTTTTAAATCTTTTGAACATAATTAATAGGATGATATATCATTATTTAATGTCAAAAAGTTCAAGGAAGATATTTATTTAAATAAACCTTTGAGCGAGAGTCCCAACAAAAAAATTTGGGGTGAATATTCTCAATGTTATTTGAAATTAGTTTGGAACTAGTTAAATAGTTTCATTTTAAAATGAAAATTTGAGAGAAAATGGAGTGAGGTCTAAAGCAAATTTATATTAAATAAATGTCATTGAAATGCTAGATGAAATACATGAACAACAAGAAAGATTTATTTTAACTAAATATCATCAAAATGTTAAATGAAAAACATGAATAACAAGATAAATTTATAGTAGTAAATCTTTCGTCCATTTGGGGTAATTTTGTTTTTTGGTCTTTTGCCTAAAAACCTTATACCATCTTGTTCATTCACTTCTATGTGAAGTCGTTCCCTCTTAGCTTTCAATGATATTTGTCTTTTGTCAATGAATGGACATAAATTGAACAATCATTTAGTTTAATGCCTTTTGCCTTTTAATGGTTGCCATCTTCATTTCAAGCTTTCAATGTGAGATAAAGGCCTATGTGTAAAATCATATTGAGTTTAGTTCTAGGTAGGTTATTACAAAAACCATCCCTTATGCACATTTGACATTTATTAATCCATACCAAAAAATATATTACTATCTTACTGTGGTAGCCACTCAAACAAATTGATGATTGGTTGGACACAAAAATTTGAGAATTTTTTTTGATACCTTATGTGTAAGTCAAATTTCAAAATCTTGCAATAATCACCTTGCCTAGTAGTGAAAAAAATCAATATCCCAAGAACACTAGTTAATACTTGTTAGATTGAACATAACTTAAAGCAACTTTGTTTTTGGTTTGATTTGGGAGTTAATCATAGTTACAAACTCAATAATGAAAACATTCAAAACACAAGACATTTATGTTAAGCAAGTGTTGTGTTAGTGGTCTATTGTTTGGGGCTGCATGAAACAAGTGACAACATTCAATTGCATCTAAATGTCACTACTTCCCATGTTCCTAGTATATACTTTTGCAACTTTGTTATCGACTAAGGTTTGATAGGGTTTGGGGTTTTGGGGCTTTAGGAGATGCCTTTTGTTCAAAGAGTGATACCAACTATATGTCATTGTGCCTCACATTCCCATATTTACTTTTATATAACTACAACTTTCTTTGTTATGGGCTAGGGTTTAAGGTTTGGGGCTTTATGAAATGGGTTTGTTCCATAATTACTACCAACTAAATGTCAATGCTCCCCATGTTCCCCATCAATCCTTTTATGTATGTGCAATTTTCTTTATTATGGGTTAGGGCTTGATAGGGTTTAGGGTTTTGGGGCTTTATGAAATACGTTATTTCAAGAATTTATATTGGAATTGGATGTCATTGCTCCCCACATTCTCACATTTACTTTTATGCACTTAGATTTTTCTTTGTTATGGAGTAGGTGATAGGGCTTAAGGTTTAGGGTTTGGGGTTTCATGAAATGAGCATGTTCAACTTATTTGATGGTCAACAACATACACTTTCTCACCTTTTGCACTCATTTTTTCTATTGCAAAGTATCCACAAATTATCACCATTTCCAATAAACAATTCCATTTATACAAAGGGTGTGTGCCATGGGGAAGGGGCAAGTGCTTTCTTCAAGTCCATATGTAGTGCCACTACCCTACCCAAGTCCTTGTGTGTGATCGACAAGATGCACAACCTAAAGTAAGTATTTACATTGCTTACAAAGATAGATTAATGCCCATTGCCTATGGATGAAGAAGGCTATAAAATACATTTAATCAAAATTGAATAATCATGGGTTGTTTGAAAGGCTTTAATGAGTTAGATGTAGTAGATTAGCAATATATATGTGATATAGTGTACATGCCTTGAAGATATCAATCAATTGTGCCACCCCTTGAATGTTTTTTTTCAATTTATATGGTCATCTTTGATGGTTTCATCACTAAAAAATTAATTGAAACATTGGACTATATCAAAATAGATTAATTGTTGTCTACTTTTGTGCATGTGTATTTGGGCAAAATATATTGCAATAGTTGAACATAAGGCAAATAATGTATGGGATATAGTAAGGCACACTATTAGGAGCTTGTTGGGAATCCATTTGGAACTTGGGGAACATGTTAGAAAATCAAACACTTTAAAAATAGTCAACAAAGAAACATCAATAAAAAAAATTAACTTTGCAACAACTCAAAAATGGATGCCTTGATCATGATTTCAAGAACAAATTTTAAGTTTTCTATTAATTTCAAGAGATAGAAACCAATTTTGTAGTTGGTATTAAATCTCTTGTGATTTTTGAGTATGAAAAAAAATTAGGTAGTAAATGATGTAAACATTAACATAATATAATGATTGTTGTGTATCATATGCGTCATGACCCATATGTTTATGTTTTGTGTATCATATGCATTGTTACCCTTATGCTTTGTGAACGATGTAATTGTCATTTGCAACCAATATGTGTTTATTTTACCCACATTTGAAATACCCTCATATAAGCATTAAATATAGTGATTGGGTTTTTGCCACAAAGCAATGTACCCCCACATGTGTCCCAAAAAAATGTCACAACAATTGCCAAATTTTGCAATACCCACATATAGGTTTGCAAAAGAAGGACTTGTTTTTTGTGAAGAAAATGCAATACTTGTGTTTAGGTCTACAATCAAATAGGTCTTGACTTAACTGTTTTTTGCACTTGATATATCATATTTGGGTATTGCATTTTGGGATTGGGTTTTGAATTAGTCAATATTTGTGGACCATTTACCAAATTATGTAATATCCACATATAGGTTCATAAAAAAAAGGATTGGTTTTTTGTGAAGAAAATGTAATACTTGCATTTAAGTTAATAATCATATATTGATTTACATGTCTCTTGCACTTGATATATCATTTTGGTATTTAGGTATTGCGTTATGGGATTGGGTCTTGATTTAATCAATCTTCAAAGAACATTTACCAAATTGTGGTTTAGGTTGTGATACATACATGCGATCCATAAAATGCCCTCTTATTTTTTGGTTAGTTTGTGCAAATTGTGCACTTGAAAGTTTATGATCGTTGATTTGTAACTTGGAAATTTAAGAATTTGCAAAGTTGGAAAGTTGCTTTCCTACAATTTCAAATTTATAATTTATAATTTTGTAATTTGTAACATGCACAAATGATCAAATTACATAATTATTTGTATGTAGATTTTCACATTTGAAATTTTGCAAATTTAGAAATGTGCATTTCCAAATTTCAATGTTGCAATTTGTAATTATGTAATATTGTCATGTTGTAAATTTCTAAATTTTTAATTGTACTATTGTAATTTGTGACTTGTGATATATTTAATATTATTTTGTAACTTAAAAATTTGCAAACTCGTAAATTGTAAACTTGCTATTTTGTAACTTGTAATTTGTAATTTTGTACAATACCTGCATTTGTTTTATTACTTGTAAACTTGGAAACATTATTATTTGTAGGTTGCAATTTTTCATTTTTCATTTGTAATTTTGTAATTTCTAAATTGCAAAATTTGCAAATTGCAAATTTATAATTTTGTAATACATGCAAGTATAAAAATGTGCAAATTTAGCATGTGCAAACTTGTAAATATGCAAAAATGCACTTGCAAGTTGTAATTTTGGTAATTTTTCATATTTGCAAACATGTACTTGCAATTTTAGTTATTATTATTATTTTAATTTGAAAAATTTTAATTTTGTAAGTTTGAAATTTACAAACGTGCACGTGCAATTTATA
>Ga0116228_10003124_pt1 | contig 14486 bp, 18 predicted proteins | sample S1TSphfallax_2_FD_89694 | JGI IMG/M metagenome (GOLD analysis project Ga0116228, IMG submission 89694) | Host-associated microbial communities from peat moss isolated from Minnesota, USA - S1T2_Fc - Sphagnum fallax MG | ecosystem: Host-associated > Plants > Peat moss > Unclassified | place...
ACACACACACACACATTGAAAAAAACTTGAAGAAGAAGAAAGAAAAAGAAAAAAAGAACAAGAAGAAAGAGGGGAAAACATCAGCAAGAAATGTTGGATGTCAACATCTTATCAAGTTATTTTTCATCTTAAATATTTTATGCTCTTAGTTGTTCGAAATTATGTGATACTTAGTAAACGCTAGTGAAGTATCTCATTATACAAAGGTAACATCTATCTATTATGAAGCAATGTAGTTTTGTTTTGTCATGCTGAGATCTCCCAAATCACGGCGCACAACTTCATGTTGTGCTTTTGCTATCTTCAGGAAATTCATGGACTTTGGTTTGAAATTGATTGGAGCCATGGTGTGGAAGCTATTGATTATTGAACTGTTTTTCTCAATGAAAATTACATAAAATAAAAAAATGAAAATTGTATTGAAATTTTAGGGGGTGTTGTTTGTTGGTGTTATTGAAAAAGCCCCGTTGCAAGTCAGATTTAATAGAGTTTATTTCACAAATTTTCAGAGCTAAGGTGTGGAAGATATTGATTCTCTCGAGTGGATTTTGTTGCTGGAAATTCAAACAATTTGCAAACAATTGTGTTTGGAAGGAAAAATCAGTTGAGCTCTCAATGTGTCCACACTTGTGCTGCCAATGGGGCAGGTTACACAAGTCTGCATGGAATGAAGCCTTTTTGTGCATGCAAAAAATTCTGAAAAAAAGTGACATTTGCATGTTGGATGTTCATCCTTTTAGTCAGAGAAGACCACAAGCTTGGGATTGGATCATAAAGTTTATAAGGTTGGGTGGAGAGCTTGTTGTAAATTTGTGTTCCACTCATCTCTATTGTCTCATCCATTCACTGTCAATTTCCAACAAGAAGAAGAGAGAGAAATGTGAAGAAAGAAATGAAGAAGAAGACTTGGAGTAGTAGGGGACAACTGAGAACAAACAAGAAAAGCAATGCATGAGACTGATGTGGTTTTAGATCATCTGAGCAATTCTCTTTTGAGGCATACAAGAAGTTGGTATTTGTTGTGTACAGCATTGCCATGGCAGCAGCAATTGTCGGAGAGAGATCAATGGGTGGTGAGAAGGAAGAAACAAGCACAAACTCACTACAACAAGACTTGATCTTACAAGCAGCAGCTTCACTTGATAAGCCAGAGCTTGGTGCTCTTCAAAGGTCCACAGGAAGAAGCTGCAGCTGCAGATGGTGTACCTCAAGTAGCAGAGCCTGCAGTTATCAACTCCATCAGCGCCTTACAAGAGTATGCCATCTCCATGGCATCAGGAGCTCGGTTGCCTCCAGAAATGCTTGTGGGTGATGGAGAAACTGCGCTGCAATGTAATCACTGATGGGAAGGGTGTAACTTCTGCTGTTGGGTTGCCACACAAGGCCGTGGATCAGCAGCTGCCATGGAGTAGTGGGGTGCATCTTCAGTCTGTGGCTCTGTACCAGCTGTTCTCTTTTGCTGAGCCCTGTGACTACTTGCTCATGGTGGTGGGGATGATTGGAGCTCTAGCTCATGGTGCTGCTATTCCTGTCTTCTTCCTTTCCTTTGGGTAGATTGCTATATGGCTTTGGTAGCAATGCCAACAATCGTCATCAAGCTGCCCATGTCGTCTCCAAGGTACTCCCAAGAAAGAAATTCTTTCACCCCCACCCCATTTCTCCAACTTTCTATCTTGCACTAAAAGAGCCCAATAATATGCATTGACACCAGTAGTGTACATGTAATCTTTTACTTTGCAATAATCACTGTAGATGATTATCCACTTGTCCTTACAAGTTGGACCGTTTCTCACATGGTGTAAGAAGCCACGAGCCATCACAAAGGTTGATACATTCTTCCATTTGGCCATTGCAGACTTGAACTAATCACGAGGATCGACAAGTTCCAGTAGTTTCAAATGCTCCTTGGGCTTTGCATTCATTGGAGCCATTACTTCAATGTACTCCCAATTGGATTGCCTCGGTTTGAGAAGAGAGATCTTCAACTAAAGATTTTGATGTTGCTTTGTGTTTCCCTTTCCCATTTTGTTTTGGTTGAGGTTTGTTCTCAATAGGTATGCTATCTCTTGGACTTCTTTTTGCAAGAATTCAATATGAACAACTTCAGATTGAACACGATATGTCATGAACATTGCATTATAGTAATGTTTGACAATTTCATGTATGATTCAACATGTGTAGTAATGGCTGACAAGTTCATGTATGATTCAACATGTGTAGTAATGCCTGACAAGTTCATGTATGATTCAACATGTGTAGTAATGCCTGACAAGTTCATGTGTGATTCAACACGTGTAGGATGCAGAGGCAAGCTTTGGTACCTACAGAAGCATTTTCTTCGAAGTCTCTCATCACATCTTTCCCATGATTTTCTTCCCATGACATGTGCACAAGAATGCAATCCATTTTCTAGGCTTTTAACTATCTCTGGGTTTTTGGCCTAAAATCTAGGAATCTGAAATTGCAAAGTGAACTCTAACTTTGGACTATCTCTAGCTTTGTCTTTGACTTACCTCTGGTTGACATTTCATTTGACACCTTGGAGTTGGTGATACCTATCATTGCAGGTGTGTTCACCAATTTGTTTTTGGGAATGCTATCTCTACCTTCCTTCTCTCTGAACTAACTCTAGGTGTGGCGGTACCTTAAGAAGTGTTCACACTCATTGGGGTACACTTTACATGTTAATGAGACTTCCCAATGTCTCTCTTTAGAAAGGCAAAGTTAGAGCTTGTTACATTTTGCAAAAGACTACATTAACAGATTACAGGTGAGAGAAAGTTTGCATCAGGAACATGTGTTAATCTGAATGAAGAAGACATAAATTTAGCAAGTAACTTTTTCTTTTGGTGTGTGTGTGTGTTTATAAATTTTAGTGGTGGAATTTTAATCCAGATGCATGGGTCCCAACAAGAAAGCAAGCAAACAAGAAGGGAGCCAGAGAGTGATTGAGCATCATGGCAAAATGCAACACCCACCTGCTAATTAGGATGGTAGATTTTATGTTGGTGATGATGCAATTCTGGTGTAGTGATTGTTGATCCCTGGTTCTTTATTCTCAAGGAAATGACTCATATGATGCTTTTAGTGGAGCTCTGGGAACCATCCCTAAGCCCAGCCAGCCACCCTTCCTTCCTTCCTTTCTTGCTCAGCTTTTGGAGATGGGTTCTGGCTTGTACCATGTCTCAAGTTTGAGTTCCACTTTGTCTTTTTATCCAAATTCCATATCCCTCTCGACTTGAATTCTTTCTTTCAAGAAGTCATTTTGTGTTCACAATTCTCTTGGCAAAACATCTGTGAAAGAAGTGAAGCCAACAAAGTTGCAGATCATGCTCAAGTTATCAACGAGTGTCAGACACAACAAGATCATGCTCAAGTGATCAACAATGTCAAACACAAGAGAAGCACCTGCTCCTTCACAGCTCTACAGCCTCTCACAAACAAACCAGATTGTTGCCCGAGAGATTGCTAGAGTATGGTGGGGTTTTTTTTTTCTCCCGCAGAATTTTTTCCGGGATCGCCTGCCTGACTAGTTATTTCGAAGAATGGGTATTTGAGAAATCGTTGTAACTTTTCTCTGTCTGACTCTTTTTGTCGCAAGGAAAGTCGACAAAGACATTCTTCGGATCTTTTGTGCTGCATCTCTGCCGCTGAGTGAGTTCTTCTTCGGTTGTTGGATGGGGTGTTTGGTGATGGGTGAGGCCTGGGACTGAAAAGGGTAGGTTCCTACTGAGAGAGATCCTTGCGAGAGAGAGAGAGAAAAGTGGGGGTTTTTTTTTCTTTTTCTTTTGGTGTCTTGTGATCGTCATCCTAAAACGGCGAAGAAGAAGAAGAGAAAAAATGGCGATGGCGGCAGCAGCAAAGCGTATTATGCATGTTGAGTCCACTACCACCACCATCACGTCGTCGTCGTCCTCCTCCTATGTCCCTGCTTCTTCATTGACGAGCATGCCCTTGGAGGTAACATCAACTCTGTGTTTCTTTCTTTCTTCTCACGAAAACAACCCAATTCTTTTTATCTTTTGGTTGCAAAAAAAATTGAAAATTCTGCGATTTCCAATAAAAAATAACAAGACCCACATTTGCAACTCTGCACCATTCTAAAAGGCAAAGTAGTTTGATCAGAGCTTGTCCTTGGGGAAAAAATTATATCACAAGCTTGTGGAGTCTTTACTGGATAACATGAAGCACACAGTGTGGACTGAGGAGCCTGAGATGATGTACCAACAAGGAGCCGAGTTAAGCATCTGAGGACATATCTCAAGTCCAGTAGTCTTCAAGAAGAAGAAGAAGAAGAGAGAGGAAGAAGATACTACTGCATTCTTTCCTTTTTTCCTCTATGAAATTCATCAGGCCGAATTCATGGTTTCCATTCTTGAATCTTACAAATCAAACAAGCTTTACACTTAGGATTAGGGTTTACAAGAGAACCCTAATTGTGACAATGAAGAATCCAAACTAGCACGGGAGCTTGGATCCAGGTTCTGTTGGCTTTGATCGGGTTTTCTTGGGCTAAAAAAATGACTACTGATTTTGTGTTATTAGTATATATATTGTATACAATCAGATTTTGCTGCGGGTTCTTGCGCCATTGCATCCTCAAGACTGGGCAAGAGTGGCTCAAGCTTGCACTGTGTTACGCGCAGCATGCATCAGGTCTGTTGAGTGCCCACCACATTTTCTACATAGTTTGACCTATGATTTCTCAGCTTACACATTGGATCAGAACTGACATCCTGGTGATCCTTTCGACAGTTCGGTCTCACCCAAATTGTATTGGATTTAGCAACGTTGTGTTGTCTTCAGTTCTTTTCATGCAAAAAAAGTGAAGAGGATGAGTTATGCATGCTAGGGATTTTAGCAGTTTTGTCGTCATATCAGTCAAGCAAACGTTGCCCACCCCTCTGAGTGGTTCCTGTTTGCCTTTTGCTCAGCATGTTTTATATTGCTATAATGTGAAGGTTTTGGGTCTTTGTATTATTACTGTAATGTGAAGGTGAGTGGTTTATGTGCACCTTTTGCTCAGCATGTTTTTGTATTCCTATAATGTGAAGGTGTTGTTTTTTGTGTTATGCAGTGCGCTCAGCACATTGACATTTTTGGATTTGAAGAATGCGGGCTTGGCGCTGGACGATGAGTGTTTCACAGTGTTATCCAATAGGCTGGGTTCAAGACTAAGGCGTTTGGAAGTGGTAATGAGATTATAACTCTTTTTTTTCCCTTGGTGTCTTTTGTGAATCATGATGGTGGGCACTTTTTCTAGTTCCTCTCTGGTGGCCAGAGATATGGAATAACAGCAAAATGACGATCTTGGATTGTTGCATGATATATATGCAAAGGACTGTTGGCACCTGAGTTGTGGAGTGCTGCAAAACCTGCCAGAAGGCATTGAAGAATTGGCTCTCTGTGGTTGTGATCATCATAGCAATGAGCTCCTTACACACGTGGCCAATCGTACCCATCTGTCTCTACGACGCTTTGCATGGTCAGGCTTTGGAGGCAAGGTCTCAGCTGCTGGCTTTGAAAGCATTGCACATAAGTGCAGGTAGGTTTGATAGTGTAGATGGCCCTCTGTGACTATGGAGAGAGAAGGATATATTGAGGCATTAAAGCTCTTGTGAGTCAACCATCTTTTTCTCCCTGCTTTTAACCTGCAGCAATTGTACTGAAGTGAGGGAAGCTCTGACTGCAGGAAGCTGACCTCATTTATGATAGACAGTGGGGTAACGATGGACGTGAATTCTGTAGTACGGGCCGTTGCCAGCAACTGCCCTTCACTCAGTGAGCTTAGTGCTTACAATCTTTCCATGGCAAAGTCCTAACCCTTTTTATCTCCTACAAGCCTTGTTCTCATCCTTGTTGCGAGGTGACATACTGGACTTGTGAAGAGATCTACTACAAAATAGAAGGGTTTTCTTTGTGGTGTTTTTTGTCAGAGAATGTAGGATCATCTTCCCCAAATCTCCTGGTGCACAATATCTGCATTTATTGTTTATTGACAAGCATGTTGTAGAGTTGCTGTTCTGGAACTACGGTGAACCACCCAATGACTGGAATCAGCACGGGAGCTCATTTCATTCACAGATCTTACAGAAGTCGAAGTCCACTTTTACATGTGTCTCATAGAAACCTGAAAGTGATGGTTTGATAACATCATTGAATAGAGGCCATGCCTGATTGTTTTGGTGCAGGACACATTTGTTTACATGAGAAAGTGCAAAGTGAGGTTGAAGAGGTTGCGCCATAAGCGTAGGCATGGCGGGGCCCTACCTGTGGCAGATAGCAGTCTACTTCTGCTCATTGGCATGTGTCCCTTGTTAGAGGAGCTTCACTTGGTTGACAAAGCTGAATTTGATGGTTCTGGGGTATAGCCCTCTTTCTTCTTTTGGGTTCTGCAGGAAGTTTGGCTTAGTTATTTCTCACTATGAGATGCCATGAACAAATGGGTCTTTAATGATTGGTTTAGAAAGCATGGAAACTTCAGTGATGTTAAGAGATGATTGAATGTATGGACAGGATGTGACGGACATTGGCCTGCTGGCATTGGCGGATAGGGCACTAACTCTTCGCACTTTGAAACTCAAGTTGGCACTGTCAAGCAGTGCAGAACGCTGCTCTGAAGTAGCTGTCATGGAATGTGAGCTTTGCCCTAGGCTCCTGCTTCTATTCAGGCTTTTGGTTGGATGTTATGCATATCTCTTTCTCATGTGTCATGAGTTACCAGAGCCTGGAGCCATGCTTTTTACATGGATGTTGTCATGTGTTTTGGACAGTGGCAAGTGTTTGCAAGCTTCTTACACATGTGGAGCTGAGCAACTTTAAGCGCTTGAGTGACCCACCTGTGTATGAGCTCATCCAGGTCAGAGTTTGTGCAACCAATTGCTTCCTGAGGGCATTATATCCTTGTCACTGTCAAAAACAGTTCTCTTGTTGTTGATGCTGTTTTGGGTCAGTGCTGAATGGTTAGCTTTAGACAACACTAAACCTGACACTGAGAACCTGATATCTAGGCTCTATGATGTGGATGTCTTTTGATGAATAGCGGTGTCCGAAGCTCGTGGAGCTGACTCTGGATGGCACACCAATCACTGATGCTTCCCTTGACCTGCTTGCCTCCCACTCTAAGTCTCTACGGTCCATCTCCATCAAAGGCTGTAAGAAGGTAACCAAATATCCCATTCTGTTGTGGAATACAGGCTCAGTCCAGTGATTTTCTCCTGTTTTATCTTATAATCTCTTTCAGTTGGACAACAAATCTCAAAGTGCCCTAGTTCTTCTTGTACATCTTACCATTCAAATCTGAAGTATGTCTTTGATGACACTAGTGACCGTGCAAAATCCCAAATATATTTGTGTCCAGACAGACTCTTGTTTGCCATCAGCAGGTATACACAAAAGATTGTTTGCATTATTTTTTTCTCACATGGAAGAAATGGGTTGGAGGAATTGCAGCTGAGTGAGGCAGGATTGAAGGCCTTGGGGCAGTGTGGTACGTTGGGAGCTGTGAATGCAGGCCAAGCTCATGGTGTGACAGATGCTGTGGTGTCTGCACTCTGTGAAGGGAACTTGTCCCTGAAGTCTCTTGTATGAACAACCATCCTTCTCTTGTGATCAGCATGAAGCTCTGTTCAAGTTCCTGTCTTCAACTTTTGATGTACTGTCAAGTTTAGTGGGGTTCATAAAATGGAAAGTCTGTGGGGTTTCATTGCTTTGCTTTGTCACAGATGTTATACAACAACTGGAAAGAAAGAGAGGTGCAAGTCCATTTGTGATGATTTGTAATTGGTGGGTGGGCTTGAGAAAGGTGTTGAGCTGTGGGAACCTTTCGGATGCTGCTCTGAAGGCAATAGCCATGTGTACACAAATGGAGGAACTTGCATTGCATGGGTGCTCGCGCATTTCAAATAACGGGCTCCGATTGCTCTCTGCTGGGTCTTACACTCCCTCCTATTTTGAGTCTTATGATGGTTGTGTTCACCAGGCTTTTTTCAAGGATTTTTCACCCTCAAAGCAAGCTCACATAGAATCGTGTTATTCCAAGTTATTCCAGGGTCATGAGTCTAACAATGGATCCTTGCAGGAGCCCATTGCAGGTCTACAAAATAAAGTTCTTGAAGTAAGAAAGTGCATATGATATTCTGCAGTAGTGTATGAAGCCCATCAAGAAGGTGGGCTAGTGTAGCTTGTTTCCAGAGTCATAGTTTAGAGCCTTACATCTAAATCCCAAGGTTGACAATTTTGGCTGTGTGTATAGGTGTGTATGGATGCGGTACATCTCACTGAGTTATTGTGATCATCTATCGGATTATGGAGTTGTTCAACTAGCACGTGGGTGTCCACGACTTGTCAAAGTGCGCTTAGATGGTTGCCGCTTGCTCTCTAATCCATCAGTGCGGGCCCTTTGTGAATTATGCCCAAAGCTACGCCACCTGAGCTTACAATATTGCGTGAAGCTCTCTGACAATGTTTTCCAGCATTTGTTGTCTGCTCCCTCGATCCGCATTGTTGACTTGGGCAGGTTGTTGCCCAAAATCATCTTTCAGAAACCTAGAAACACCAGACATACATTGTGTCCGAGTGATCATCTTAACCCGGGTTGAAAGAGAAGCTTTTCTCTTTTTGAGAAAGTGCTGAAGAGCAGAGGGGATCGACAATGTTGGGTATCAGGCTTGGTGAATATAGTGTAAATGGAAGGTTACTGAACCTGAGGGTTTTCTATTCTGCCTAGAATGAGGAATTTGAGGAATTTGTTGTACAATATGCCTACATATTAATTGACAATTTTTTCTTTCCCGATTGCTATTTGCAGGGCTAAATTGACAATGATCGGTATTGAGACTTACCAGCAGCAGAGGCCTTTTGTGGAGCTATTTATTGATGGAAGACCCCAAGCCAACTTATCTCAAATAGCAACTGACATGTAAAGTAGAGGGGGTCCAATTTTTGGCTGTTTTTTCTCTTGCTCACATCATTATTCATTTCAGGGTTGCAACCTGCAGAGATATTGGAGGGAAAGAAAAGAAAAAGGTTGGAAATAGCAGGCAGATTTCTTGCTTTTCTGTACATTCCAGATTCGGTTTCACATTTAATCTTTGGATCAAAGTTGAATCATTTGGGCTTTCAAAGTGATCCCCTCTTTGGGATAGATGTTGCATATGGACAAATGCTGAGGGTTTTGCACAGATAGATTTGGGTGATTTTGCAATTGGCATTTTTTCGTTGAAGCATTGATCAAAAGTTTGTCAAAGAGCTAATTGGTCACATTAGGCAGATTTGAGTGGTTTTGCAATTGGGGTTTTCTTGGTTGAAGCTTGGATCAAAAGTTTGTCAAAGAGCTAAATTTATCACGGTAGTTAGAATTTGGGGTTTTGCAATTGGTTTTGTTTTTGTTCAGGCAATGGATCAAAGGTCATTTTGGATAATTTTTTGAGCCTTATGAAAGTTCTACTCTGCTGACTCTGCATTCAGGAACTGATTGAGCAGAAACTAGGATTATTCATAAAGACTTGCAGAGATCTAAGTTGGTTGCATGATAAGGTGTGCTGGAAGATATGCAACAGGTTTTTCCAGATGGCTATCCAGGTATGATTTCAAAGTTATAGGATTCTAATGTCACTTTTTATTTTCGGTGTTGTCTCTTGAGTGCTATCCAACATCACAACTGAGTCTTCCCTGTTGCTTCTGGAAGTATGATGGAACTCTAGGACACAGATTTTGTATAATGGGTTGCCCAAAGTTTTGGGTGGATTGTTACAAACTTAACTTGGGCTCCATGTGACAATCAATTGATTAGTTGATAACAAAAAATGATTTGATTTTGTGAAAATTAAGTTCCATTCGAATGAAAATATTGGTATTTACACCCATTGTTGGGAGTTGATGTAGTTGAGTAGTCATGACAATTTGTCACTACTGTTCATGATGTAGTAAATGTTTGCTAGGGGCAGCTCTATACTTTATACATTGATGGCAACTCATCATTTTCTAGTGATGAATTTTAGGCATTTAGAAGTTTGTTGGATTTTAGCCATGAGCGTATTGACATGAACAATTGATTCCTTAGTCTGCATTGCTTGATGCCATGGACATTTTCTATCCTCAATATTGGTTGTAGCCCAACTACAAGGAGAGTTTTGCCAAGCATTTGGACATTCTCAAGATGTGGTATTGCAAACCATAAGTGGTCGGGTCTGGTGAGTCCACTAATGACATGTCTTTGATTTCCAACCGCCACCACCATGCTCAGCTTGCAACAACAGAGAATTTCACCATGTTTCCTACCTTGCTAAGAAGAAGAAGAAGAAGAAGAAGAAGAAGGGCTGGAGCGAAGAATCCCCCATGATAAAGTCAGGCACTTGCTCTTTGAGCTGGTCATTCTAAGAAGAAGAATACAGATAAAAAGTGGGTACTTCTTGTGAAGTCATAAATTATCTCTGCAACTGAACATGTGAAGAGTCCACAAAGGAAGTTGTCATTATGACAAACATTGCGGTATGGCAAATTGTGTGGATTGATTCCATTCAAATGATTTTGAGTACTTTTGAAATGAAAATGGTTTTGGGTTGTTTGGTGCATTTGTTGTTTCAATGTCTTTTTTTGGGGGGGGGGGCCAATTTTGTGATGTAGCCAAAGTGGTGATCATATCCATCAAGTGGAAGATTTAGCCAAATTTGGTTACAAGCTAAATTTGAAAGTAGAAATAAAAAAAAAATCCTTTTATATATTTCTGGCTATGTACTTGAAATGTATTAGAGAGATCTGATAAATTTTCTTAACTTTTTGGTCAAAATTGATGGTTTTCTCAGTTTCCACCCCCCTAGAATTGCTTCGTTTTCTTTGTTTCTTTGTTCTTTTTGGTGCAGAGAAGGAAGATCATGGTGGAGCAGCTTGTGCAAGAAAGAAAGCGTGGGACAAATGAGTACTTTGAGAGAGTCTAGGATTTTATGTACAATTGTATCTTTGGATCTCTGAGTACTCACAAATTCAATAGGTAGCAGAAGAGAGATCTTTCTCCAGGCATTTTCTTCTGAGGTTGTTATTATTATTGTTGTTGTTGTTGCAGTATTTTTTTTCTTTTGTGGAAAACGAAACAGGAATGTCAGGAGCTAGCTAATTCAGAATGTGCTTGAAGAAGAAGAAGACGACGGAGAAGATGATAATGCTGATGCTGAAGTGCTTTGATCTCAGCTAAACCAATTGAATCCATGGCTGATGTGGCTGCAGCAATTTCAGAGGCCTTTAAAGACTGTAAACAAACAAAAGCCACACATGAAAACAACCGTGGGGAAGGCATATCCTGGCAGGTGGTTGGTGAAGGTGATGACAAAGGCATTCCTGAGGTCCTCCTGTGAAGGATAAGGCTCTGATGATACTCAAGACAATCTGGTAATTGGCCTCGCAACCTTGCTTGATAGTCTTTCTACTTTCCACCAGTTTCTTCTTGTCTTGATTTGATTCTCCGCCATGATGAACCCTATGGATTGAAGTGCTCCTTTGAGCTTCCTGTCTGGGTCTGAGTTTGTAGATTCTTTTCCATCTCACTGGCACTTTCTTGATCTCTTCTTGGCTGCTAGTTTGTATTTGGAAAGAAATTTTGTAACTTGGGTTTGGTCTTTTTCTTTCTTCGGGTTTTTCTGATGCTAGTATTGTTTCTGGTAATTTTGTCATTCATTCATTGCTACCATGATTGCCACTGAGCAGAAGACAGCAAAGGTGAACTGGCACTCTAGTATTGACTTTTCATCTACCACCAAACCAGTGCCAACTCCCCTTCCACTACCAAGAATGCAAGAGAAGGCTTGCATTCTGAATCGGAGTGAGCAGGAACAAAGCAAGCAAACTTTGGATGTAGAGGAAGAGGATTGTCAAGCAGTCAATGTGACAGATGGATTTCAAAAGCATGATGGTGCTTTGGAGTTGAAGGGCACTGTAGGGTTCAATGTGCAAGTGAATGGAAAGGATGCTGTGAGCAGGGAAGAGCAAGCAGCTATCAAGATTCAGCAAGCCTTCCAAGGTCATTTGGTAAGGGTTGCAGAGCTGATTCTACAGTGTCCTGTGATAATTCCTCATGTCAGCAAGAGAAACATGATTCAATTGTGACATGCTTTCTATTTGCATTTTGTCTTCCTGTCAAAAAACAGAAGCTGCACATCCCTATGGAGTGATCATTTCTAAAAGAAATATATGTTTTCATGCTCAAGAGATCCATAAAGTGCAGTCAATTGCTTTCAACCTGCATTGTTCACACAACAACTTGGAAGATTCCATGTAGGAATAGTCCCAGGAGTCTTATTACTTTGTTTTCTCATGACAGGCTCTGAAAGGTTGGGTAAGACTTCAAGCCTTGGTTCGTGGATGCATTGTGAGGAGACAAGCTGCCATGACATTGCGGGCTCTGAAAGCTCTTGTGTGAGTCCAAGCTTGTGTCCGTGGTTGTTGGGTACAGATGTCACAGCATGGCCAAGCTGTACAGCAGCAGATTAAGCAACACTGCCAACTCCTTGCTCAACCTAGTAAAACTGCTGTATGTCAGATCCCTACTGTTGTGTCCCTTTTAGTCCGGTTAAATTATCAGCACACTAGTTTCCCTGCATTTCATGACCTGGACTTTAGGGTGACTGTTGAGAGAGCAAGTTTAGTGGCCAGATCTCTTCAGAACCCCACTGACATAAGAAGCAACAACATTGACCAATTGACCATCCACATCATGAACTTAACGCACTTGCAATGTGTGTGGTTTTGGCTGGTCTTTACAGGAAGGAAGTTGGACAACAGTGCCAGACAACAAGGCTAATTTGCAGAATTGAGAAGAGGCAGTACGAAAGCATGAGCAAGCCATGGCCAATGTGTTTTTTCAACAAGTATGTTTACTAAACAGCCTTTGTTTGTCATATTTGCAAACCGAGCATCAAGCTCTGAAATACTCTCTTGATTGTCCAGGCGTTCTCAGCTGTCATGTTGCATCATTATGTGCTGAAAGTAAATGACTCTCTATTCCACATTATATGCATGGTCAGTTGAAATGGAGCACACCACAGAGGAACATGCTGTCTATTGATTCTGAACCTCATCAACCTCATTGGGTTTGGAGTTGGATGGACCAGTGCATGGCTGTGCATGCATGGGAAAATCACAACCTGGATTGCCTGAAAGCTGGTTGTCTTCCATCTGCAAAGTCCTTGGCAGTCAGGACAAAGCATGTTGACAAACATGGGTGATGTGGGCCTCAAGGATGGCCGGAAACCTTCAACAAAGAAACGTGAAGCAAAGCCTCGTTTGGTATCCCAACCAGTGCACAATGGGAAGGCTGAACCCATTCCTCTGCCCCTTCCACCTCCACCAAAGCTTCCTGTCCCCACAACTGCTGATTCCCCCATGCAGAACCCTGCATATTCTGGGAAGGCTCCATCTGCAGAGCAGTCACTAACCACACTTGTTCAGGATGCAGCCCTGATGCAACCTTGATCTGTAGATTCATCCTTTTTCATCAGTTGTGAATGATAACATTGTGACATCACCACCAGCTACAGACCATCTATCCTCTTGGCATGTCCCAATCCCTTCAGATCTGCAAGGCAGTCTCTCTCCTGAAGCTTATGCATTGAAAGATGTGACAATAAATGGTGTGACATCAGTTGGCAGTGTTGACTGCAATAGTGCTGGTGATCATGAAAGAGAGGGCTTGGGCAAAGCTAGTCCCAAGCAGTCCCCAGCAGGTTCACAACCTCTTGTCTTAGCACTTTCTTGCATTTACTCAAGCATTGAATTGTGGAGATAAAAAGGAGTCAGTTTTCAAGGTTGTGAATTCCCCTTGCAGTGTTGTTTGGAAGTGAAGAGTGTTGTTAGGTTCCTTACTGTTATCTCCCTGTGTCTAAGTCGGCCTTTGCTTGCTATGCTGTATCACCAATAGCTCTAAAAGAGAGATTCAAACTGTTGTATTTTCTGACATGGGTTGTTCAAAGCCTTCATGCAGCCAACAAGGAACTTCTCAATGACATAGCAAACAACATGAAGGAAGTGGAGGGTGGTCAAAATGATCTCCCTGTGAGTTTCAAGCCAACAACCTGTCACTACATGGCAGCAATGGAATCTGCAAAGGCCAACTTCTGTCCTCAAATTAGAACTGAATCTGAGGAATCACCAAGGAAACATCAAAAGCGACTCTCCTTCACTGGTGCAGATCAGCAAGCTAGGCTCCCTCTCCCCAACCCTTCATTCAAGAACCATGTCTCAGGTACAAACTGGCAAATAATTGTCATTACCTATACTAAGGTGGCCTCTCAGACTTTAATTGCCTTTCTCTATTCATCTTAATTGTATCTGGATGCTAACAGTCTACCATTGACAAAAAAAACTGTCAGGTACACATAAGTCTCGAGGGGGGAGTTTTCATTGAGAAGACTGCAGACATTACTGGCATTGAGTCACCGATTCACAGAAAATCTTTGGGAGGTGATCAAACAAAAGGTGCTGTGAAGTGGAGGTAG
>Ga0116228_10003126_pt1 | contig 14476 bp, 10 predicted proteins | sample S1TSphfallax_2_FD_89694 | JGI IMG/M metagenome (GOLD analysis project Ga0116228, IMG submission 89694) | Host-associated microbial communities from peat moss isolated from Minnesota, USA - S1T2_Fc - Sphagnum fallax MG | ecosystem: Host-associated > Plants > Peat moss > Unclassified | place...
GACTTTGGGAGCTCATAACTCCCAGTTTAGACCTCTGATTGGGATGAAGTATAAAACAAACTTGGAGCTCTCCTCAAGAGCTTTCCAACGGTTTGTTGCACTCCACCTGCACACACTTGGGTCGGGTCGATTCTCGACATTTAGTGGTCAGGAGTCAAATTACCAGTTTGATTCCTGACCCTTCTTTCGACCATAACTTGTGCTGCAAATGTCCGAATGGTTCATGCAAGGTCATTTTCGACATCTACACTTCAAAAAAATTTCAACGGTATAAAGAACACCTCAAGGCGAGGTGTTTTGACCCTTGCAATTGAGCTTTAAAGTTTCGGGAGTCCTGGAGGATTCCAAGTTCCCACTTTTGGGAGTGCGAGTTTCATCCTCACAATTGCCTCGAAGTGGGGTTGCAACAAAAAAATACAATGGTAAAAATTATCAAAAGAGGTTAATCCTTTATTTTCAAAACTAAATACTTGATAATTTTGCGATTGAACTCAAAGTGAACTTACAAAAAAGTTTTTTGTCATTGAACAATCTTGTATACATGTGTTTTTTTGCCTTGAATTTATTGAAAGTCTCCAACATCCAACCCAAAAAAGATTGTATCCAGGTCCATAAAGAATGTAATCATGTTTTAAAAAAATTTCATGATTAATTTTATAGTTGGTGTGAGGTTTATTATCCTTCAACATCATACACATGTAAACATAACAATATCATCCAAAATTAGTGTTTGTGAGTGAAGTTAGATGACACCTAGCACACTCATTTAAATCATGGAATGTTGGAATTAGAATGTTCAACTTGTTTACAATAAGTAGTAAAACATAACCAACAAAAAACTAGTGTTGATAACACATATACATATGTCAACACAAAAAAACATTCATGATCTCTTATCATATATTTACAAATTCATGTAAAATTCTTTTCATATGAACTAAACTTTTCTAGACCTTCACTCATTTATATAGGATACCACAAAATAAGGTAGTCCAAACAAGATCACTTTATTCATTAATGTCATGCCTAACTATACATGCCATTTTTCAAAATCTAGAATTTCTATAAACACACTATTTGAAAGGCACAAAAATGATACAACATTCATCATGCAAGAAATGTGGACCAACATCATACAAGTCATTAGAGAAAACAAAAATAGGATTTTTTCATAAAAAAAAATCTTATACAAACCATATGACATTAATCATGCATAAGATCTACATCACTATTCAAAAGTTAGGATTTTTCTAGATATATTATTTGAAAGCTAAAAGATGAAACTACATTCATCATATAAACAATTTGCATTAGCATTACATGCTATCATATCTATTATATGGAACATCTACATCACTATTATGACTCATCATGTAACCTCAAAACTTGCGAATAACCTTCATGAACTACATTGAAAATGACCAACTACAACAAAACATGCATTCAAATTAGAAATAATATTATTTCAAAACAACAAAAACCAAACAAACAAGATAAACATCATGTGGGAATTTGCACAATCTCACTTGAAATTATTTGCAAGATCTATAAACAAGATTGTCTCAAAACAACAAAAATTAGACAAATGAAATGAACATCATCTAGAAATTTGGGTCATCAAAATTGCAAAGTTTGACATAGTTGGTAATCAATTGATGTCCATTGTAGATAGTGTTGCTAAATGTTTTTCATAGGAAATGTTTGGTTTCCCAATGTTGTAAATTTCCACCAATTGCATATATTATGCATAAAATTCCATGAAAAACACAAGTGATTAAATATCCTTTGCATCATCACCATTATAAACCACAAGAATGAATGACTTCAAAGAAATCTATTATAGATTTCAATCACTACCATTTGGAGAGTACTAAGTTCTTCAAGTTCATCCTTTTGGATAAAGTTTCAAATAGTGTGTTGTAACAAATTTGAAAAAATAAGATTTATTGCTTTATGTTTTCAATGATTGTTGCGGGCCAACCCTCAACATAAACATCCAATTATCTTTTTAAAAAACAAATTCATGATTATGATGTATCTCCCAACATTCAATTAGGAAAAAAAAAATGCTCATAAAGTTGGAACCGATAGTCAAAGTAATGGTCATATACCCATAGTCATTAGTCATATCCATTGCCAACAATATCATGGGAGCCATGATGACTCAAAATGCACTCGTCAAATGACCCACCCAACATCTTTTATTAAACATCAATAATATAGACAATATAATTCACAAGGGCTTTCCTCTTCTTACTCAATTTGACAATGACGACCTCTTTTAGAGCTAAACACCAACTCCACACAAAAAAAGTCAAACATCAAAAAACAAAGCGAATTGTTGAAAATTTACACAAACAAAAGAGCTTCCAAGTGTAATAAAAACAGTAAAATTGCACAATGATATGATAATTTGTAGAGAAAAAAAATTAGATTTGTTGAAAACTTTTAAATGGTTTCAAATTTTGCATAAGATAAAACCAAGCCTTAATATATACCAACGAAAAAAAAAACATTCTATTGGATAGATAAATCCAAAAAACACACAAAATTGATGTAAACATTCAAGTTTGGAGATAATTTCAAAATCTAAAAAAGAAAACTTTGTACTTAACAAAAAACATGTGACAACATTTAAGACTAAAACTAGTTTATACTTCACACAATTGTTTTGGCTACATTTAGTAAAAAAGGTTCTTGCAAAATTCAAATAAATATATTGATATTACTTTGATTATAAACGTTCAAGCCATTATGATCAAAACACTCAGATTTGAATCACTTTCTACTTAATAATAAAAAAGAAATCTACCAAAATTAGTTGTTTAAACAATATTTGATTAGAAGAGCTAAGTTTAAAACTATTGCATAGTGAATAAAAAATAGAAGACATTTTATTCATTATGCAAAATAATTGTTTTATGATTGGACAATTTTATGATTGTGTTGCAAACTTAATCCTATAATTGCATTGAAGTAGTCACTTTCATTGAACCTTGTTTTAGATAGCCTAGTAGTAGCCTATAAGTCTTATAGCCTACAAGTAGCTTAGTAATAGTATGGTTTGTAGTGTTAGAACAAGGCCTAGTAATAGCCTACTTTTATCCTAGCTTGCTTTAGGCTATTATAAGCTACATGAATAGCCTATGGTAGCCTATAGTAGCTTAGGGTAGAACTTAGAATAACATGAAAAAACCTAAAGTAACCTAATGTAAAGCCAAAAATAATTGAAGGCATCCTATAATAGGATAGGGATACAATAGCTTAAAAAAACCAAATTTAACCTAAAATAGCCTAGAATAATCTAAGGTATAATAATTTAAAACAATTTGCATTAGGATAACCTGGAATAACCTAAAATAACTCAAGATAAAATAATTGAAAGTAGCCTCTAAAATACCCTATAATACTTAGCCTAAAATAACTTAAAATAATTTAGAATAGCTTAGGGTAAAACCTAGGACACCTTATAGTAGGTTAGATTTTTTATTTGGTAACCTAGGGTAGTTTAGGATAAGTGAGAGTAGTTTAGGGTAACTTAAAATAACATATAATAGCCTAGTAATTTAACACATAGTAGCCTAAAGTAGCCCAAAATAACAAAATTTAACCTACGTATTGTAAAATAACTTAGAGTAGTTAGGCTAAGTAGCTAGGTAGTTAGGATAACTAAGGTAGGCTAGGCATAAGAAAAAATGTTCATTATAATGCAATGGTAAAAATTATCACTTGATAAAAAAATGGTGCAATGGTGAAGGACTTGGATTTGCAATTTGGAAATGAGGGGTTCAAAGCCTCACACATTTGCAACCCATTTGAATGTGATTAGCTAGGCTTGGTGTCTAAGCTACTTAGCTTTGATAATTGTCATTGATTAGTTGATTGTTGTAGCCTTGGAAATATACAATGATAATCAATTGATTGGTATACAACATGTGATAACCAATGATGTTCATCAAGGAATTGATATAAAGAACTTAAAGTATGCTTGACAAAATTAGCAAAGAAGGAATGTCAACTAGTTTTCATTTGTTGATTTTCTATTTAAATGCAATCCTCACTTTTTTTTTGCTTGAACATCAAGACTAATGTTTTTCTTAAGAATTTTATTGTAGCCAAAATGACTATCATCCATAGGAAGATGTAGAAAAATGGTAATCATTGCTAGGAAGATTTAGCCAAATACAAGTAAATTTTGAGTTTTGAATTTTGATGTTTTCTTTTTCAAAAAAATTCTTTAATAAATAAAAAGGTAGAGTAGCACATTTGAATAACATTTCTTTGTTGTATACCAATCAAAGTGTTAAACATTGGGATATTAATATGGTATTCAAAAGAAAAAATATTGAATGGTTGTGAACACAAATTTTGTCAATACCTATCATATCAAACCTCACCATGTTACTATCCGTTTTCTTTGCATGCTTTTCATTGCTAATATCATAACATGACTATTTCATATTTAGTACATGATAATTTGTGGGTTCCATAATTTTGTGTGCCAATGGTACTAGTTAATTTGCAAATTCAGATTTAATGTTCAACCAACTTTGTGATGACAATAAGCCTTGACTAAGATTGTACAAGAAGATATACCTAATTATATGAAAAAATGTTTCAAAGTGACAAACTTGTTGATCTTTAGGATGACAATAAGCCTTGTATAAGGTTGTAGGAAGATGTACAAAACTATATGAAAAGATGCCTCAATAACACACTTTTTAATCCTTCATTTAAAGGTTTCCAAATTTCTCTAAGGCCATTTGGTTAAGTATAGGAGTTAGCAATACCAATTTTGGAAAAGATAAGATTAATGGAAGCAAATCCCCAAACACATGTTTTATTCATTTCTACATGTACAACCAATTTTGTAAGATTTTTCAACAAATTGAGTTCTTCAATTTTTTTTTAAAGAATAATATGTTGCATACCAAAAACAATTCACCTTTTAAAATGACTAATCACAAAAATCCAATAAAAGATTGATGGCCTAGCCATCACAAGGGAGACAAAAAAGGAAGGCCAAATAAAGGCCAAAAGATGCACAATTTGCAAAAATAAAAAAAAGCGAAAAAACTAGTCCTTCTTGTGGTAGGAAGCTATTTCACCCATGGCTTTTATCGTGGAAAAGACGAGCACATTCTTTGATGAAATGATTCATATCATGCTTGGATGTGCCATGCACCTCCATGGCCATTATAATAAAGTGGTGCCTTTCATGAAGCCTTCTATACTTGCAAATCTTAGCAATGGTGTTAAGTTTTGCAATTGCACTTGCTAGTCGACTAATGACACTCAAAGTCATCGTCTCCCGTGTCAGATCAGTACCACCATATTGATAACGAAGACCTAGTTCTCTCGGGTCATGTAAAGATTGACTTGTAATGAAATGTTGCATAACTAACAACAATTGTCAATACTTAGAATTAATTGCTAACTTCATTTACACTAGTCTAAATTCATGTGATTTCACAGATTTTGTAATTGGTCACAATTTTTTTTGTTGCCATGTTGGCAAGTCTTTGAAATTGAATGAGGGAATCAATTGAGTATTCATATAATTTGGGCAAATTATATGTCTTGAATTGAAATATGCATCAGTACCCAATTATATTTGTTAGGATGGTGGACCAATAGTCCAGGTGGTTGTGGGTCCACGGAAAACAATGTGGGTACTTGGGTTAGAAGGTTGGCAATCACATTGTTTGTCTTGGTTAACAACAAAAAATTGTAAGGTGACCACTTGTAATAAGGATAAGTTAATAGCTCTATATTGTCTACATAGATTGAGTGTGGGTGTTTAATATTTGGGTTAAATTTGAAGTCAAACCATTACACACTTGCATAGGAATTTACATTTTGAGAAGTACAAAACTGAAATATTGAATGCTTGAGGGTTCAACATGAGAAGAAATATGCTTGAAAAATGAACTATGGAGAACTTAAAGGTTCAACATGAGAAGAAATGTGCTTGATAAACCCAAGTAATAGCTTGCAACAACATACAATTCTCTTCTTAATGTCACAAAAATGACGACCTTGTTTTTGTTAGATTTGCAAGAGATGCAGATAATTGTGATAAGAGAATATCACATGGCAGTGCTTATGTTCAGTTTTGTTCCATGAAGGTGCATTGATCCCCTTGTTGTTCCCGTTCCCAATTATGTTTTGAAGTTTTCAATGCATTCTTTCATTGTTATCAGCGGTACTTCTAACAATTCCCAAGTTGGTTGCCATTAGGAATGGTTGGGAAAGATATTCACAAAAGTTGTCAAACATATCTTGAAAGTTGTTTCTAAAAAAGGTTCAACAATCAGTTATTAGTACATACCTACTGAACTTTCAAAGTAAGGTGTTTGGAGTTCCAATTTGCATATATAAATGGCAATATTTGGTACTTCTAGGTGTTCAAATTTGCATATACAAATGGCAATATTCAAATGGATGGTGCAAGGGGCATTCTTGTGGTAGAAGCTTGACATTTCAAGTGGTTAGAATTCCTTTTCACTTTCCAAGATTTTGGATGCCTCTTATTTGTCTCCACTTTCATTTCAGAATCAATGCAAATATACAGAGCTCCTCCTTGAAATCAAACCTCTATTTCTGTAGTAAATCCTCACAAAGAAGCTTTTGTTTTGCAAATTATCAAAGTTCCCAATGACCTGATCTTCCCTCCAAAATTTGCCATTCCCCATGCATTGAAAAGAAGGAACTTCCCTTCTGAGAATCATTGTCCTCCTTGACAATCTATCTCCCCTTGAAAATATGAAAATCTTCACATACCATTTATATGATTCTTGTTCTGCAAATCAAACTCCTGTTTGTCTTACAGCAAGCCTTCTGTAGTGAAGCACTTCTTAGACAAAAGATTCAACCCACTCACTTCACTCAAAATCATTACCAAAAACTGCTTAAACATTTTATTCAAGTTCTCTAGATAGACTTATTGAACAAGGTATAATTCTGGTGATGTAAGTTTCATGAATGCACCCACAGATCCACAAAGGAAATCCAACAACTTCAATAAGAAAGACAGGAGCTTTTTCTCAAATTCAAAGCTAATGTTGGGTTTCCCCAAATCTTGAGGGCCATTGCAAAATGCCTGATGAAGAAACCCAAGGCGAACATTTATTTCTATTTCCATTCTTATGTCTGTAGTTTCTCTTGGCAGCAAAGTTCCTTCTTTATTCAACTAAATATTTTACAACTGAAATGTGAAGCTTGAATCTACCCTTCTACTGTGTGTGGGTAGTTGCATAGCGCACAGAGATATCTCTCTTTTGAAATAAGATGACCATCCACACTACAATCTACCCATATGGTTTTCTTTGTATGGTGCAAGAATCTAAGCTTCCAATCAGCTCCAGTGAAGCACATAAGCAGATGAAATATGTCAGTCTTAGCATCTTTTGCTGGAGGAAACAAAGCATCACATGAGATTTCGTTCCGCAATTTTTCCTTTCAAGGATTTTGCAGTTTGATTCTGCTTATGGCTGCAGCATTAAATCAGCAACTCAGGCAAAAGGGTCTCTTAAATCATTGATCATTCCTGTGGACTCATGATGCAAATTGAACTCAAATTTCATATGTCCATTATCTTCAGGTGGAAATGTGTGGGTCAGATGCCCCTGCAGAAGGAGCTTGACAGTAGATCTTTGAGTAACTTCTCTATGCAATTTTATGTGGTTATTTGTATTTAGAGTTGGTTCTATGTTTATCATGAAGAAGAGTCCTTTGGGTTTGACAAGTGAGAAATTCAGTAACTTGATGTTTTCACAAACAATTAGCATAACAAAGTCATGTGCCCATGATTTAGCATATTAGGTTCAAAGATGAAAGTTTATCAACCTGGCACTTTGATTACAAAATTCATGTAACAAAATTTGCACTAAATGAAAATGATATAAAAGACACCAAAGAGATGAAACAAGGAGAACTGAAAATTCTACAACATTATGCACTACTAGAGCTTGAGGAAAGACAAGGTGAAAACACTAAAGCATAAACTGGATGATTGTTTTCGCTATTTACTGAATTCGGGAGCATTAGGCAAGCTATGGCTAATTGCCTAGGGCTAGTTGTAGCAAAACTTCAACAACTTGTGTCATAATAGGATTGATTCTAATAAAAAAATTGGCCAATAATGTGATGATTTTGAAACCAAAGTATTAAGATTATCTGTTTAATATGCTTTAAACTGAGATTTTGATCTCGGATTACAATGGACTTTGCAAACTGTTCTTCCAGGCTCCAATTGCATGGGCATGGCAAGATCATCCAGTGTACCCATCAAAACCAGATTAGGCTGGAGCCTGGAAGGTCCCACAACTCAACAATGTAATTACAATATGGAAAATGCACATTAACACTCTTGAGAAAATGATCAGAGGTGAGGATCGGCAATTTGAGATGAGCAACAAAATTTGAGTGTAAAGCAAGCTGAGAATTTTCATAATGTAGTTGGAGGGTGCCTCGGCACGAGTAATATTCTGTGCGTTTGCTGCCCACATATGGAGGGCATTATGCTTCGTAATGCCCTCTGAAAATTGGAATGCCCACTAGGTATGAGTGGAAGAAACTGTGGTACAGGGGCAGCGAATTTCTACTTTTCATCTGAACCAGTGGTCAAGCTTTGACATTGGGTGTGCCATTAGAGCAGGGCACTCCTGAGAAGCAGCCCCACCTTTAGTAGGCGCCTCAAGGAATGCGCCCTCTTTTGGGGAATGCCATGCTCCTCAAGCATTTGGGGTTACCTTGTAAATAAAGCACTAAAAACATTTCTTAGGGTATTTGGAGAGCACTCTATATCCATGAGTATCCTCCCACAACAGAGGAGGGATGTTACACCTTCCTCCTTAAGATGAGAGAGAGTCTTACTACTACGTGTTAAGATCCTCTCACAAGTGGTAAGTAATAAGAACCCTTCCCCTCCTACACCTGGTGATGTCTTGTGATTTATGCATGTTAATGTTCATGATAAGGTTTGTGCTTTATGATGAGTAAAGCGTATGGGTAGTAGACATTCCCAAAATGGTGGGGCTGGATTCAACTACTGCCTTGTCTTAGGCCCCTTCTTTTTGAAATGTAATCCCTTAAGGCATTACCCTACAAATAACAGAAGTTCACTAATCGAGATCAGAATTAGTTACACATAGGGACAGGGCAGAGGCTCTTCCTCTGTTTGAGGGCCCAGAAAGGAGGGTGGGAAACAAAGGTGTAAAATAATGACCTAATTTGGACATAACCTGCTAGGAAGACTTTCACATGAGCTTAAGATACCTCCCTGCCTGCTTGAGAGTTCTAACCAGGGAAGTACCTGCAATTACAAAGAACAAATTAGGTCAAGGTTTTATGTGTAGGGTCAAGCACCCGGGTGAGGGCATTTTCAAAATAAGGGGCTTATAACTAGGCCTCACACCTTGCCTCCCATTTGTGAGCTTTACCCATGTTCTAAAGCACAAGGTGAATGTTATCATGAACATAAAGAATAGCTCCTTCTTCTGCTTTTTTTGTGGTTGGAAGGCATGTCACCCAGCACATTTTTCTCTCCCTTGTTTGACGCTGCTTCAAGAATGGACTGCCCATCAGATCACAAGAAAAAAGAAAAAATTGGAGGACACATCTTTATGCTTGGTAAAGCCCAAGTGGTTGCTTGATTGGAATTAAGCTTGCACTTGACTTCACCTCCCGTAGGCCCTTATTTTGATAAAACCTAAAACCTTGGGCTTTACCCTACAATTCAAAAACATATGTAGATCACAAGACATAGGAGGGGGAGCATTCTTCCGCTTCCTCCTTAGCCTGAGTGGTAGGCGTCTTAATCCTATAAGTAGGCAGAATGAGGGAGTAGGTGCAACATGCCTCCTCTTAGAAAAGAGGGATATTCATGGATATAAGGATGTCCCCAAATACACTTAAGAGACATCTTTGAGTGATTCAGGTGTAACGTAAAGCCCCAGGGCTGGGGCTTTACCATAATAAAGGCCCACACAAGGTAGAGCTAAGTGTGAGCCCCTTTATGATAAAGCTTGCAGTCGAGGGTATTATTGAACATAAAAAAATGCTCAAATTTTATTTAAATTTTTTTTCCTACCATACCCAACTAGTATCATGGTTAATGTTTTTTTCATGGGGGCATTTTGGAAAATGGAATGCACATCCATGCCTACAAATGTTTGGTAAATGCGTAGTGGGATGTTTAACACTATGCAATGTGCTCTCTAACAATTGAGTCTAAAGATTTTTGAGTTCTCCTCTTACAACATTTCCCAACAAAAACACTAAAAATTATGCCCTTTAAGAAACACGCACGCACACACGCACTTTTGCTCCTTGAGTTTGGTCACTCCTTGAGCATACAAGTGGCACATGGGACACCCGGGATGGTTGTTCAACTAACAAGTGGCAGGCCTTGGAAACCCATACGTAAGTGGTTATTGTTCATGTGAAGTTCGCGGCTCACCGATTCATCCAGCTTTTTTCTTTTTCATTTTTTGGGGTCTGAACCACAATTATAAAAATTACTTCCAAATCAATGAATTGTTGTACTCTAATCCCAAAGCCTCCTGGGGTAATAAGCCTAATGCGGGCTCAAGGGTCATCACCAGCTACCATATATATAATTGCAGATTCATATATATAGTATCACGTCTGCAAACAGACATTTAGTTATGCACTTGGTTTAATGCAGATGATGCACAACCCAATCAAGCTAGCGTTGCATGAGATCAGCCTCCTGTTGTGAAATTTAATTATGCTATGGTTCAAATTAGTTAGTGGGTTTTGGAAGGAATTAATGGTTGCCAAGCTTCAGCTGCACTAGGCTGCAAGTATCATGCACTAGATCAGATGGCTCTAGAACCATATGGCAGAAGCAGGCGGTGCAGCGCTCAACGTCTGGATGATGAGTCATTCAGGGAGCTATATGGGGTCCAGGTCCTTTTGCAAGATGCTTAAGAACATTACCAGTTAGCATGCAAGGCTTTTGGCCATGTGGCAGCTTCATCCCGCTACCACGAGAATAACTGCCCTTAACCCTGCTTCCTGGGCCATCTACCCTCGCATGATCCATGCAATGCAGCTACCGTTGCACCAGCTGCAGCTCATCATGTGTATCAATCCCTAGTTCTACTTCCTTGCCATATGTTGCACTTGCAGCTGATCACTCTCCAAGTCTTATATCTTATAACCCACACCTCATGTGCTCATCAATATCTCGTACATGCATCAATTAGAATTGCAGTCGTTCTTAAGAGACCAAGTGCTTGATTCAATAGCTAGCGAGCTGCTGTTGTAGTTTACTCAAATTGCCATTCTACTAGAGTTTTGAGGTTCTTGGGCTAAGTTTAAGGAAAGAAAAGAATCAGCTACCTCGCTACCAGCTGCTAAGATGTCGGGACTGTTCCAAGATGCTAAGAATGCCCTCTCAGGTGCCGCTGGACAGGCGCAGGATGGCGACAAGCTGGTATGTATGAGAGTCTGCTAGTGCACTACTACTCAATCTTTGTTCACCTGCACCCTGCATCTAATTCTATTGTCCTTCAGGACTAGTGGGCCATTCATTAATCAGTTGGAGATGGAAAAAGTATCGCTTGTTTGTTTGTCGTGTCGATTTTGAGATCTATTCTCCTTAGATTTTGCCATGATATTCTCCAGAGTACACCCTAGCTGCAGGCTGATTATCTGTACTTCATTTCTCGTAGACTAGTCCGTTAGTCTGACTGACGTTGCAGTAACCCAGCTAGCGGGGACGTTGGGCTTTTGAGTACAGGGATCAGCTCAGAACCAGGCAGGACAAACCTGGGATTCAGCTCAGCAGGGAGCTGGTGATGCTGCCAACCAAGCCGGAAATTCTGCCGGCTCCACCTGGGATTCAGCTCAGCAGGGAGCTGGTAACGCTGCAAACCAAGCCGGAAATGCTGCCGGCTCCACCTGGGATTCAGCTCAGCAGGGAGCTCAGGGAGCTGGTAACGCCGCACAAAACACATGGGATTCTGCCAACCAGGGAGCTTCCGATGCTGCCTCTTACGGCCAGGACAAGGGCAACCAAGCCCAGGACACTGCTGGAGGCGCAGTGAACCAGGTATATATTTCTATATATCCCTTGGCTCCACGCACACTGATTGATGAAAAAAAAGAATTGATTTTGTGGAAATTCAGTTCCATTTGTTATGAGAACATTTGAATGACATTGCATCTAATTGAACTCAGATTTCATTGACTTGAAATTCAGTTCAACTAAATTAAGAATTAAGATTCAATTCGATTAAAGAGAAATGGGATGCAAATTGGAGAAAAGGGTATTGAAAATCTGTTCATCTTGAATATGGTGTTGGAAAAATAAATAAAAATAAAAAACACAGATTTGAAAAGATATTTTCCATGCATGCCTCTTTACTTGGGAGCTGGCTAAAGATGTTTTAGTTTGGAAATGTTCAAGTGACGACCTACAACTTATATAGAATCTAAAGTTGTTCTACCTAAACCAGCTTTTATGAAGATTTCATCATCATCACTGGATTAATATTCCTGACTCCAGTAGGACTTTCAGATGAAAACTGGAACTCACAATCTATCAAAGTTGGAACTCACAAGATCAAAGTCGTAGATCATTCACTTTATGAATTCATTTCTTGCCTTCTTCAATTTCTGCAACTCCAGATTCATGTCCTGACCATATTGTGCATAGACTTTCAGATTTATTATAACAATCTAGTACTGTTTCACAAACTGATGTGAGCACATGAGAATTGACATGGAACCCGAATGTCTTTGTCTAAGTTGTATTGGGTTGGTCATGTGCAGGCTGGTCAGAAAGTGGGAAATTTGGTGGACAGTGCAAAGAATGCATTTTCTGGCAACAACTAGATCATGAGCATATAGTACATATATGACTTGGATTATTGCTTGAAGTTGTACTGGATCCAGTAATGGGTCATGAATTCTATCAAACTACAATAATATGCATGTCATTACAATATTATATGCAAATTTTATAGAAAGTGTATTATTGCATGTATCTATATTTTATAGTAATCTTCAGAGGCTGATCTGAATCATTTCAACTTAGTTGAGCACATGATCAGCTTTGCATCTTATATGAAAAAGTTTTTGTTTTTTTGTTATTAACTTCTAGCAAGCAGGAATCTGCTGCAGTAGCTCAGCCATGCCTGATCAACCTTGCAGAAGGTGGAAGCAGAATTTTATGCTTACTGAAATTATATGTCCTGTATTGTACTCTCATGTAGACTGTACAATAAACTTATTTTATGTTTCATATGATTAAATTATATCATAGATCTTTTTAAAAATTGTTCCAGAGCCCTGAATTTTGGACACTGCTATGATATTATTAGAGGGGGATTTAAGAGAAACTTTGTCCTGAAATTATAAAAGAACTTCCAGCATCAGATATTGTTTTTCCCTTTCTTTTGGGTGTTTTTTGTGAAGCGTTTTTGAGAATTTAGATTTGGTGCAAAATTGGCTTCAAGGAAGTTCCTCTTTAACAAGTAATATAACACTAAGAGGTGGGTTTTTTTGGTGGTACAATTGATGTTGTATCATGTACTTTGCACTTCCAAACAATTTGATTTGGAAATTAAAAATCTGCAACTTTTCCAAAGTTTTTTTTCCCTTTTGGGGGTTTGTCTTGACATATTGAGTTTCAAGAGAAATTTCCAACTTCTAACAAGTTAACCTCGTGAAGAATTGCACACTCCAACTCAACCAATGCAGCTCTCCTCTTCAGTGACCTGCCTAGGAGAGGAGCCAAAGGTCAGATTTCCATTCTCCACATATTATACATGGCCTTACAAATGATGTGATTATAGATGGGCAAATGGTGCCCATGAAATAACTATTTCTGACAGTCAAATCTGAAATTAAGCTAGTCAAAACCTTGTAATCAAGTTTAATTAGTGAACCATGCAGTGTTTTTTTTTTGGCAAAATTTTGCAACTTGGCCGAAATTTACTTCAGAATTTAATGGAAAAAAAAACCCAAAAACTTCTGATTTAAATTAGGGATTTGTTTTGCCATTTCTAAAATATAAATAATACAATTAGCCACATCTAAACCTTAGGCAAATTTTCCTAGGTCGCCACTTGTAGCAGCACTTTTGTAAAAATCCTTAAGCCCATCAAGGATAGTAGCCATTTAATGATACTTAATGCTTGGATCCTCACCAGGGGTCCTACTCAGGGTTTTTTTTTTAGGTGAATTTTTCCCAAATTTTAACCTGAAAAATATTATTTTGACCTATAGAAAAGGATTTTGATGGGGAAAATGGCCTAAATTTGTCAGATTTCAAATTTCTAAAATTCCAAATTGCCAGAGTCTTATGATAACTTCCAGAAGGTAGCCAAAGATATAGAAGGATTCTGTTTTCTTTCTACCTTCATATTGATTATGTAGCCAAATTTGGCTAAATTATTTTCTGGAATGATGGCTGTGTTAGGTAGATCACAAAATCCTTAAA
>Ga0116228_10003127_pt1 | contig 14475 bp, 5 predicted proteins | sample S1TSphfallax_2_FD_89694 | JGI IMG/M metagenome (GOLD analysis project Ga0116228, IMG submission 89694) | Host-associated microbial communities from peat moss isolated from Minnesota, USA - S1T2_Fc - Sphagnum fallax MG | ecosystem: Host-associated > Plants > Peat moss > Unclassified | place: USA...
TAAAATTTAGGATTTGAAACTTGATATTTGAATCTGAAAAATGTTATTTCAATTGTTTAAAACATTATTTGAATTTCAAATTTTTGATTTGAATATGATATTTTCAATTTAAATTAAATAAGCCTAATTTGATCTAAAATTTGATATTTGAATTCTAAATAAATATTTTCGAATCTAAGAAATTATATTTCAATTCAGAAAATTGTTAATTGATTGTAAAAGTGGGCAATTTAAATTTGAATATTTTAATATGTATATTAAAATTTATATTTCAACTCTGAAAATTTTTCATTTAAATTTTAAATCCTCATTTGATTTGAACCTGAAATTTCAATTCCAAGTTATTATTTTGGATTCTCAGAATTAATATTTCTAGTCTAAAAATTATTAATTGAGTCTAAAAATTGACATTTCAATTCTGGAATTTTTTATTTAAATTCGAAAAACTTATTTGATTAAAAAATCCATATTTGATTTCTACATTATTATTTTCAAATCTAAAAATTAGTATTTCAATTCAAAAACATTATTGAGTCTAAAAATCGACATTTTGATTTTAAATACTTTTATTTGAACTTCAAATTTGATATTTGAATTCTGAAGTTTTAGATTTAAATTTTAAGAAATTATTTGACTTGAAAGTTGAAATTTGAATTCCAAATTATTATTTTGGATTCTTGAAATTAACATTTCAATTCAGAAAATTATTAATTGTATCTCAAAATGGACATTTTCATTTTAAATATTATTATTTTAATGTGACAATTGACATTTCAATTCTGAAATTTGTTATTTAACTTCAAAAAACTTATTTGATCTAGGATTTGATATTTGAATTCTGAATTACTATTTTGGAATCTTAAATTTGTATTTAAATTCAAAAAATTACTGATTGAGTTTTAAGGGTTTTTTCTACTAGTGTTATCCATAATATATCACTTTTATAAATAATTATAAATGATTATGTTTATTTAACCTTAGTTACACATAATAATAATTGTTATAATATAGATTTGTATATTTTTAATTATATTTTTATATAAGAAGAAATTAATTAATGTAATTAATGTGACATTACTTTAAAATCATTGCAATTACTTCATATAAAAATTAATTAATATGTGCATAATTATTTTCTAGTTGAACATAATTATTCACACTTTGTAATTTATAACTTCAAACCTGAATTAAAAATTTGGAAAAATTATAATTTAGTTAAAATAATTATTTTACTGATTTTAATTTCATGAATTATTATATATTATTATTATTCTTTCAAAATTCTGTGATTAATCATCTATGATAAATATTTTATAGTAATTTAAAAGTAATTATGAAAATTAATGTTATGTTTAACAAATTATTGTATTTATAGTTGATAATTAGAAAAATAAAAAAATTACTTGACCTATAATCATTTTTAAAACAAAAAATGTAATTATACAATAAATAATGTAATTAATTGAATAATAATAATTTAATTTTTTTTTTACTTTCTAATAGTAATCGTTAATTCATTACTTATAATTTTAACATAAATATTTAAATAATTAATTTTAAAATTATAATCATTGAATTATTTTTACATTAATTATATTATATATAATTTGATCACATTCTCAAAAATAATAAAATATTTTAAAATATTTAAAATATTTAATTATTTGTGAATTATGTATTAATAACTTGTGAGTTACTAGATAGTTAGTTTGTTAAATATTAAAAATTTATTGCTTATTTAAGTAATTGATAATGAATATTGAATATTTGTAGTGTATAATTTATAATTTAAATTTATGTAAATTTATCATTATTAATTAAATGATTATTTAATTATCTAGCACTTGAATTGTTTAGAAATCTAAAAACTAAGAAAATAAGGCATGAATACAGTTTTGGAATTACAATTTAGTTTGTGAGGAAGTTGCAACTTCAAAACTTATCCCATATTGTTTGTTCCTCATTCCTATTTTAAAAACTATATAAACAAGAGAGTGTGGTCATCCAATTTCACATTAAGAAATTTATGCACATGGGATGAGCTCATCAAAAAGGTCAACCCCAAAAAAAAGAAAAAGTTATGCACATTTCTAAAGTGCCTACCTTCCCAACCTATTTGTTTACCTAACTAGGTAGGTACGTAATTTGACCTACCCACCTAGGTTGACTTATGTACCTACCTACCTAAGTACTACCTATATAGGTAAGTTGGTATGTAGCCTAGGTTTGTAGGCACATATTTATGTACCTACCTAAGTACCTACCAACTTAATATTAACATTTTTAATAAAAAATTTAATGCCACATGGCATACTTACATTGGGCCACATGCCATAATATAAAATCATCCAAGTATTAGAATTGAATGTCCTAGATTATTTCAAAATAATAATAATAATATTTTAAATAATCAAATATTAAAACATGTGGCAGCACATCATTTACCTTTAATTATGACCAGAATAGTTGCATCATAGTTGCATGTGACAATATGTATACAATGTAGTCAAAGGATGAAATGCATTTGTTGATTTTTTTTTTTCATACAATACCTTTTGTCATTTGCGACTAATTCATCACATGCGACTTGTCTTAGGTGACTTAAGGGATTTTAGTTGCAAAATGTCTCTTGCAACTAAAATTTAGTCACAAAGACTAGTAAAAAATACACAGTTTTCTTCTAGGACGACAAACCCCATCTTATATATAATTTCGCTTGTTGCGTGCGTGCGTGCGTTTGTCGAGGTGCTGAAACCTAGTGTCCGTTTATCGAGGTGTTGAAACCCAAGTCTTAACAGGCGTGCGTGCGTGCGTCTATCGAGGTGCTGAAACCCAGTGTCCGTTTATCGAGGTCTTGAAACCCAAGTCCTGAGAGCCAAATATCGAGGTCCTGAAACCGAGGTCCTGAGAGCCAAATGTAGCAACATTCGCGTTTATTGCACTTCGTTATGTAAAAACACGGCGGCAGCAACAAAAGAAGAGAGTCGCGAAGAACAGTAGGCAGTAGGCAGGCACGGGCGGATTGTGTCCGACCGTCACGAGTACCCACTAGTAATATAATATATGACATCCCAACATCATGGTCTATTGGTTGATGAGATAAATGCATCAATGCATCAAGCTTCAATATTTTGCTACAAGGTGGTTCATGTACAAGATATTATATGGATAGCAAATTTGATCTACCAAATTTGCAAAGACAATAGAGCTAACAAACATGGTGAAAAGAACCTCCAAAGGCCTCAATTTTACTTTCATTTAAACAGTCTTTGGACATGAGTCATTCCAAACTTCCACCTTCAATGCCACCTTTCTTGACCTTCATTGTAAACGTAGTTTCCACCACACGTATTCTTCTCCCATTTCAGTAGCTCCTAGCAAACATTTTAGCACATTGGAACACCACTTGCACTTGGTAAAATGACAAATGCAAAGATATTAAAACATCAAGCATTGGCCGCTTGTGCTCTTTGTTGCCCACAAACATGTACTTCTAGCTTATATCCTATAATTGTTATTAATTTCACAATGTCAATAGAAACCTTGATTTGGATGGACATAACATCAATTCTACCTATGGATCATTTAACCAAAACACAAAAGCAAGAGAATATGACCTAGTTGTAAATGAATTTTAAAGAATTCATAGAAGGGCAATTTAAAACAATGGTAACACATGGAAAAAAACTCATTGGGAATAGATTTTGACATAAATGTAAAGTGGCTTGCTTATCAAAGGTTCGGTTGATAGACATTACTTCAATCTTGCAATTTATAACTATTAACCATCATGCTCATCTACCAACTATCAATAGGCAACACCTTTGTGAATTATGCCCAACACTTTTGTTGATAGTTCATATGTACTTAATGAACCTCTTACATAATGTGTTGTAGGTGGCATAAAAATTTGGATGCCATAATCAGATGAAAATACATAAACGCAGGTAGTGAATCTTCTAGTAGGTAATAAGACCTGCTACTTGGATGTGATCTTTCATATCATAGCCTTCATATGACATAGTCTCCTTCAAACCACTATTGCCCCCAAGCATATGTGAAATGTTGTTTGACCATATGGGTAGGAATATCAATGAGCATAATCCAAAAGATCTCATCTGTAGAATTTTAACATAACATTGTTATATTGTCATCCACAACATCATCAACCATTTCCTCCCCTCCACTCCCATATTCCACTTCTACATTTGCAGTTTGTACAATTTGCATGGCCTCAAGTTGATGGATAGGTTTCAACTTGGTCAAACACTAAGGTTGGATGTGGCTAGACTATTCACATTTAGACTTTGCATCCTAATCTTCACATTTGAGACAATGACATGAAAGGTTTCAAACTTCAACTAATGTATAATCACTAGAGGAAATAGATTGAACATGATGTGCTTTGTGGTTGCCATGTACTATATGACATTCAAAAAGTTGTGATCTATCCACATCATCTTTTTTTACTTCCTAAAAAGATTTATGGATAGTCCTCTTAACATTGGGGTGGGTAGCATGTTGTCTTGTGGCCTCCTTTCTTAAAAAAATGACCACATCAAATGCAAAAGTCACCTTGCATTAGACTTAATTTGTTCTTTTCGAATTTCCCTTTTCAACAATGCACTTGCCCCTTGCACTTCCCCCTTCCCATGACCGATAGAAAAATAGTTCCAAATCATCTAACAACTAGAAAGTAACTCCTCACACACAGTCATGTTATGATATCGAAGTAGAAAATACCAACATCAAACACTTTTAAATTTCCCACTTCATCCATCGGACCATACAACATGTTGTTTTGGGAAACAGTCTCTCTCCTTTAAAAACTCCCAATTCAACTTAAAAGCATGTTGAACATATAATGCATTATGTTTTTTCTCATTCGAGATGTAGTAATGCACCTCTGTCAATATTCTGAATTCTAGATGTGCTGGATCGAATGTAGGATTATGATGATACATGATGTGCACTAGAATTATAATTTGGAACAAAAACCAGTGCATGTCTTGGATCTTGTTCTACACCCTAAAAGCATAATTCTACAAGAAACAACAATGTTAGGTGGCAAATTGGCACATAGGCCTTAATTTCCTTCTTTTGCCACTTTGATGTAAAATTGTGTACTACAAATTCCTGTAATTTGGGTTTTAAGTAGTCTATAAGCTCACATGGTTTTGTTTCACATTACTTTTTCCTTGAAACTTTCTTGTCACGACCTTCACTAGTTTTCCCAACAACAACATAGTTCATCTTGCACCAAGTGACAAATCTTTCTAAAGTCAATTCAGATGGGTAGTTCTAAAAGGTTTGGATCCCACAAGTTTTACACTCCCCCAGCAAGCATTCCCTTTGATGAAAGGCTAACATATCAATCTTTGGACATAAAATGGATGAACATAAAATTTTCAATCTCTTAAAACATTTGAAATGGGCTTGACACTCTATTGCACTAGTATCTTCTCCATTTGGGCGATAAATTTTTGTACAAGAACAATTGCATTGCCCATGGACCCCTTTTGCTTGACTTTTAATACCATTTAGACTCTCCTTCAACCCATTGATTTCAGTGTGATATCAACAGCAACAAGTGTTCTATTCATGTAATTTTCTAACAAACCAAGGCTTCAAATAATGCAATTTTAACAACATCACTTGCATGTTAGGATGTTTTTCCTTATAAAAAAACTCCAGCTACAAAACAAAAAAACAAAAAATAATATGCAAATTTATCCAACTTGATCATAGATTTTTCAGAAGTGCAAAATAAATTTCAGACCCCAAAAACATTAGCTACACATTATACAAGATGCACAAACCCTGTAGTGACATATTTAAAAACAATCCAAGTGTTTTTTTTTCACAAAATCATAGCTGTAGCTTAAACAAGGATTAAACAGACTTCACCATTCAAGTTTTATCCATTAACCCACACACTACAAGAAAGCTAATTGGGTATGTTGATAATTTGGTTTACAATTTATTAGATCAACAAAAAGGTTTTTGCCCCACTGAGTTCCATAATATACATGTCAAGCTTGAAAAACCATGTAATCACCAAATGTCATTGTTTTAAGTAATTGTTCCTAAATTGAAGTCTCATACAAATGGACTTGAGCTCTTATCATTTGCACCTAAATACCATTGAATTTCAATATATGCACCAACCATAACTTGCAAGCAAAAAAAAATTAGTTTGCTATTTTGTATCAAAGAAAAGCTTTAACCCTAATTTGGACAAAATTATGAAAGTGCTAAAGCTTTATCATAATGATCGTCCCAAATTTCTCCAAAGCACATACTCATTATAATTATGTCATCTGATAAAATTTCAATTAAGAAAGGTTCGTTTGTTCACATATGAGAAAAATAAAAAAGAGTATCCTTTCATTTCTACCGTTTTTTTTACTATTTCTTGCAAAATAAGGAGTCTCTATGTCCCAATTGAGGACCTTGTGTAAGACTATTACATCGTTTGGGAGTTTTGCCGAGGTTGACTAGTAACACACCCTAGTCAAAATCTAGTTATATCAACCAACCCATATCTAATAAAAAAGTTTTTCAGTATCGTATTCATTTGGAGGAAAAACAAAAATTGTGTTTTCATTATGGAATAATGGAGCGACAATTATTTAAATATGTTCGTATTGCTAGAAAGAGCAAAAGGATTTACATGTCAAATTTTGTTACAATTGCTTGAAATGCGCCTAGATAATGTGATCTTTCGATTAGGTATGGCTCCCACTATTCCTGGAGCACTACAAGATCATCAAATGACAATGTAAATATAGACGACAATTAATCACTATTTTAGAAACCTTAAATGCTTTATAATCAATGTTTAACATCATTTTAACCTTACCACAATGATGACTCCGCAAGTTGTTCCAAAGCACATACTGAATTATTCCATGTCATTTAGTTTAATGTACATTACACAAACACCTTGAACACAATGGCAAACATTTTCAATTTAGGAATAGTCCTAACACTTGCACCTGGTTCACTTGGTCAATGTTGACCCTAAAGGTTTTACAAGGAAACATTCCTTGTACATGAAAAATTGCACTTTTAAAAGTAGTTAGTATTGAACTAACCAAAAATAGCTCTTGAAATCAAGACTTGGAATTGTTCAAAAGGACTTTCTAGAACATTAGATCACAATGACCATCACAGATTTTTCCACAACACATACTCATTATATGTTTCATCAAATGACAATGTACACATCGACACCAATTAAAATTATTCTATAAACCTTAAACACGTTGTAAAATCATTGTTCAAAACCATTTCAACCTCACCACAATGATGATTGCAAGTTTTTCCAAATCACATATTCATTAATTATATAATGTTTATTCCACATCTCTAGACTAATGTACAAGGCACAAACACCTTGAACTCAATGGGAAAACAAATTTTCCGTTTTTGGGAAAAGCCTCAACACTTGCACCTAACTCATTTGGTCAATGTTGACCCTAAAGGTTTTCCAAGGAAACGTTGTTTACACATGAGAGTTTGCATTTTAAAAAGTAGTTAGCATTGAACTAACTAGAAACAACTTGAATTCAGGACAAAGAACTTTTCCAAAGGACTTGACCCTTGACAACTTGTACTTTTACCCTTAAAGTTACTTTCCATGACCACCTAGAGTTGTCTAAGTAAACAATGCTTAATTTTATCAACACAAACCATTACTTAGACTGCTTCACAAAACACATACACCTTGAAGCAAATGGACATAAAATTTTCAAGGACTTGAAATTCCTTACAATTTTGTTTAAAATATTATCCTAGGAAGAAGTCATTATAATTTAACAACTAGTACTAATTCACAAAAGTATAGAGCCCTCACTATAGTACATGCACCTATTGTTCCATGACCACACAAGATTTCCCAAGTAAACATTTTAAATTATTTAGCAAATTATCCTTCTAAGGCCGTAAATAACTTGTGGTAAGGAAAGGGTACTTCTAATGATCAACACAACAATGAAGAGTTAGGTGTATGAATATACCTAAGAAACTTGAAGGTAATATTGTTGCCTTCTAATTCTCCTTTGAGTAACATCCTTACTATTTGGTGAAATAATGGTCTCTAAAGTCCAAAAGGCAACAATATGTTGGACTATAGCTTCACACAAAACATCAGCACGTTTTCTTGTCCTTTTTTGTAACCAAAATGCATCTCTATTGTTGTCTAAAGTGTGTCGCCTTTCAATTGCTCTCTTGATGTTCTTGTGATCAACACCCAAAATTCGTACAACGTGTCTATTATTATTTGTCTTGTCAAATGTTACTAAAGCATAAACAATATCTTTGGCCACGACAATGGCTGAAGACTTTTGACCTCTCAATTGGTTTGTCAAACCACATTTTAGATTCTCTATGACACTTTGAATCTTTTTCGATTTCCTTAAATCATGTAAGTATTCTGGTACACACTTTTGCAACATAGAACTTACCAAAAACTTTTCAACAACTATACCTGTAAAGGAAATTGAGTACCCTTTTAAGAATTCAAAAATGAGAAAAAATATAATACTGGCTAGTTCAACATTTCGCCTTTAAATGTGTCGTTGATTGTCAAGGCTAGAACATGTAGTTGTTGCAAGCATCACAAGGATGCATGTTTGTTCTTTTATTAGTTCTGTTGCTCATAATTCTGTTTGACACCGTCAACAATTTTGTTGCCATTCCTTCTTATATGCCCTCCTTTTCTTTCCATAATTAATGTTTGCATCCTTGTCTTCTAGTGTGCCCTCCAATCGATGATCATAAAAAATCCCATCTATACCTTCATTTCCACAAGCAAGCTACACTTTTGGAACCTCAAAGTTGCATGCATTTGAGGGTCTATATTGAAATTCTCTTGCATCAACATCACAAGGTAGTTGTAATTGTTTCCTTTTTTTGTTCAAGTCTTCCATTTTCATAAGGAAATGGGGCACTATAGGAATCGATGATGCTGCATCACACAATAATGTATCTTATGAAGTCTTCAACTTGGAAATTAGCTTCGTCCCATAAAATTTTCATAATTCATCAGAACCATGTAAGCCCAAAATTGCTAGAAAAAAGTTAAAGTCACAAATGTTCACTAGCTACCTCTATGCTCACAGTAGTTGAATCATAACAAATGTTGAAGGAAAAGAACTTCAAATGGACTCGATGGTTCCTTGATATCCAACATCCTTATACCCTTTTTGCAACCTCCTTCACCTTCAATTGATACATGTCTAGAAGAAGGTTGTGAAGAGACAACAAAAATGCTACAAATTTCACAACAATGACCCAACATCACATGACGATTTGTGACAAGCATGGCATTCCATTCCAAGAATGGCACACATTGACAAGTAGGAGACATTGAAGCTTGTCGCAAAGTGGTAGTGATGGTAAGAGCTTGCCATTCATGATGATTGTTGAGGAGCATGATGTTATGTTGGTGCATTGAAGCTTGCCACAAAGTGGTAGTGATGGTAGGATTCAAGGAGCCAAACCATGGTGTAGAGTGGTGGGTGCGAACTTGCGAAGGTGCAACAAAAGTTCAAAGGTTTTCTTCAAAGGGTTTAGGGTTTTCCTTAGAGGTCTCCAATAGGAATCCCATTGAAAGTTATGTATGGTAACTAGAGGTCTACAATAGTAATACCATCTAGGTTACATACAGTTTGAGACTTCAATGTTTGAGATTTCAAATTTAAAGCCTACATTATGGACATCCAAAGTTGACCCTAATTGGGTTTTCAATCCAATTTCAACACTATCATCCATGTAGGCCTATGTCCATCCATGAACTTTGGATTCCAAAAATACAAGTAAAATTGTGTTTACATTTGAAATGACTTCATTCATATACACTTCAAAACATTTGAATTTACATCTTTCATAGAAAAACATGTCTCAAAGTTGTCTACTTTTAGAACTTTACATTATTAAAAAAGGAAATATACCTAGAACTTATTTTGTGCAAACTATTTAAGCCATGTGGCTATTTACCCAAAACCCTACCTAATTGTAACTACATGATAATTATCAATGCTAAAGTTTTTTACATTTTTATTTTCCATAATATTTATAATGCATTCATCTTCTTTAACATGTAAAAACGAATAACTTTTGTTGAAGACACATCATCAAAATCCATGATTTACAGCCAAAGGCACATTTGAACCAAGAAGATTTAAATCTAATGTAAATATGACTTTATCCAATTTCAAGACATAATTCTATTTTACTTATCAATATTAAGATCTCCTTAAATTTTGAGAAAGAATCACCCATGTTTCATATGAGAAAAAGACATTTGAAAAAAAACAAAAAACTGTCCACAAGTAGATTTTGAGTGCTTAAAACATGCAAAAGGACTCTTGCAACATCTTCAATTTGCATGAAATTTTGATTATTGAAACTTTGCAAATGTTGTAACCCATTTCACAAAAAAAATTGAATTTTCAAATTATTGTCTTCCCATAGTGATCTTTCAAAAATAAATTAATACAACTTTAAAGCATTGTCCACACACATTGTGGCTCTTTTTATTTTGATTGCACCCATAATTGAATAATATTTTTGAAAAACTTAAATTCATTTGAAAAAAACTAAATTTTTATTATTGAATAACATTTCAAAAACCATTTTTTGGAAAAACTAAATTCAACCACATGACTTGTAAATGGGAAAACCTTTGTGATTAATACAAAAATAAATAAAATATACCTTTCATATCTTAAACCTTCATTTGCTTTAGGAATTTATATTATAAAATTTTCCTTCCAATATATCATAATTTTAAATTAAGACATATGAGTCCATATAATTTATCCACATAAAATATTTATAAATGGATCATAAATTGAGCATATCTAGAAAATATATATTAAATGTTCTTATGTTATTCATTATAAGTATGATGCATAAATTTAGTCTAAATATTTTTATTTTTATTTTAAATATTGATTAATATTAAAATATTAGTTAATATTCTGAAATTATATATTATATTCATTTTTAGAAATATAATCTAACATAATTGTGTAATAATATAAATTTCTTATGAATATAAAATATATTTTTATACACAAAATACATAAAATCTTACTTCAATTTATGATAAAATTCTAATTTAAAAATAGATTTTTTATTTCCCACATCTTACACTTTTAATTTATTTTTTCAATAAAATATAAAATTTTATTTAAATGTCTAATATATAATTAATTCACATAAAATATTTGAAATGGATCATATATCAAGTATATTTTTAAGTGTAATATATTTTTTTCTATTATATATATGTATAATATTAATTGAAATTAATTTTTTACATGTCATTCATTATTTATGTTTACATTCATATTAAATGATTAATACTTTTTTTGAATCATTGTAAAGTAATTGTATGACCACATTATCTATGTAATGACACATCATTTGGTCCATGTCATCATCTACTAATCAAATGCACCACTAATATGTGACCACAATTTTTTTCACATAAGATTTGAAATAATATTCTATGACTACAATCAATTATATAGTCAATTAGGACATCTGATCACTGATTTCTTGATTGTAAAAAACATAATTCCTTCTAGGGGACATATTATCAAAAATAATTAACCAACATTCTTTAGGTTGGTTAGGGCCTCTAATTGAATAGCCTCCTTTAACTTAAACAACCTTATATTATGTTGTACTATTTTCTCCCTAACAACCACTAACTAGGGGTTTTTGGAACTAGAAACGGTAGAAACACTTGGCAACTGTTAAGGGTTTTTTGGATCGGTAATTTTAGAAAACACCTTGACATTACAAGGCGTTTTTTGGATTAGAAATTGTAGAAAACACTTGGTCGTCGCCAAACATTTTTTGGATTGGAAATCGTAGAAAATGTTTGGTTGTCGCCAAACGCTTTCTAGATCAAAGAAAAGTGGGAATCCCAGACAATGTTTTTGCGTAGTTATATCGGGCATAGAAACACCTGGGGGTTGCCAAGTGTTTTTGGGCAAAGATATTGGGCGCATAGATGCTTGGCAACCCCCAAGCATTTTTACACATTAATATGGGGCAAAGTGACGCATGGTGGCCATTAAACGTTTTTGCATAGTATTGCTAGGTGCAAAAATGCATGTTGGCTGCCAAATGTTTTTGTGCAGTAATGTTAGCTTGTAATGGGTGGGTTGTAGAACACATGTTATGGCCATAATTTTGATCCTTCATTTAATGAACATTCTATTTGTTCTTGGCTTCACAAGATATGGATGATGAAATTTGACCCTTGGTAGCTATGTTGGTATTTGGCATGCAAATGAGAATGAAAGGGTGAGGATCAGTATTAGAATGTGTAGCGATTTGTCAATTGTTCCTATATATCGACCATGTGGAGTGGAGAATTACATAGTGGTTTCAATTGAAGATGTGAATGAGGATTGTGAACATTGCAAACTATTTTGTTTAATTCCAAGTGTGAGATACTATGAATTAGTGGTGGGAATAAAGGTTTTTTGGCCCTACAAATATTTGTCAATGAATGATGAAGAGGTTGCAACAACAAGAGACCAATGTCACATGATCATGGATGGGGTGAATAATCTTTTGAAGAAGTGAATTTCATGTAAGGATGATTCCTTCGTGGACAACTTTTGGAGTGAGAACATCCGTGATGTGGAAAATATGGGTAATATTGTAGAGGAATTACATGGTGAAATGATTTATATCTAAAGGTGATGTGGAAAGGTCCGTTGGGGAGTCTAGGTTTGATTCCATGAGCAAGGAAGGAAGTGAAGAGGATATTGTAGAAGGCAATGAAGAGGTTAGTAGCGATCCAAATTTTGAATGAAATAAGGAGGACTATAACTAGGGAAATGCATGCATGAATGATGATGTAGTGCATGGCCATGGTGTGAGAGGGAGAAATTCAATATAGTAGAAAGATGTTAGTCTGAATGGCAAGGAGTTGAATGCAATCTTGTACACAATGTTAGGGTTTTCCTTACAAAGGTTGTGTGGTTGCATGCAACTCATAGGAAACATTTCTTGATGATTAGCTTAGGGAGGACCATGTTGGGCTTTACATCTTTTATTGTCTTATGATTGTGTCAACAATCATGACCATTTGCTAACTCAGATAATTTTGATGGGTACCCCTTCATAAAACATCCAATTTCATTCAATGAAACCCACAAACTAGATGTTGATGATGTGGGAGTAATTGGTGTAAATTTAAAAAAAAAATTCCTTTCATAAGAGGAAGCAAAGTGTAGTTGACTCTTAGGGTTCCATTTCTAGAATTGAAAAAATGTTGTTAGAGGAGTTTGTGCATAATGTGGGTGTGGCAAATTGTTGCGCCATGAATTGTTGTCAAACATTTTCCTCGTGAAAAGACCTTGTTGTTGAGATATAAATTTTGGAATTTATCATTTGAAGACTGAAGAGCCTATGGTTTAAATATTCTAAGAAGGTTGCATATGAGGGGAGTCAAAATCGAACAAAAATTTATCATTATTCAAGGTTTAGACATTTGTGAAATTATTTAATATTAGATTGTTAGTCTTTCAAAGTTGACATATATGTTGTACAAATTAGACAACGAGTGAGGTTGTCAGTTTTTACCACAAAGGTACACATAAATTACATATGTCAACCTAACAAGTGGAGTTCAATGTTCAATCATTGATTGATTTGTATGTGGATACAATGCCACATCAAATGAAGGATTGGAAATGGTAGACAAGATGTGTGACGTCTTTTGCTTGAAACATGGAAGAATCTATAGGAACATAGTGATTAGGTGAATTATATGGAATGCTAGCACTTTTTTTTTAATCTACTAACAAATGTTTGGTAGTTGACAAATGTTTTTAGTGAAAATTTATTTTTTAACAAATTGAAATATTTTTTTGAATATATATTTGGTGACATACATCTATCATTGAGAGCCTAATATTTTTTTGTTTTTTTGTATTTGTGGGTTGGCAGATAAACAAGGAATTAAACATTGGAGGTATTTTTCAATCTACTATGAGTAGGTTGAGGAAAAGACACCATCTAAATGTTGATGTGCGAAAGCAGGGGTCAATGTTTATGAAATACACTGTTTGTGAATCCCTAAAGGACTTGATATCCAAATTGGGAAAAAATAGCAATGAGGTTTTAAAGTATGAGTTGAAGTTAATAAAACATATCCTACAACAAGAATCATGTAAAAATTTATACCATATTTGGAGGACAAAGTCAATGTGATTAAAGGATGAATTCCTATGTATTATTCCACTAGAAGCAAAACATGTATTTTCGACTAGTCTTTGCGACTAAATTTTAATCACAAGAGACATTTTGCAACTAAAATCCCTTTAGTCGCCCAAGACAAGTCGCATGTGATAAATTAGTCGCAAATGACAAAGGGTATTGTATGAAAAAAAAGTCAACAAATACATTTCATCCTTTGACTTCATTGTATACGTATTGTCA
>Ga0116228_10003132_pt1 | contig 14471 bp, 6 predicted proteins | sample S1TSphfallax_2_FD_89694 | JGI IMG/M metagenome (GOLD analysis project Ga0116228, IMG submission 89694) | Host-associated microbial communities from peat moss isolated from Minnesota, USA - S1T2_Fc - Sphagnum fallax MG | ecosystem: Host-associated > Plants > Peat moss > Unclassified | place: USA...
AAACCCTCTTAATTGACTAGTGTTGTAGGTTGATTTAACTAATAGGTGTAATTTCCACCTAAATTTGGGCATCACTTTTTGTCATCTTGTTTCACTAGCTTAATTGACCTGTCCTCTCGACCAATCCCCGGTCACTAGGGGTTAACATGTTTTACCATGATTTCATACAGTGGATTTGTCCTAGTTCACTCAAAATCCTAGTGAAATACAAGGTGAACTTGGCCCACATCTCCTAGTAGTGTATGTATTCAAGTTTTCAGGCATGAACAATTACTTCAATGTATATCTTGAGGTATTGTTATATTCCCATAATTAGTTGGGATTACCCAATCATGATGTCCACTAGAGAAAACTAGCATCCACCAATGCATTATCCCTTGGAAGCTTTATTGTGATTCAATTGTAGTCCATAATCCAAACTAATTTAATATATGGTTCACCTTGGCAACCCATTCTATAAGAAATGGGTCCTATGTGTAGGCAAATAGGTCATTAAATAGGTGATTACTATGTATGAAGAAAGTTCATACTAGTGTTGGTCTATTATATTAGATCATAAGTTAGTATCAAAACTGGTATGAACATTGGTATCAAATATTAGATCAATATGGTATGACCTAAGACTATTACTAGCTTAATATTAGTACCAACTGGTAGGGGCTTGAGGTAATACTAGTCTCATACTAGTTTATATACAAGTTTATACACCTGCCATATATTAACCCATAATCACTATTGAATTTAATACCTACACTAGGCTAATATAAATATATATAAAAAAATAGCCAATACTAGTAGTAGACTAATATCATTTTTTTGTGAAATAGATAATACTAATACCAATTGGTATCAAAATAAATTGATAGTAGACCAACACTAGTTCATACGTACTATGTAAAGGTTGCTTTCATATCTACCTTCATTATAAATAGTTAAATAACTTATGGGTGGTAAAGTAAGCAACATGAACTAAACACTATGGATAGCTAGGGACTAAAACCTGATAGTTGACATATGCATCCTAATCACTTACCATCCACCCTTTATGGTGCATTGTTAGGCTACTACATTGATCAACTTGCATTGATTTACCATCCAAGGCCCCTTACCGAAGGTAATACAGGAACAAAATGAATTTTATACAGTTAACTTACCCAAACATAGGGAAGTGCAATATTTAACATCACAACACCATTGAAAACCATCAACTGTGGATAATATACTTAAATAATACCTCATAATAGATCCATCCTAGACACGCAAAAAAGGACAAACTTTTACCAATGATGAAAATGAATAGTTTGCAATGTGTTAAATTCAAATTATTGATGACTAATTAGTTTAAATGTACACCATCTAGCACAAACAATCTCCTTAGCATTTTCAACAACACCACCAATCATGGTGCCACTATTTGTGGGCATAATTTGCTACTTGAAATTGGAGGTTGTGAAGGTGTTCATGTTAAAAGTCCAACTAGCTAAAGCTCACTCCCATAGTCCAGCCAAAGTTTGTTGCATATTTGTGATACTTTGGTCAACTAATAAATTATACAACACAACAATCACCATGGTCAACTTAGTTAACATGTTCAACACACATTTGTGAAAGGGTCAAGCAACCTAAGATTACAAGCATCTAAATTAGGGTTTCAACTACTGAGAACTATTCAATTGGTGTTGAAATCAATCAACCACAAGGCCTTTAACCCTAAAAGAATCACAATGCAAACATATTGATTATATTTACATTTTCTAAAGTAGAAAAATGACATTTTTTAAGGGAGTTTGAAGCACCAACAACCCTGCAAATTGTGTTGACATGGGTGAACACGGATGCTTCCCACCCTTAAAAGAATGACACATGCAAAAAGGTTGCATCTATTTTAGTAGTCTAGAGGGGCGAAAGCAACATCAAGTATACAACATAAGTAAACGTCTCCACTTTAACCCTTCGCTACTCATATAAGTACCATAAAGTAACATCAAATTAGGTGAAAGTATGTGTCAAGTAGCACTAGTTTGCTCTATTAAGTTTATAAGAATCTAACTCTAAAATAAAAAATCAAATGAATTTTTTAAATAGATAAAAATTACATTTGAAATTAATTGAAAAATACGTGTTCAAACCTATTTTTTTGTTAGAAAAATTAATGAAATTGATATCTCATAAATTAATGAAGATTAGGAAATGAAGATCAACATATGTTTTAGCAAGTCGTTAAAAAAAAACTATTTCCTTTTTGTAAAAACCTATTCTCACCTATTTGAAACCAAAAGCCCATAGTGAAAAAGTAGACATCAAAAGTTACTTATATTTTGAAAAACCTACTTGAAACCTACTTTTACAATTTGAAATATGAAAATCAATGTAGATTAGTGTAACCATATATTATATTTAATCATTGAAATGAAAACATTTAATGTTCCACAATTCTATAATGGGTTTTGTTGTAATTTTAAATCTATTTTTTCCAATTTTGACAAGGTAATCAACTTGTTCACTCTGTCTTGCTTACACCCAAAGGAAGAAGACTATTGCTTTTAAGCGGTCATTTCTAAAACAATTCATTACACTAAATGTCTAGAATTTGTAGCAAAATCAATTCTAGTTACATAGTTATAGCCCATAAATGGCCATGGTGAATGTGGCTATTTCCAAAATAAGACATTGACAACACATGAAAAAATTGTAACAAACCTAGTAGAAAAACATGTTTTGTTAATTCTTACAATTACATGCAATGTCCTATTTTTCAGTAGGGATAGATTGTTCCACATAGTTGGGTCCACATCAAGGAAAAATGTAATACTCTCTCCTATTATCAAGCTTATACCCTGACCACCCAAGCTGTCATGACAAATGGAAGATTTTTCAAATACAAATTTTACTTAATTCACCTTAATATGAAAACATGGAGAACATGAGTGAATATGCAAAACATGACATGCATAAATTTGCCCATTTGTAGAGCTCATGAAAACTAGTTCAAAGTAGAATGTAAAATTTTGAAGCTAATTGTTTCAAAAAAGTTTGTAAAAAAAAGTTTGAAATTTGAAAAAAATAAATCCACCCCCTCAAGCCTTGCATTGACTATTGAAAAAAAATTACTTACTTTGAGTGATTGAACATCACTTGCATGCAAATCTACAAACATAGGAGTAATAATGGTGCAGTCCTACAAACTACAAACATCAACATGAAATAGACCGTTTGACTACATGGCATTGGGAGCGAGCTTCAAACCCTAAAGCACATCACTCAGCAAGCTTCAATGGGAACAAAATGGTTGGATGAAATAGATGTGTTTCATCCAACTTAATCCATAGATGATGTTGGATGGTACAGTCCATGGCTTAGTTTTTAACCCAAAATTTTTGCTAGATTGTTTTTTTGGGGGTTAAAGTGGCTATCATCCAAAAAAACATGTTGAAAAAATGATTATCATCCCTAGTAAGTTTTAACAAGTTTTAGCCAAATCATTCCATAATTTCAAACATGAAATTAAGAAATTTAATCATGCATCTTAATTTATGGTTACACATTAAAAACCAACTATAGAAATCTAGTTATTTTTACAAAAAATAATCATTGATGGTGATTGAAAACTCTAGAGTGGAAACAATTTGACAATAAAAAATAGGTTGGCTTTAGCCCATTTTTTGTTGGCTATATATATTTCAAATTATAATATAAAAATAAATTGTTAAAATGAACATTTTTAAACGATTTTAAATAGCCATTAATCGAGAAAATGTAAGGAAATTGGTTAAAATTGGTGTATATATACATGGGTCACACAAGTAACCAAAAAATCAAAGCATGTTTTTAAAATGTTTAATTTCTTATTTTATTTATAAGCAAGTTTGTTGAATCTTAATGGTCGCTAAACCCTAAAATTGACCTAAAAAATCATTTCACATCTCTCTACACATGTAAGCCCAATTACTATAATGATGCAAAGCATAGTTTGAAATGGTCCATACCTAAACATGGCACCATCTAATGAGCCTTGTGTGTATGAGTGTGAGTATGACCTACTTTCGACTCGCCCCAAACTTTCAACTAGCCTTGGACTCTCGATTCCCGCCCCGCTCCTGACTCCCCCCCACGTTCCTAACTCGCCCCCTATGTGAGAACTGCAAACATTATGCATAACAAGGAAGTTTTATGATCTTTGAATTTACTTCCCTTCCCCTTAGTAAGATTTCTATTAAGTATAGACCATAAAAATTTGTGTGTTTGCATTTTTTAGGGTTCCCTTGAGGTAAGCTCCTAGTCATTGTTAGATTGATTTAGAGTGTGCTTACTTCTAAAGGTAGTGTTGTTGAAAGCTTGGGTGCAACCTTGGGAATAAAAGGGTGTGTAGGTGTAAAAAATGGTTGCATAACATTGCATTTTTAATAGGTGTATTGTTTACAAGGAGTTCAAAAAGGTTGTAGTGGTTAAAGAACTTCATGGCCTTGATGCCTATAGAAAAACCCATGTCATAGCTTGTGCCATTCTAACAAGCAAAAATTTGAAACGATACAAGAGGCCACATTTTCAAGTGGTGATCACAAATGTTTTGGCTGATGTGATTATAAGTTTCTTGATACCGTTAAAAGAGGCTTCCTTGAGTTCATCAAACAAAGAAAGTCCTCCAACTCCTAAGCTATAATGTGGGGAAAGACACTTGTGTCGATAAACTATGCAAAAAAAGGGGAAGGTTAGTGGGTTTTTTTTCATATCTGCCATATTGTTTTGTATTAAAGTAACTCAGGTCCGCAACGTTGGGTTTAGGTGAACAAGTAGTTACAATTGCATTCTAAACAACCATGTTCAAGTGTTAAGTACTTGTGCATTTGTGTTGTAGAGGCTATTAAAGCCTTGGGCTAACTCTGCACATAAGAGTAGCAAAATGCAATCCTTTCAATAAAGTGCATGTAAAATTGGTTGCTTGTCCATGTGCATATACCGAATGTTAAGTTTTACACATTATGCAACCTTTGAAATATTGTGTTATAGAAATGGAAGGAGGTGAGAAAAGGTTTATAATGGTGATAAAAACACCAAGAGGGTCCCATTTGTGGCTTTGCAATTGGGAGAAATTGAAAGGTAAAAAAATCTAAAATGAACTTGACCAACAATGTATTTTAGGTTAGCCATTTGGTGTTGTAGAGTTGGAAATAATTGAAGAAGTAAGTTGAAGGCTGAAAACATTTTTAAATCTCCCATATTTGTTGTAGATTTAAAGAAGTTATTAATGAACTTACTAATGTTTTTCAAGGTTAACCATTTGGTGTTGTAGAGTTGGAAATAGGTGAAATAATGTATGTTCAGGGCCAAAAACTCTTTTAAATCTCCCATATTTGCTACAAATGCTAAGGAGCTCACTACTACAAAACTTGTCCTTATTCCACTCAACATTCCAACCAACATTCATTAGGAAAGACCCCATTCCACCCAGGTGGATTCTTAGTGGAAGTCATGAGTGATTTGGAACCCATGGTAAGGTGTCCACTATGATTCCACCATGCACCACTCCCATGCACTCAAGTCCACCGATTTCCACTAAAAATCCACTAAAAATCCAATATGCACATATTCAAGTGGATATGGTCCATTAAACAACCACGGGTTAATGGTTTAAATGAGCTCATTTCCATTCATCCTAACTTTAGTGGAAACGCACTATTGGTTTAGGGATAGGTTATGTAGTAGTGGCTATTAATGGGCTTGTCAATGTGTTTTAAGGTCAGCCATTTGTGGCACATAGCTAGAAAGATGTGAGTGGAATTTTGTTGAAGGCTGAAAACATTTTCAAATTTTTCATATGTGTTGCAAAATAGTGGAAAATATTAATGAACTTGTTGGATTTTTTTAAAGGTTATCCATTTTGGTGCATAGGTGGAAAGAGGTGAAAGCAAGGAGTTGTTGAAGGCTTGATGACATTTTTAAATCCCCCATATGTGTTGCAATAATGAGTTTTTTTATGTTATGAAAATGTGTTCATTTTTTGCAAAGCTAGGAAGAGGTGAAAGGTCTATTGAAGGCATGTCCTAGTTTTTAAACCCTAATATCTATTATAAAATTACATAATGCATTAAGAATGTATGTTCAATGGACTTGGGAAGATGGTGTAAACCTCCCATTTGTGTTTATAGAGTTGCAAAAAAAGGTGAAAAATGAATTACAATGGACTAAAAAATACTTTAAGGGGTTATGGAAGTGCAACAAAGTTGGAGAGGGGATTGAAAAGGTGTACATTGCATTTGAAGACATTTCCAAACCCCTCTAAAGGCATTGCAAAGTTAAAATGAGGTTGGTTTGCTAATTATAATTCTATATGGGAATTGGAAGTCTATCTTAAGCATGGGAAGTTTATTTTTGTTGTGACCCTACCCTTGGGCTCACAACCAAATCAAGGGCTTGCAAAGTTATGGGCCAAAAATGAAACCTGGGAGTCACATTTCATGCTCACGAGAGTGAGGGAATGAGTTCACACACTTCTAAGTGGGTTTCCACAAAAAATTCAAAGAGTAATTTTAGGGGTCAAAACTCATTAGATTGAAAAGTTCCTTATATAATTAAAAATATCTGGAAGCTTAGATGTGTAAAATGGGTTTACATGACTCATTTGGGTACTTAAAACACAAGTTATGGCCAAAAGAAGGGTCGAAAGTCAAATTGTCAATTTGACTCTTGACCATTAAGAGTTAGGAATCCCCTTATTTACTTAAATGCATGTGGCTTGCCACATACCATTGGAAAGTTCTCAACAAGGGCTATAACTTTTCTTTGAACTTCACCCCAATTGAAGGTTTGAAAAAGAAGTTGTGGGCCTCCAAAGTTGTAGGAGTCCCAATTTCGAGAATTTCAAAACTCCCAACTTGGGTGCAACCCCTATGGCCAGGCATAAAACATATTGTAAGGGGGAAGGTGGTGCCTTCCCCCAAGTTTGGGTTGTGATGAGTCTTATGAGTCTGTGTATGCCCATGGCTCGTACGTGCACCAAAAGTGTTCCAATTACACACTAACCGATTTGTTATTTGGTTTGTGTAAATAATTGACCTACTTGTCACTCATCCTAATCCCCATCTTAGAGCTCCAACACACCCCTATTACCCTCAAAGTGCTACAAATTAAGGAATGCATCCCAACTCCTTCTTATGTTGTTTTTACTTTTGGACTCACATTTGAGTCTTACAAGGAGTTTGGGGGTGCGTTAATTTTACTCAAGGCATATTTGTCTTGTTTTATTTCTAGTCTCATCATTATTGTCTTGTTCATCCATTCTAAATTGATTTTTTTTACTATGCATAAAATTTCACCTCCCCCCCTTTTGTAGCCAAAAGTGTCAATGCCAGATTAAAATTAAGGGTTCAAATGTGGCTTTCAGTTGGTTAATTAAAATTATTATGCCTTATTTGATGAAGTGTTGAAATTGTTGAATGTTATTGAAAAGGTGACTATAATAGATGGGAACTATGTTGAAGACTTGTACGTGTAAATTCAAGGTTTGTCTTGGGCATGGGAAATCTGTTTTGCTCAAAGAAAATTTGTCTTATTTTATTTTTGGTTTATTCATCCTTTTATTCATCTATTCTTATTGACTTCTTCTATTATGCTAGACCCCTTCCCTATGTAGCCAAAAATGTTAATGTCAGTTTGAAACTAAAAGGGATATATATCTAGGCATCAAATTATTAATCATCATTATTCTATCCTATTCGATGAGGTCAAAAATTGTTGAATGTTGTTATGAAGGTGACTATATTTGATGTGTTCCCAAGCTCCTTGATAGATTCAAATGTGAATCTAAAGTGAAAACAACGAAAAAGCAAAGAGTTGAGGGCACGTTCCCTGGTTCGCAGCATTTTAGGGGTAAAGGGGCATGTTGGAGTTTCAGGATGGGACCAGGAAGAATGACAAGCACTTAATCACTCCCAAGGACCTACACAAAACCAAACAACAAGTTGGTTAGTGCATAATTGGAGCACTTTTGGTGCTAAAACGAACCATGGGCAAACTCAGACTCACAAGACTCACCATGGCCCAAACTTGGGGGAAGCCATCACCTTCCCCCTTATAGTATACTTTGTGCCTAGCCATGGGACCAGCACCCAAATGTCATTTTGTCTTGGGACTCCCAAGTGGGAGTCCCGAATTCCCACAACTAGGACTTATGGGACTTTGGAAGCCCATAACTTTGCATGTAGACCTTAAATCGAAATGAGGTTTAAAGCAAAGTTGTAGCCTTCGTTAAGAACTTTTTAATGGCATGTTGCACGCCACTTACATGCAAGGAAATTGGGGCAATTCTTGACTTTTAATGGTTAGGAGTCATGGAGATCTTTCCAACAATATATCGTAGGCCACCTGCATGCAAGGAAATTGGGGCGATTTTCGACTTTTAATCGTTAGGAGTTGTCAAGATCTTTCTAACGATATGTCACATGCCACTTACACAAAAGGAAATCGAAGTAATTCTTGACTTTTAGTGGTTGGAAATTGTCAAAATCTTTCCAACGATATGTTGCACGCCACTTGCACGTAAGGAAATCGGGGCAATTCCCAACTTTTAATGGTCGGGAGTCGTCAAAATCTTTCCAACAGTATGTCACTTGCACGCAAGGAAATTGGTGCGATTCTTGACTTTTAGTGGTCCAACCCTTCTTTTGGCCATAACTTATGTTTTAGATGTTCAAATGGGTTATGCAATCTCATTTTAGACATCTATGTTTTAATAGCTTTCCAATGGTATAAAAAACTCTTCAATCCATTGGGTATTTACCCCTTCAATTGCTCTTTGAAAATTCAAGAGTCCATCGGGACTCCAACTCCCAAAGTGGGAGCTCCCTTGGGAGTGCGAGGATTCATTCCCTTTCGATTTCCTTCACCCCCAAGCTTCCCTCTTAGCTCGCAACCTTACAAGCCCTTGCCTTGGTCGCAAGCCCAAGGCTAGGGTTGTGACAATATTAAATGGGAGTTTGTAATTGTTCCAAAGTTACCATAGTAACCTTTAAGTTAATTGGCCTATTCACCTTTGATGATAATGGCTGCATGTACAAGACTTATGGTGAATTACTTTATTGTTTTCCTATATTTAGCGTGCATTATATTATTATGTATATAGTCCTTCATAAAAAAATTCACATTGAACTTTTTTTGGTTAGAGGTATGTACCTTATTTGTTTGCTATGTACATGTGCAATTGGACATGTGATATGTGTATACATAGTAAGGTAATGGAGACTAGAAGACTTAGTGACATAAACTAGTTGGTCTCTTCTGGGACTTGGAGTGGAGGTAGGTCTAATGTCGTCTTTTATTGATTACGTCCATTTCTCTCCCAAGTAGAGTAATACTACTCCTGCAACACTAACCTAAACGTTGTCTACTACTTAGCCTATGACATTGGGGGGCGGGGGGGATAAACAAGCCATCAACAACTACAATATCACTGGCATACATAAGACTTATTCAGCACTTGGACGCTTTCTGCAGTTGATGTCCACAGACATGTCTTTGATGGATTCAATGATATGAATTATATGGTCCATCAAGTTTGGACTTCTTGTGCAATTCTAGCTCACCTTTTTTTTCTCCCAAAACAAATATTGCTGTCAGTGAGAACTGGCATGTAGGTTGCAATAGCTTGTCATTGTGCCCTTTATTAATACCCAACATATTTATTAAAAAAAGTTCCCCAATAATAGGGCAACATTAGTCTCAATGCCTTGATTTTTTTTAGAAAAGAATTGTGGACTTTGAAAAACTTTTTCAAATTCCCATCTAGCAACTAAGTAATTTCAATGATATTCAATTAGCTAACAAGGGCACAGTGACTTGAAAGCCTTTGGGTGATACTAAGCTAGTCCATTTAAACTAGTTGGTCCCTTTTGGGACCTGGAGTGGAGGTAGGCCTAATGCCTTCTTTTATTGATTATGTTCGTCTCTCTCTCAAGTAGAGTAGTACTGTTCATGTAGCACTAACGTTGTCTACTACTTAGCCTACTACATGGGGGCGGGGGTGTTAAACAAGCCAGCAACAACTACAAAATCAGTGTCATACATAAGTTTTATTCAACACCTGGACACTTTCTGTAGTTGATGTCCACAGACATGTCTCTGATGGATTCAATGATACAAATGAGATCGGATGGGATTTTCACAAGAGCCCTATGAATTATATGGTCCATCAAGTTTGGACTTCTTATGCAACTCTAGTTCACCTTTTTTTTTCCCAAAATAAATATTGCTACTATTGATAACTAGCATGTAGGTTGCAATAGCCTATCATTGTGCCCTTTATTAGTACCCAACATATTTATTAAAAAAAAATTCCCCCATAACATGACAACATTAATCTCAATGCCTTGATTGCTTTTATAAAAAAAATTGTGGACTCTGAGAAACTTTTTCAAATTCCCATCTAGCAATTAAGTAGTTTCAATGATATTCAATCAACTAACAAGGGCACAGTGACTCGAAAGCCTTTGGGTGAACCCAAGCTAGTACATTTAAATTATTTTTAAACATTATAAATATCCCATGCTTAGACTAAATCAGGGTGTCTGAGTTTAGATTTAACAATTTTTGGGCTTAATATGGCCACTAAGAGGCCTCACCCAAAAAGGTCAAGGTACCAACTTGGGTGCTAGCCACCCTGGCCAACTTGCGGCACTTACACTGATGATTGGTTGGTCACCTTCAACTTTTTGAGTGAGGCAGCTTAGTGGCCAAATTAAACCCAAAAGATGTTAGATTTGGAATCAAAGACCCTAATTTTGTTTAAATTATGGGATATTTATAATATTTAGGATCAATTTAGATGAATTTTTCTATTTTTATCATGGTACCAATGTTGGTGCTTCTTCATCCAAGGCATGTATTTATAATGTTTAAAAGCAATAATGTATTTCCAGTACCATGAGTTCCTAACATAAAATATGTTCACAAATAATGAATATGCATAGCTATAAGAATAATTGATTATAAATTTTAATAAATATGCATAATATTTTATAGAATTTTTCTTTTATAATATAAATATAAAAATTAATTGCCATAATATATCTTTCATACATGCAATAGAAATATGCATAACTTCTGGATGGTAGTTATTTTAATATTTTAAATGAAATAAAATCAAATAAGTCGTGTACCTGAAATGACATGTAAACCATTTGTTTTAGAACAAATGATGTTGAATATATGCATTTGTTCATGTGACAAAATTTCATTTTCCAAAGAATCACCAACATCATGTATCAAAATAATTTGGATCAACTAGACCAATTTGTGATCCAACACATGTAACATCAATATTGATTTTGATTGGTAAATTTTGTGAATTCTCAAAAAGATGTTTCTCCAAAAGCTTGTTGTATATCTAATTTTGCTTCTCATCATCATATAAGTTTTTTTTCCCATATTTAGATATGAGTTCTTACAAACAATTAAAAGTTTTCACAATACCACGAACAAAACATTCATGATAATATGATCCTGCTAGATTTGTGGGAGATATCAATTCGTGTTCTTTGAAAAAAACAACATTGTTTAACAATATGTTGAAAAAAAATGGTTCAACATGTTTGCTAGGATTGAAGTTTGTGAACCGCATTAAGTGTTCACTTTTATATAAGAAAAACCCTAACTTATCTTTGCCCAAACATGTCTTCTTTTTCAATTATTGTTGTTGTGGAGAAAATTGTTTCCAATATTTTGTAAATGTGTATTGGGCCATGTTAGAAGGTTGCGCACAATATATATCAATGGGATCAAATCCAAGTATCCTAAATTTAGTCACCATTTTTGTACGCAAGTTTGGCAGTTCTAAATCAACATACTTTACAACAACACTTTTTGATATGATTGGGATTTGTAAACATGAGAGGGCTATTTCAGCTGGAAATACAAGTTTGGCTGTTATTGTTGCCGAAATCAATTGAAGTTGCAAAGGGGTTGCATCAACCAATCCTAAACTTCTTGCATTAACGTCATCCAATTTCATAATGCCTTGTGGTTCACATTTCATAGCATATTTCAAAAGATAATATGACCAATATGAAGATGTAATTCGTTGAATGTTCATGTGTACACCCCACAATATCAATGTAGTACAATGATAAGGCACCACTTTTTGATTTTCATATCGTGGACATAGTATTGCCACCTAGTTCATAAGTACTTCAAATAAGTCAAAAACCATTTGAATATTTCAAACAATGATTAAATTTTAAATACTTAAATATCCATTAAAATATGAATATCATGTTAACAATGAAAATTGTGTTAAATGAAAAAATTGATTGTCATTGAATTGATATCATATTAAAATTCACATTTAAAAAATGTACAAAGATTTTTGAACTTGAATAATCAAGTGTTCAAATTAAGAAGAGTTTTGCAAAGATAAGATTAGGGTCTCTCTTAATAGTAAAGATTACTAATTGCATAAATATAAAAATGATAATAACCGACCAATAAACTCAAAAATCACACATTTGACTTTAATTTTTTTTACCCACCTTTGTGTGATTGGATGTTGAGCCACATGTTGCTCGGCAAATATAGTAGTAGTAAATCCATATTTGCAATTTCCAATGTGCTTATTTGTTTTCGTTCCACTAGCTTGAACAATGTCAAATCATGTTCATTATTTAACAATATGAATTTTCAAGATTGTTCATCAATAGTAGTAGGTACCATTGCAACTATTTCATTCGTGATGCAGTTAACATCATCATTTATCCATAATATGATGTGTGCATGTACAAAACCTAGGTGAAAGTACAACGCAAATTTAAATAACTTTGGATCGTTGTTAGCATTAATGGAATGTACCATAAAATGAACACATATTTAATATAAAAAAAAGTATAATTATTTCAATGAAAATAATGATTATATTATTCGACTTATGGTTGATTATTATTATACTAAGGTTTTCCAACAAGTTATGCAATGTTAAACTTGTTACAAATTTGAAACAATATGTAAGTGTGCTTAGATGGTAAGATTTGACAAGGTTGCAAGCTCTATGTTGTGGATTTAAGTGTCTAATAAATGATTGTATCAAAATATACTTGTTTAATATTTTGTTCATATTAAATTAATTATGCTTTCACCCGCCTCGATGTTGCAACTCCAATCGTGTTACATGATGTTCGACAATGCCAAGAATGCTTTCACCACCAAGAACATAGGTTGACATGAAAGCTTGTAACCTTGCGCAAAATAATGCCACACATTCAACTGGGCAATCCTTCCAAGAAAACATGTTATTGAAAAACATAACAAGATTTTCAATGTCTTCAATTTCTTTCCGTGTCAAATTTGATGTTTCATTAGAAGTCAAAGTGAGGAAAAAATGAGGCATTCCAAAGTTCTCCACCATCACCAATAACTTTTTGAATTGGGTATGGTGCCATTGTGGCGTTAATGGAATAAAGGGCGGTAATTTGAACTTCATAATATTCCTAAAAACATCAATTTTTCACCATTGAGGATGTTGGCATTTTAATCCTTATACATCTCTAAACATAAATGTTTTGTAACATTCAATAGTTGAATTGCTTGTTGCATTTAGTACATAAAAAATAAGTATGGTGGATATAATGTAAAAACAAAAAATAATGTAGACATTCTTTGTTTCAAATAAAGCAATAAACCACCAATTTCATCATATGCCCCACATCCATGTGGAAATAGAAATGGGAATAATGCTTTTTCAAGTGACATGTTCAATGTTGGATTGGTGCACATGACATCTTCTCAAACTAATAACCTTTTAGTCTTGAAAGGGTTGTCATTGTTGTGCATAATTAATTTTCCAATTTCAAAGGCATCATCAAAATTATGAGGAATTCCAGGACACATGTTAAAAAACAATGACAAATTTTGAATGAAAGGTTCCACGTCCATATTTGAAAAAGGCCTTCCACCAGTACTAGTTTTTGCAAGTATTTCTTCTACAATGAAAGAAGATAAAACACATAATCCATGTGTTGGATTTGGTTTTTCAATATTGGTGATGTTTTTTTGCATAAGTGGATTTGAAGACAAATTTTGGTGCAAAAGATCTTTGAGGGCCAAATTAACATCTTTTGATGTACTAGTTGGTTGAAACTTAGAATTCCAATAGAGTAAAGGATTGTCAAATAACCTAGAGGGTTGTATTTGGCCATGCATGAATCCATAATTTTGTTGTTCAATTTTCATTGATATATCAATAAGTGAAAGAAGTTGAAGATCCAAGGGATTGTTAGCAAGGATTTGTTTTATATGATCCATGCTTTGAAATATAATATATTTGATCCATTTTGGTTGTTCATATAATTTAAAACATGCATTGCATACATACACATGCAAACTATCACTAGTGGTTGTGTATGTAGACATAATAATGTTTGAACAACCATACAGTGTTGCACCAACAACAATTCCAAATGTATTTGGAACAACATTAAAATGTGTTCCTT
>Ga0116228_10003133_pt1 | contig 14468 bp, 11 predicted proteins | sample S1TSphfallax_2_FD_89694 | JGI IMG/M metagenome (GOLD analysis project Ga0116228, IMG submission 89694) | Host-associated microbial communities from peat moss isolated from Minnesota, USA - S1T2_Fc - Sphagnum fallax MG | ecosystem: Host-associated > Plants > Peat moss > Unclassified | place...
AAAAGTCATGGCACCCTTGACAAAGAATGAAAAAAAACCCCCCCTTGTTGCCAATGACAATTATAAATAGGTTTGAAAGAAGTTGTGACACTTTTAAAGGAGGGGGAGGAAAAAATCCATATGTGTTAGTTTGCCTGAAAAGGGGAAAAATAAATTATCTACTTATTTTCTAAAAAAAATAATGACCATGGGGTGGGTGTTAGCATAGTAATGGTAATATAATTAGGACATTTTAAACCATGGTCATGAAATACTCTATAAGAGAATTTACATTATATTATTCAACAAATGTTATATCAAATATAATTAGATTGTGTTTCATGAAGCTCTAGTTTATTAAAGTTATGGGGAAAAAAATTATCCATTAAAGTTTAATGATAAAATAGAAACATTCATTCATAATTCTAATGGAAGTTTTATTCTAATTACGGATGCATTTTTTAAGATTGGAAAATTTGGATTTAACAAAGAGTTAAAGATTCTAAGTTCACAATTTTAACCTTAATCATTTTCCATGTATTACATTACTTTGTCTACTACAATGACATTTTTTGCATAATATGATTTAAAACTATCAAATACAAACAAATGCTACTAGGTAAATACTTTAAAATGGCATGCATTGAAAATGTTTAAATCACAAGATGGATGGTTATGTATTTCAAAGTTTAACTTCATTTGAAGAAACTACATGATATCAAGGTCTTCATTACACATATTACGTTCTTCCATCACCATCTTTTGTCATTTCATTTCCATAGTCTATTTATGTTAGCTTAAAACTCCATTGCTTAGTAGTTTGAATGCATTTATTGGGCAAGTGCCATGTGGTCCCAAATCATTTGTAATTTAGTCTCATTTAATGTCATCATTTTGCTTAATATGTGTCTATTGCATGTGCAATATATAGGCTTAGATGGGGTGTTGGGCCTATTCTTTTTACATTTTTGGCTTAGCATGATTTCCCTTTAACACTAGGGATTTGTTAATTTTCTCATGAGGGGATTTGGTTTCATGTGTCACTTCTTGGTTTTTAAGGGTTGAATAAAGGCCAAGGCTTCAAAATTCTCCTTGGGGACTAACTACCTCTGACACGTTCCCAAGCTCCTCGTTCTCAAAGATGGGTTTAAGGTAGAAAACAATGGAATAAAAATGAACTCGGGGCACGTTCCCTGGCTCTTAGCACTTAAAGGGGTAGAAGGCTGTGCTAGAGCTCCGGGATGGGACTAAGAAGAGAGACAAACAATTTATTCACTTACACAAATCTACATCCAACCAACCACAAATTAGTTAGTACAATGTTGGAACACCTTTGGTGTTAGGACAAGCCACGGGCAACCTTAGACTCATAAGACTCACCACAGCCCGAACTTGAGGAAGCCACCACTTTCCCCCATATAGTATACTTTGCACCTCTCCGTGAGGCCCGCATCCAAATGGCTTTTTGGACTCCCAAAGGGGAGTCTCGAAACTGCCAGGGTTGAAACTCCCGCAACTTTGTGAGGCTATAACTTTGTGCTCAGACCTCCAATTGAGATGAAGTCTGAAGCAAAATTGTAGCTCTCGTCAAAAGCTTTCCAACGGTGTATCGCATGCGACCTGCACGCACGGAATTCGGGTCGATTCCTGACTTTTTGTGGTCGGGAGTCAAATTGCCAATTTTGACTCCTGGCCTTTCTTCTCGCCATAACTTGTGTTGCAAATGTCCAAATGGGTCATGCGAGTCCATTTTAGACATTTACACTTCAATAGTTTTCCGATGATATAAAGAACTCCTCGATGCGAGGTGTTTTGACCTTTACAATCGCTCTATGAAGGCTCGAAAGTCCACCGAGACTCCAACTCCTAAAATGGGAGCTCACTTAGGAGTGTGAGTCTTCATGCTCACACTCTATCACACTCCTCTTGGCCCGCACCCTTGTAAACATTTTCCTTGGTCGTGAGCCAAAGGCTAGGGTTGTGACAACCTCACAATTTTCATTCATATCATATAATGGTTTTTGCTCCTAATGCTCATATTCTTTTAAGGTCAATTTTTTTCATGTGTAAGGAACCTTGATGCTATTGTTCATAGCACTAGGCATGCCCATGATTTTTGGAGTGTAATTCCAAAAAAATTCACATTTTTCATACCATTGTTAAAAGGATGTGGTTCCCCCAAAGGTTTTGAATACCTATTCTCTTTTTTTGGGTGGTTTTTTAAACAATCAATTTTTTCTTCCAATTTTTTTTTGTCTATTATAATCTCATTCCAATTTTCCCATTTTTAATGTTTATATGTTCAATGGATGTATTTGTCCTAATACAATTCCAACAAATCTTGAACCATTTCATTTCACCAATGAACCTTTGAGGAACTAACTACTTGAGTGTTAAGGACCATTTGAAATAAGGCCCCATCAAGGACATCTCAACAAAAAAACTAATCAATAGCACTCTTGAACTAAAATTTATTAACCGACTCGAAAAACCCCAAATTGTGTATTGTTATGAACCATAAATGCACAAATTAAAACAACATTAATAAAAAAAAATTGCAATAGATGTGGGTAACAATCTAATATACATGAAGTTTACAATTTACAATTTAACACAAATTAATGGCGAAAATGAGAAAATCTATCCTTGTCCAAAACGGGTCTAAGGGGTGGATTTTTGCTTTAATGTGCTTTCACTTGGTCCAAATCCAACAAAACAATTTGGAGTAATATGTGCATACACATGTAGAATGCAATAGAAGGCCTGAAGTCTTTCTATTTTATTTGAAATAACATCCAAAATAGAAAAATAAATGCCTAGGCCACTATATATGGGTTCAAAGGATATAACGATTGGAAAATTGCATAAAATTTCAAAATCAATATTAGGCCCATCTAATTAAATAAAATGTTTCAAGAGGCATGCAAGTTTTGGTTTGGGAAAACTAACTTTCAAAAATGGCTTATTTTTATTTGTGTGGTGTGAACTTGATCTTTTAGATTCACATCCAAATGAACCAAAATGTGTCAAACAACATGATTAAAGCCTTTGGATGCATGTATAATCAATTTTTTATTTCAAAAACACAAGATAAATTCAAAATATGCTTGTACACACATCAACTAAAACTCATCATTTTAAACTGTGAAACACCAAAATCTTACTCAAATGGTATTAAATCAATTTATTCCAATAACTAGAACTTCTAGTAGATAGTGGCTATATATTGCATAAACATAATTATGGAACAAATAAAATCAAGTAAAGTGGTTTTCACACTTAAATTGAAGCATTCAACATCCAAAAGTGAAAAAAAAAGTCAAAAGAAAAGTTTTATTTAAGGTGACGATAATGAAAGTTTAAAGAAAACTTTTGTTTAGGTTAGCAAGATCAAAACTCTAGTGTGCCCAAAATATTACCAACAAAATTTATTGCAATAAATTTATTATGGGTAAAAATAATCATAAAAAACCACATGCCTTCCTATGATTGATTTATACTATTCCAAACTCATGCTAGGTTTTGAAATTATGTTTTTTCAACGACAAAAAAACACAACTAGGAAAACGTGTGGTCCAAAATACTCATCAATATTAAACCTTAAACCCCTATGTATGCAATCATATTCAATATATAAGCGTCCAATGTTGAAAATTGATGCAATTTTTAATTGTGCTCCAATCATAACACATACATGAAAAATATTAATTTAGTGCTACAATTCAACCTCATCAATGAATCAACACAAAAATTATACATGTTCAACTTTTAAAACTTGAATCATGATTTCAATGAATTATGCCCAAGTTTTAGAAGATAAATCACTTCATAATCTAATCATGTCATATTTATAAAATTCATCCAAGTTTACACAATTACCATTCAAAATCCCCACCCCAATTTACTTATTGTATTTACTTTTACATTTGTAAATTTACTTCTTTAAATTCATCAAAGCTTGTTCATCCCTAAATTATGGGAGGAGGTGTAGATTTGTATCAAGGAGTTGCAACACATGACCATGGAGATCATGGATGAAAACTCAAACCAAACCATGTGAACAATTAAACATGTGCAAAAGTATGATGAAATTCAAAATCACAAGTTATTTTTACTGATTTTAAACCTGTTGTCACACAACACAACAACTAGAGTTGGATTTCTGGAATTTTAAACAATTTCATAGGGAGAAAATTTAACGAAAAGGAAGATGACATGAAAAAGCTTATGAAAAAATTCAGATAAAAATTATACAAGAAGAAATAGATATTGACAAATCTATGAATAAATTAACACCATTCAAGATAGGCTACAAAATCAAAAGTTGAATTATGTTGAAAAATCTTGTTTAAAATACATCCTTTCCGATTCGAAATACACAAAATGATTTTGGTATTGAGTAGAAACCATGTTTGGATCTTGGGATTGGTTGGTGAATGTCATATTTTAATGTCAACACTAAGTGAGGTTTTTCATTTTTTAGGTGTTTAGTTCATAGAAGATGGGATCCCAACTCCAACAATATCACTAAACATCAGTAGACCAAACTTGCTTGTTTAAGGACTTGTTGAGGAACATGAAATTGTTAGTGATGTAATAGTTGTAATGTTTTAAGTGTGTAGACAACAAGAAGAATTATAATATGAACGTAAACTTGAACCTATTAAATAATGCCTAGGAATTCTCATGTTGGAATAAAATTTAATCATTTAGGTTAATAAAAGGGAAGCCACTTCTAACTAATAATTATTGTAGGACTATCAACTTACATGTCATGTGAAGTGGAGGGGTCATAGACATTCGTAATAATTGGCATGTTGTGAATGTTGACTTTCAAAACAAACATTTAACTATAATAGTTATAAGTTTCAAAATGGTCGATCATTTTGAAAAAATGCATCATGGGGATAGGGATGGATTTATATCAATGGTAGTTAGAGCTATTGGGAATTTTACAATACATGAATCCAAATAGTTTGAAATTAGTAGAAGGTTGATAAGAGTAATTGATCTTTCAAAGAACAAAAAAATGTTGCATATTATAAATATATTTAGATTTTTTAATAATAAATATGACTAAGGATGGAAAACCTAAAATGTATTTGAAAAAATATAAACAAACCTATATTAACACAAACGGAGATTTATAACTACTATGGATTGGCTCAACTTCTCGCTTGAGCTCTTAAAAAGGACAACTATACAATATCCCACTTTTTGAATGAAAAATAAAAACACTGATGGGATTATGAAATATGTGATTAAGGCCCTAAAGTTTTTTTTTGTCAAAAACATATATCAAAGTTTAATACTCAATTTCAATCATTTGAAGCAATTTTTCTTTTAAATGAAAAAATACAAGGAGCGGAAAATTATGTTGTAAGAACATCATAGACATTAAAAGAAAAGAATAAGACTTTTAAAAGATCTTTGAAAACATGCTAGAAGTGTTTTAAAAGAGTTTTGGGCAATATTCAATTTTCAAAAGGATTTTTGAAGAGTATGTATAGAATTTTAAGAATTTGAAAAATGAATGAATTTTTTTATAAAACAATTTAGTAATTGAGAGAGCATCATTTAAAAGATGAAGTTGTTAAAAGCTTCCAGAAGAAACTTTTAAAAAATAGTTGGCAAAAGTTTTTAAAATGTGGTTAATGAAAGAATCTAAAATGTTATTTTATAAAATTTTATAAAAGGTTTAGTTGGTGGAACTTTATAGAAGGTTTATAAACTTCTAAAAGGTTATATTGGATAGTGTAAGTAAAGGTCTAGAATGCACCGCCTTCAATCTCAGCAACACAAGTTTTAGCATTTATATTTTTAATCCATTTCATGTTTAACTTGCATCATGTTTAAGCAATAAAATCATTTAATTCTTGTTCATCACTAAGATTTTTGTTTGTCAAGTCCATAAAATCTTCTCCAAGTTATATTTTTGTTTGGGCCAAAAAGAAGCTCCAAGGGTATTTTAAAACACAAGCTCATTAAAAAAAAAGTTCAAATTTTGTTAAAATCAATGTGTCATGTTAAATCATTTCATCATCAAATTGGTGAAATTAAACAAGTTAAATATAAATAAAAGGAAACATTCAATGAAATAGTGAGGATGGTTGAAAAGGAGGAAAACATTGATTAGATTCCCTTGGCTAATGACTACACAAACATAAAAGACAATCATCAAAACTTAAAAGTTTTGCATGAATGATGGTGGCCATTAGGTAGTTTATGTTTAAATGATATTGGAAGTTTGTGGTTAAGATAAACATAACGTGTTTCGTGTGCATAGTATGTCAAATGTGAAATGGTGAACCTATTCAATCCCATGAACAAGTGACAAAAGGTAACATTTACAAAGATTGAGGGTTTCCCTATGTGGGTAGCGATGCCAATGAGTCAATTCAAAAGGCATAGTACATAGTCCATATAAATTTGCCATATATGTTTAAAATTTTATCACCAATTTTTTTTCTTCCAATTGTGATCTTCCGTGTAGAGTGCTTGCAAGTTTTTAGAGGCAAGAAACAATGTGACATGAGATATATATTGAGAAGGTGAAAGGACCTTTGTGATATAAACTAATATAAATTACTTACTATATGTTTTTGGTCTATGTTAACATTTAATATTTGCATGGAGACATTTACTACAAACCCAACTATTTTGTACTTAGAATTTATCAAAAATTTCATAATAAAGATTTACAAGGCGTTTGCTTACATGTTTAATTTTATTATGGTTTTGAGAAACAATTAATGGATCAACCCCACATGGACCTTGTGTTGTGTAACTTATAATTGTATTGAATATGAAGATATTAACAATGGATCACATATATGTGTTTCCTAATTATTTGAAACAAATGATTATTATGCATGACTAAAAACAATTTATTTTAGTTCAATAACAATGAAAGGCCAATCACAAACAAGAGTAATGTGCACCATAAAGTTGTAAACAATTTCACATGTGTTAGTAAAATAATATAGAATTATGCCAATTTTGTATTATTATTTCATAACCTTTTATTCAAGTTTCAAAAACTAATTTTCTATCATTAGCTTCCTAACATTTTCCAATAGTTTTGAAAATTCTTGATAATGGGCTTTATCTTGTTTATGACATCTTCACTAAGAGAATTAGATTCAAATTACCATTAATTCACACCCTTCACATGGTTAACATTTTAGAAAGTGTTAAATTTTACTTAGTGTGAGCCAAAAACTAATCCATTAATCATTGGATTATTAACACCAATATTTTTGACTCCTTGATTAAGAACATTATCTAGTCCATGTGAATAAGGATGATAATTTCAAAGCAAAAAAAAACATGGCAACCATGATTCACTTTGAAATGAGTATTGCTCTCAACAAATAAAACATTCAAGAAAATAATGAAAATAAGACAAAGAAAACAAAGATAGCAAAACTGAATTGATGTAGATGTTGTACTTTGATTTTCCTTTCATGGGGAGATTAAACTAGGATTTATGAAGCATGGCAAAAATAAAAGGTTAAAGCTTGAAACCCCAAATCTATATGCATAGGATGATTTATACATCCTTCCATACATTCATAGTCTTTTGAGTCTTTTTGTTTTATAAATTGGATGTGGTGAGCAACTTTGTGATATAACTTTTATTGAAGTTTCAAATCATATGCATAAAATCAGAAAAAACATATGGAAGTGTATACAAAAAGGTTAACATGTTTAAGCATTTTGTACAATTTTTAAGTCTTTTCATTTTAAACCTTCAATTTTTTTCATTTTGATGTTTTCTTAGTTTTGTAAATTGGATGTAGTGAGTTTAATCATGAAAGTTTGATTGAAAATTATAAATCATTTACATAAATTAAAAATAATAATGAAAGTGTATACAAAGAAGCTAAAGGATTTAAACTAGTATTGTGCATGTATATATCAAAGGGTAAGAATATATTTTTAAATTCGAAAAGGTGTATTAACAAAAAATCTCCCCATTAGGTTCAAGTTTAAGTATACAAAGTTTATGGTTTTTAATACACGGGTAAAAGTTTGGGTACCTTCCATCATATACCCTTGGTTGGGGTAAAAGAAAACGTATTTTTAATTAATTAAAGAATTAATCAATAATATAAGAATATGTTCTTATTAAGACAATTTTCAATAAAACCCAACTCCAATGTGATATATTGTACAAATTTAATGTTAAAATGCACAAATAAAATTAAAAGAATTAACTCAATTTTTTAATGTTAAACATACACACAAATGAAAATTATGTGAAGCTTTTGTGAATCAAATATACATTTTTATGTTCAAAATATATTCACCATGTTCATAGTTTGTTGACCCCACACCTTCCATTCTAAAATTATATCAACATAATGCATTTTCCTTTTTACAATCCCCATACAAATACACTCAAAGATCAAGTAGCTAACATCAATCCCCATACATATACACATAATATTCAATGAACTCAACTAATAAATGTTAGTTATATCTTAATACCATTAACTTTCAACTGAACAAATTTAAGTTCTTTCAAACACATAAAAACAATAAATTTAATTGGTTTCTTCACAATATCATCATATCTTCAAGCTTACATATGTTTATGGATCTTAAAATAATAATTAAGGACACAAATATAACCAAAATTGGCAAAACATATAAAAAAACAATCAACCTTACCAAATTTGCACCTTACATTATGTCATTCGGCATCAACTTTACATGCCAAATTTTCTTACCAAATTTACCTTAATAAATGTGTAAATTTACAAATCTAATTGGTATTCAAACTCTTATTCCATTTGTTCCAACATATCTCTTTCAAGGTCCCAAACCATTAAAAAATTCAACTATAAACATTTCATGATAATTTGGCCCATTTTTGGAAATAAACATAAGTTGATTTAAGTTTCAAGTTCCAAGGTAACATTTGCATAGCGATGTCAAAATCTTAGTAATGGAAAAAAAATCATTTCATTTCAATATGACTTCTCACAATACTCAAAATTTGACAAACGAAATATCCAACAACATGAATTTGGACCTTAGGAACCTATTACCACTTTAATGGATTTTCACAAGACTTTGCCATCAAATATAAAATTTGAAAATAATAAGTTCACAAATAGACCAAAGAAGTAAGAGAGGACAAAAACAAACCAAATTTATTCTTATGGTGAAGGAAAATAGTGGGTTCATAAAGAGGCCAACAAAAATGAAAAGATAAAGGCATACTAGATTTATTTGAATGGTTTAAAAAAAAATTGAATCCACAAAAAGGCCATAGAAACAAGTGAGAATTTTAAAAAATTGTTCAAGTTTTACCATTGATATAGTTACACTCACATTTCACATGGAATGATAACCTCCTTGTGAGACACATTGTTAAGTAAAGTTTTCATATGTGCAAGCTTCAAAACAACATTAGTAACAACAAAGTGAAAAAAATCATCTCATTGTGAAATAATGATGGTGTAATCAACAACACATAGGAGCAATGGTCATCATGAAGTGTAGTTAGGGTTTAAGGTTTATTTACCTTAGTTTTTTTTACCAACAAAAAATTCAACAACAATCAAATGAATTTTAATTAATAAAACTTTCAAATCAAGAGGGGATGATTGCATTCTTTATTTGGAATAAAAAAGAATGAAAACAAAGGACTTGAAAACCTTATAATATATTACTTCATGGAAAAGTGCATTAAGATTTCCTTACAAGCTCACAATAATGTAATAACTTTTGTAAGTGTTAATAATAAAATTTAAGTGCCCCTAAATGAACCATATAAAAAAACTCAAATAATTCATAATTTTCCCGTAAGACCTTTAGACTTTTACAAATAATCACATAGATATATTTTGAAAGTTATAAAATAGTTTCAAAATATTTTTGCTTCAAATATTAAATATGTGTTTATATATTATACACATGTTTTTTATATGTTTTGTACATAAGCATTTTATACAACTTTTATGTGCTTCCATTTTAGACCTTCATTTATTTTAGTTTTATAAATTAAATGTGATGAAAAACTTCATGGTGATTAAAGATTTCAAGTCATTTGCCTAAAATTTGAAAAAATAAATATGAATGTGTATGTTTTTGCTAAAAACCAATCTTTCAATTTCATGCATATTCCTTCACTTGTAACTTTGTTTTTTTGGATATCCACACAACATTCCAATCATATTTGTTGGTTTAAATTCTTGGTTTCTCCAAAAAAAACCATTATTTATAACAAGAAATTCAATACATACATCAAATAATGCTAGAAAGAAATGTTAAATGAAAATTTGGGAAATGATCATTATGAATGTAAATTTTATGAATCCATGGACCTCTGTTGGAGTCAATTTAAATTTATTTTCAAACATGTTTTGATTTTTATCAATGACATGGATTTATAAAATGAAAATATGGAACTATGATTAATGGACATCATTATCACAAATAAATAAACTATGAAATTTTAAAATTTTTTATAGAAAGATCCTTGGGGATTAAATTCGAAAGTTCTTACAAGTTTCCAAAAATATTCATGAAGAATATACTTAGATTTTAAAATATATAAAATTAACAAAAAAAATAGATCTTTCTCAAAAAAAAAAATCAATAAATCGATTTAGAAGATGCCATTTAAAAAAATAAAATTGGTTGAAGTTTTTTAAAAATTTTGACAAAACCATTTAGAAGGTTATTTAATATAAATTTAATATATTTTTTATTGATAGAGCTTTCAAAAGGTTAATGATTTTTTAAAATATTACATTAGATAATATTTATAAAATGTTCAAAAGGCACCACCTTTCAATCTTGCTAATAGAAGTTGTGACCTTTGTACTTCTAACTTGCATCATGCCTTATTCAAACAATAAAATTATGTACTTTTTATTCATTACCAATTTTTTTGTTTATTAAATCTTTTAGTTTTTTTCAAATTTTTTCTTTGGCAATCACATTGAAACAATATAGATTTTTTTTTTTGTAATTTCTTGTAAATAAATGAATAAATTCATGACAATTTTTTTGTAATGTTTTTTATTGTGGTGGAAGTTTTTTTCATCACTTTCAAAGAATTAAAAAAACCAATGTTTAAAAATTTAACATTTAAATGATTTTTTAATCAATAAGTTTAAATATCATTTAATTTTATAATTTAAAAAAATTAAAATTTTGATTATTGGAAAACCATGTTGGACTTTTTCAATGTGGTGCATATAAAAGGTTTTGACAAAATAATTCATGGGTTTTTATAATTTCAACCAACATTTTATTTTCTTATTCTTTATTTCTTTGCACTTTTCCATCAACCTTTCATCATCATTTGAAGATAATATGTTGTTTGTTGCATTCTTGGGTGATCATGGTTCATGTTTATATCATCTTTTCATTTATTCTATGGTGTTGCATGCAATGTGGAACTTGTTTTAAATTTGAATTTTAAAAAGTTTATCATTTGTTTATATTTGCATTTACATTTGAGTTTTTCTTATTCAATCCACATCAAATCCATCATCGTGAATTATACACAAGTTGTGTAAACAAATAATTGTGATAACAATATTTAGCACACGACAAAATGGTATATCATTTTTTTAATAAAATATTTCATTTACATTTTAATATTCCAAATGTCTTTTCTATAACCATTCAAGTAATAAATCATATGAAATTTGAATGGCTATACTCTCAAAATAATCCATTCTTTTCATTTTTGAATATGGAGTAAAATCAAAAACACATACGGTGAACACATCACCTATCAATTTGTAAGGTATGAATGTTCCTCTCATTGTATTTCTACTAATGTCAATTTTTTGAAATAATACTCAATAATGGTTTCTTTCTACCCATCCAAAATCATAATCTTAATGGTCGACATGCATATACTTGAAAATAATTGAACTTCACCTCATGTGTTGCTAGAACATTATTTCCAAAAAAAGAAAAAAGAACCCAAAATGTTATTTCATGAATACCAAAGCTTTTCATAGCTCTACACCATTTCTATTTCTTGAGTTTTTTTTCCTTTCAATGATGAAAATAAAAAAGATCATCAATGCAAAACATTGTTCATTTAAAACAAGTTGACGTAATGTTGAAAATGTTTAATGGTCATGAAAAAAAAATTGTGTCACAAAAATATTGTGCCTTCTTTCTTACATGGTCTAAGGTTAAGTGTAAAAAATGAAAAGACAATTTGAAGAAAATAATGGACTTAAGAAATAAATGTGAAATAAATGATAAAAATGGAAAGAAGGTTATTAAAACTAAGAAAAAATGGAAAAGGTGTGGTTGAAATGAAAGCATGAAAGACAAATAAACAAGGAAAGAAGAGGCTAGAGAATGTGAGAAGAGAGAGGAAAAAAGAAAGATTCAAATTCTTACAAAGTATGAAAGAAAATGAAAATTCAAAAAAAAGAAAAAAAAAACGATGGGATTTTACTGCACAAAACACAGTACACTAAACCCATGAGTAATGCAAGCCTTCAAACCACTGGGCATCTACAAACCGAAAAGAAAAGCAATGAGATTGATCCTAATCCATCTCTACACCCGCTACACACATCCATTCCAAACAGCTGAGAGGTTCCTTTCCAAGTCCATGAATAGCATATTCTCTAAGCATGTTGTTCTAAGAGATCACATACCTTGTAAACATCCTATTGAACACATCCTCTTGAATGCAATAGGCATTGCTGTTGCATTTCATGAATAGTAGTTCCAATGGCCTCTGACCTTCTCCCATATTTCACATATTCCACAATCATGGCACACCAAGCAACCACATCCTGTGTTGGACATCCTATTGAACATTGTCCAAGTATCCTCTATGCTCCTATGCATTGACATACATGTCAATGAGGATTGCTGCCCGGAAATATACTAACAAACGCTTGGAAGAACTGTTCATAAACATGCCTGCCTGCTGCTTCAATTGCCATAAATACTTGCACGTCCATTAACCACCCCCACAAAGGTGACAAGAACTGGCTGCACCCCTTTCCATTGCATTTGGTTAAACAGTCCCAACGCCTTGTGCCTTGCCTGCATTCAGAGTATTGTCATTCCAGGCAACTGCATCAAACTTGGGCATCCTATTAAAACATGCTCCAAGCACCCTCAATGCTCCAACATTCAGCATGCATGTTGAGCAGGTTTCTACCAATATAGACATCCGAGATGCATACCACTTTGAACGATCTGTTTTAGGATGCATCTAACCTCATCAAGGGCTGATAACCTAGCACAGGCATTCAGCATGCTGTCAAGGTGACACATTTTGCATACACCCTTTCCTGTTGCATTTGGCAAACTAATCCCAAGGTCTTCTGCCCTCACCCATATTTCACATAACCCAAAATTATTGCACTCCATGCAACCACATCATATGGGGCATTCTGTTGAACACTCTCCAAGCGTTGTCTTTCTTCTACTTAAATGCCATCTGATGTGAAAATTCAGATCCATTTGGGAACATGCATGCCTTCATCAAGGGCTGCTATGCTTGCACATGCACTCAGTACCCCAACAAAGGTGACAGTGGTTGGCTCCACTCCTTCCTGTTGCAGTTGTTGATAGAAATCCAATGCCATCTGCCCTTGCCTACATTTTACCAGCCTAGCATCCAAGATAATGGGGATCTTGCTCTATATACTGAAAGCATCCTTTAGGCTTGCATATTTGGCACACATGTCGACAAGACTACTACCCACCTGTGCATCCAATTCGAACTTACTTCATATGATAATAAAGTGTGGGCCCTCTTCATGTGCTCATAAACTTGAATGTGGTGTCTGGAACAATGCCCTCTATATGCAATTGTTCAGAAAGAGACAATGTTTCTTGACATTGACCACACCCGACATATCTTGCAAGCCTTGCACACTGTTGAAAAATGTTGAAGTGTGCACTGCATGGTGCCTTTGCTGCCAACAGGGCTTTCACCCATAGGACAAAAAATCCATGTGTCATTGAGCCACAGTGACTCTTTTGTCTTCTTATGTTCAAAATCTGGATACCTTGGATTTGTTCAACTACGAGAAATTTTTTTGTTGAATTGAGCAGTGTTGCATATTGCTCACAAGGTTCAGACTAGACTAAATGACGTAACATACAAAAAACACTGTAGAGAAATCATGCATGACTACCAGGACTGTGACAGCATATGATCTCAGTTACCTTTAGCAACTTGTGATCCCACCACAGTGAAGGATCTGAGAAGAACTGCCAAAGCTTCTCTACAATCCTTTTTTTTGGAATGCCATCAACCACACAAACTAGTGAAAAGCCAATACCCTCACATAGTGCCTGCCTTCATCACATCACAGCACACCATTTCAGACATTGGTCATAAGAAAATAAATACATTCCACAAATTGGAACATAATAAAAAGCACAAGGTTGGCTCTCACACATGCTAACCATTGGAAACCAGACACAAAATTGCAATCTAAGTTCTGTGGCAGGCCAGCAAATTCTTTAGGAAG
>Ga0116228_10003135_pt1 | contig 14466 bp, 5 predicted proteins | sample S1TSphfallax_2_FD_89694 | JGI IMG/M metagenome (GOLD analysis project Ga0116228, IMG submission 89694) | Host-associated microbial communities from peat moss isolated from Minnesota, USA - S1T2_Fc - Sphagnum fallax MG | ecosystem: Host-associated > Plants > Peat moss > Unclassified | place: USA...
GGGAGCCATGGGAGTTTTTGCCGGTGAGCCCACATTCACTTCATCTTCTCCCCTTCTTCGTGTGACAAAAAGAATTCTTTCGTGGGCCTTGGGTTTCCTCAAGCCCGCCTCATCCTTCCCCATATTCTTTTAAATTTTTCTTGGAAGAAATTTCACGACTTCCTCCACCAAGTCTTTTAGACTTTGAACCTCTCCATCATGAAGCTTGTTGGCCATCATGGTATGAGTTACAACCATCAACTCTTCCACAATGGTGTCCTTTTCTTCTCCTTTTTGGTTTTGTACTTCTTTTTGGCCTTAGGTTCCATCATAGCCATTGTGTTGGGTATTGGTTCGTCCGAGGCCATTTGCCTTGGATTGTTTACTTCCCCCGAATGCCTTAGAAGATTTTCCAATCAACCCAGGGAGCCTACTTTGATACCATTTTTTGCACCTTTTACACCTTGTCGTTTTTCCACCTACACGTCCATTCCATTCTTGTTCCTACCTAAACACCTACACTACTTGCACATGGAAAACCACACACTTGGTGAAGCTTCAACATTCAAATTTACTTCATAACATCGGCCTATTCCCAACCTCTAAACAAGTGGGATTAAAAGCCATTGCAAACTTCCCAAGTGGTTTAAGGCCTTGTCATCTAAGATTACCTTCTCCCGTCTTCCGACCTAACCACAAACTTTGTTTAATTCGAGGACTTAGCGCACCAAAGCCAACACCTCAAGCCCCCCTCTTAAAATCCTCACTCACTGGCACCCATGTGGCTCATGAGTCTATCAAACCGAGAGTTGAACCTAGCCCAACACTTAAACTCGTAACCCAAGCCACCTTGAGGGCCACCCCATAATGGTCCAAACTTAGGCCCAGACTAGGTGATCCCCCACGCTTGAGGGTCTACCTAGAAAGGCATGTCAGGGACATTCTCTCTAATGGTGGTGTGGTAATGGAAATTGTCCACATCAGTAAAGGATAGGACTAGGGGAACAATGTTTCTTTCTTTGGCATGAATTTCTTAACCGCAACCAAAACAACATGTTTATCCTTCAAGAAAGTTGCATTGACATTTATGGCAGTCTAGTCATTTATGCGCTAGTTGACATTCCAGCCATGAATCTTGTAATGCAAAGTGGTGACCCGGCCTATGTTGCATTCTTTCCATCAAGGTTTGTCATTCTACTTGACAGACCAAAAAATCGAAGAGCAATAACAACGGCATCACACATGAGTGGCAGTAGTGGTGCTTAACTAACTAACAATCTGCACACCACAACTTGTGGTGGGTTGCTACTCACCATCATATTCCAACTCCTGGTGAGCACAATTCCGTTGGCTAGACTATCATTTGAATCAGTCACAAATGTGAACAACCTCCTTGAATATACTATGCAATGCCTCACAATAGTTTTACTTTGAGAGGATGTTTGTCATTTGTAAAACTTATATCATCACATAAGTGTAACAAAACTAAAAGCATATGTACATTTTTTATAATGGAGGTTGCAAAACCCAGTTCATCATACATACATATATATAAAGAAAACATATTGATCAACAATTCATTGGAGGAAAAATGAATAGTTATTGGAAAACATGCTTAAGTTTTAACATATCAAGGCTCAAACTGAAATTCTAAATCAAATTCAGCAATGTGCTTTAAAACGGAGATTGGTTATTTGGTGAATAACCTTTCTGTGAATCATATTGGATTGAACAAAAGGAATATTTGTAGTTGTGAATGCCTAATTTACAAATATGTCTCAAACTTATGTATGGGACAATGTATTCATTGTTGATAATGTAACATGGGATGTCCATAACATATGGTAATATGTCAAAACTAAAGTCCAATAATCACAAAAAATGATAGGTTGGATTAAGTTATACCTAGATCCAGAGTGGAAATATTGTCGATTAGATATTGAACATTTCAGATTTGGAAGCTTCGAAAGGTTCAAGAACAATTTTGGGATTTAGAAAAGTTTTTGGTTCAAGATCATTTTGACTTAAAAGCTATGCTAATTCAAATGGTTTGGCAAAATACTTGACCACAAATTCACAGCCAATAGGTTTAGTAAATTTTAATCAATATTGAAAGATCCATAGTCAAGATTTTGACAAAAAAATTTATAAGTGATTATTGATTTTACCTTGTGGTTTAAAACATGAAATTATGCAAATTCTTTAGGATTTTCAAAATGAGATTGACATAACTTGTTGGATCCAACACTAAAGTATGAGTATGGTCAAAACTCAAAACCTTTCAACCAAAAGGTTGATGGTCTTGAAATGTTTTTATGTATTGATTTCAACCAAGTAACTGAATTGTTTGGGACTTATCACTAGCTTTGTCTGTGGGTTCAATTTCACCTGCACTGCCATCAACAAGCAACCCACCTACAATAATCCCCACATTGATCCCCAAAACAAATTGTGGTTGTTTCAGCAACCAACCTTGGGGGAAGTACAAGCACCGCATTTTCTACTCCTATGAATAATGTGTTGGCGAATGCCATAATCCTAGAGTTGAAAAGAAATATACCTTCCCTACAACTGATGATTGGCACAAAATAATTCAAAAAAGGTATAATTGAGAAGAGGCAAATTTTTATTGATACTTGTCAAAATTGTTGAAAATCGAACTCACTTCTGAAAAAATATTTACTGTCCCAACTATTGGGTTACTATTACCAATACACAACAAAGGGTGTGCTTTACATAGTTCTTCCTCAACTGCTGAAATTTTGGAAAGGATGGAAGCATGGTAAAGGAGGCTCGGCATAATCCCTTTTCACCAAGTAAACGCAGATTTTTTTTTCTGAAAGGACTTTCTTAAATACTACAATAATTGAGAGTAAAAACCTTATTGAATAAACGACATATGATCATTCCTAATATTCTACTATTCTCACTATTTTATTTGTTTATCATAAGTTTATTATGTTGATTAAGGTTGTGCTTTTTCCAAATCAAACAATTCAAATCAAGTGTTATTAATATTTGAAACATCATGCACATTGATATATGTTTTCTGAAATTTGAATTTTTGAATTATGATATGTGAAGGCCTTCAAAAGTAACTTCTTTTTATGACAGGTCTAAAACATTCAAAATTTCTTTCTCTATATGTATGCAAAATGAAGCAGGAAAATGTGTTTGTAATGTGAAAAATATGCTTTAACAATTGTTAAAAGCATCACATGTTTGAATTTTATTTGTTTTTTACCCATGAATGTGAAAAGGGTTATTTGTGTAAATGTGACATGTGACAAGTTTTTTAAAGATAAATGAAAATAGATTTTTGATGTGTGGCTACAACATTTTAAAATTTTAAATTTTTCACCATATCATATTTGATACATTCATGTAATCAAAAGGTTAATTTCACAAAGCATCATCTGCTTTCTAATCTATTTTTCACATAATTATATTGTTTTGTCTCATTGGACTAATTTTTTACATAATTTAGCATGTTTTCACTCAAAAATAATTACTTAAAACTGCCTAGCCTTATTTCTTTAAATAAATAAATATTTAATGAAAAATGTCAGACATTAGTCATAGGTGCAATAATCACATTAAATCAACAACCTTCAAGTGTCGTTTTTTCTTTTAAAAAAATCAATAATGGAATTAATTTGGCAAACACAAGGCCATCCCATTATAATTACCAACTAACTACAATGAAAGGAAGCAAGTGTGAAGGCTAAATGATAATGCATTGTTTCAACTTGAACCAAACTTTTGCAAACTATTAATATAACCTATGTTGTTTGACCCACGTGTGAATTGGTTACCAAACTGATTTTTCCTTCCAAAACCATTTTTTGCAATTTAATTGAATTTTCAATGACAAAAAAATTCAAAATTTCTCCCACACATTAAATCTAAAATTCCCCAAATCACGCTCATTAAATCTCATTCACTAAGGGCTTTCCAAAAATACCAAGACTACACCCAAACTCTTTTATAACTTTTTTATTTATTTAAATGAATTTTCAATCAAACAAATTGTTCAATTTTTGATAACTTCTTTGTAGGTCAAATTGTTATGAAACCAACTTCGTGCACCCCTGCTCATCAAGGGTTTTTCAAAGGTACCAAGAGCATAACAAGAGTCACTATTGTTTGAAACATCCCAATGTGACAAACAAACAAAGCATACAAACTATCTTCCCCCATAGATAAATATTATGAATTGAAAATTTCAAGTTCAATTTCCACATCTAACTTTTGCATATTTCTTAAGTCTTTTAAACTTGAAAGAACTAGATGTGAGATAAACCTTATCATCATGAAAGGCCAACTTTCATAAACTTTTAGTTTTTGATTTTTTCATTGTTTCTTTAATAAAGAAAACTAATGTAGCCATGTGTGAATTGATTACCCAACTAATTTTTCCATTCAAAATCATTTTATAATTTAAGAATTTCCAATGAAAAAAATATTCAAAACTCAATATCAGGTCTAGAAATTTTCAAACCACCTTCATTAAAGCCTCTCATGAAGTGTTTCCAACTGTACCAAAGACACATCCAAATTCCCCTCTAAAAGTTTTGTTTTGATAAATGAATCTTCAATGAAAAATAATTTGATTCTATATGTCCACCATAGGTTGCAACATTATGAAACCAACTTGGTGCAGCCCTACTCAATGAGGGCTTTCTAATGGTACCAAGAGCATGGCAAGAGGTGCCACGGTTTGGGAGATTGCAAGATGATAAACAAACAAAACAAACTACCTTCCTTCATAAGTAGATTCATAAACACACACAAAAGATATGTACAAAAGATTGATAAAGGTCTTGAGTTCAAGTTCATTGGTCAATAAGTGCAAGCCATATCATATCTTCCACCATTGGGCTTGACTTGTGGTGCTAACAACAATTTAAAAAATGGACATCATAGTATTACCAACTTGTCAGTCGGGTTTTTTTGTTGTGTTCCAAGAAAAACAGTATTTGAAATCTCAAGTGACAAGATTGTTAGAATTATTATTTTTGGGTCTTAGCAAGCCTCTAATTAATTTGTTCAAATGTGCTATGTGTGGAGCTTTGTTTGATATGTGGAGCATGGAACAAGGTGGTTCTAAATGTGTTGAAATGAAATATAGGTACCCATCTCTAAATGTGCATATGTTCTAATATGTATTAGATGATGCTCATTGGGAATGGCATTACCACATTTAATAATCTTCACCAAATTGCCATCACATTTTCAATAGCCCATTTGCCCCTTGGTTATTATAGCCCAATAGTCCACTTTGATAAAGGGATTGTCACAATGATAAATGAAGGAATTCCTCCACCTAGGCACAATGAGTGATCTAACTTCAAGAAGCAATTGCAAGAATGCAATCTTCCAACATAAGGAGTCCTTCAAAAGTTGATAGAGTACTCAAAACAAAAATTTCCTAGTATATATGGAGGTCACCTTATATATGTGAATATCTCTTTTAGAAAAGAAAAGGGATCTTGCAATCTTACATCTATGAGAAGGCATAATATCCCTCCCCTTCTTAAGGAGTAGGCATAAGAACCCTCCCTCCCTCCTATACCTGGTGATCTACCTCTGTTTAGGTCCATGATAACTTTCAGCCTTTTGCTTGAAGATGGGTAAACCCCATAGGTGGGGGCTTCTTCTCAAATGTTGGGTCAGACTTGGTTATTGCCTCATCATCCTAGGCCACTTATTTGGGAATGTTCCCACCTAAAGCCTTACTCTACACGTAATTGAGCCTCAACAAATATTATGTCCTTAATTGTGAACCTTTGCAGAAAAGAGGGTAGATCATGGATGAGAAAACTGATTTTACATCAATGGGATTATCAAAGAGACTAGAAAATGATAAGAGCCACACCTTTTACAAAATAATTAAAGCACTTGAAGCATAAAATTATTGATAGATGAAGGCAAGACAATATCTTCCAATGAAGAGATCTGCAAGTGGAGTGCATATGTGTGTCATTCACACTTCCTCAGTTCAAACTCTGCACACTAAGATTGTGGTGCACACCCAATTCTGTGATGGAGTAGCTATAATGGGCACCAGCACCCACCAGCACACCATCCACTGGATGCCTGCTATTACTCAGTTGTGGATGAACCTCAACTGAGATAATATTTGGTTTCATCTTGGTAACCAATTCTGTAGGAAATAAGTCTCATATATAGGTAGATAGGTAAGAAAATAGGTAACTACTAGGTAAGTGGATGGTTATACAGAGATAAAGGGGTGTTTTTACTACCTACATACTAACAACATGCTTGTGGGTTGTTGGTGGGTAGGTAGTACAAAAAAAGCAACTGAGCTGAGCCAACCACCCTGGTTAACTAGGGAGATGGAACCCAACAGAAAACTGTTTCTTGAACACTTACCATCCATCCTTCATGGTGCACTGGTGGAGGTTATAAGGCAGTTTACCCTCAAGATAATTTGATTGATAATGGTATTGAGTTTTATAATATAATCAACTACCAGTAATATGCACTATATATTTTGTGTGTGTTCACATGGATATGAAACAATGTGAAACACATGACTACATTATCATATCATTTTCATTGCATGGGCATGTGCAAAACTATGACAAAATGCCAAATTTAGAGTTTCCTTCTTTGTTTGTGGTGTTCTCCCTCCCTCATAATTTGTGAGATACCAACCTCACCATGAGAGACAAAATTGTGCACCTTGGATCAATTATTAGGCTAAAAAACATTGACAGCATCCATATTTGTCTATCTCAGTTTTTATTTATTTAAAATTATTACACCTTGCATTGTCTTTATGAAATACCATCTAAGGCAAGCATGATCCTATAGGTAGTACCAGGCATGTACATGTATCACTTTTTTGTTTAGCATTGTAGAGAGTTTCCTATTATATTGTTGTTTTAGAGGATATTTTGCATATTGGTTAGAGGCTAACCCCAATTTGTTCAAGTAAATACTACACCACCCACCTGTTAAATCATATACACCAAAATTCAAAAAATATATATTGTGTGTTGAAGATGGATCCTTATCAAATCTTTAAATTGAGGTAGGGCTTAAAAGGTCTATGCCAAATCGTGGGAACATGAAGGGCATTTGAGCTGGGTTCAGCAAAACGCCTCTGCATGACATGGTCTCTTGAACTGCTTTGTTTAGTGTGTATTGAAGACGATCCTTAGCACCAACTGCAACAAGGTGTGGACTTGAACCCTCCCTCTTACGAGGGCATGTCCGAGTGTAGTGTATTTGAAGAGGGCAAGTGTGCTCATGAAAAGATCATTTAATGTGCTCTGGAGTCTAATGTGCTTGCTTAGGCCTTGGTTGTATGATGCCCAAATGCAGGAACATGGAATATCCTTGGAAAGTGTTCAATAGGATGCCCTGACACAATGAGGTCACCTACACAACTACGGTAAATGGATGTGCCATGCATCAGCATGGTGAGGATGGTCATGTACATCTGGAAAGGATGTGGCAAGAAAGTTTCAGGATAAATGATATCATGGTGGTTTGTCAACTATTATCTCTTCACCATGGGTCGGTCTAGTGTATGGATTATCTGCTTTGAGATATTGGAATACGAGAGCTCACTGTTGCACCATTAGATTTTTATATTTTTTTCTAATGACATATAAACTACTTAAATCATGTTCCAAGTGTTGCAGACTCTTCAATGTGATCCTAAAACTCAAAACAGGGAATATTTGTATTAAATCTTGAGTCTCAAATTTTGCTCTTTTGTTTAATTGTTTCATTCCTTTTGATTTTGGCAAATTATTTGATGTTTCACAAGGTCAAAGACACAATCCACATGTCAACTGTACATTAATAAGCAGCAACCTTAAACCCTAAATCCTAGTGTTGAATCAAAACCATTCAATTCAACACCTAAACCCTATCCTTTATGGGGGTTCAAGTTGGAGAAAACTTGCAAAGTTTCACTCCCTTCCATAATTGGCCCAAAAAATTCATGCCACAAAAATGCCATGCATAATCACTTCTAATGTCAAGTTCAAAGGCTATTTGCTACATCCATTACCGCATACAGTCAACATTTCCAGCATACACAAAACCAACATAAGGTTCCAAATATATCTAGTAGACCTAAACCCTAGAGACTTAGGGTGAGAAAACAGTACCACAAGGTCCTATACATCACTTAGACATGAAATACAAATTGCCTCATCCACTGAGCGGAGTAAACTAAACTAAACCCAAACAATAAAATTCTTGACACATTAGATTACCAGGGTTATTATGCAACTTGAATCTGCAAAGTTCATTCTATAGACACATGCTCAAGTGCTACTCAGAGAAATGCACTAATCAACCAGCTCAACCACCATATCACAACATTTGAGCAGGCAGCAATCGAGATCCTAACCACCAATGCCACATCCACATTCCAGAATGTAAACTTCTCTACAAGGAACCTCAAACCCATGCAGCCAATTGTCCGGCTGCAGCACTAATTTCTCCCATCATGAAGTGACACAATAATGCAGATAGTCACTATAAAGAAGAAAATAACTGTAAGAGTCTGAGCTTCCTCACAGACTGCACTGGTAAAAAGACTCTGTGCAACAAATGTGAGGAAGCTGAAACTGATTTCAAATAGCCAAAAACTTTGCTGACTGACTAAAACCCATCACTGAGACCCATCAAAGGATTCAAGAGAGAACTGTTTTGTGAGAAACTAAATAATCCAAATCTGCTTGAACAAAGAGTAGAAGTGGGGGGACTGGAAGGTAGTCAATACCCGAACCACTACCCTTGCAGAGTGGTGAAGAATGTGCACAAAAAATGCTAGTGTGCGAGTTACCAGCAGCTAGCTAGCTGCCTACTTACTTGCTCCTGAGCTGGAGACTCCCACACCAGTGTGCACTCTAATTTACCACGCAGCAAGGGCCATCAATCAGTGATGGTTCGCTCTTGACTGCACTCCCCATAATATTATACCCATTTCACTTGGTTTTGTGTTTTTGGTGTTCAGTAAGAAAAAAAAAATGAAAAAAATGCCAACAATCAAAATGGCCGGAATGTATGTAGTAGGTATATGCCAGTGTAAATCTGGCCGTTGAAGTTCTTCAAGAATTTACCCCACTACTGATTCTGTACCTATTGATCAAACCTCTTCGCAGTTGAGAGCTGCTTTGATGCGTTGAACAGTTCGTGAGATGAGATTGTTCACAGTCGCGACTGATTCCAGTGACAGTCTAGCCGACGGAATTGTGCTCACGAGGATTTGGAATGCGACCGTGAGTAGCGACCCACCACCAGTCATGGTGCGCGGACTGTCAGTTAGTTGAGCACCGGCCCCATGCGATGCCGCCGTTATCGTTCTCCTATTCTCCGGTCCATCAGGTAGAATGGCAAACCCTGACGGGAGGAGCGCGACGTAAGCAGGGTCGCCACCTCGCATTACGAGATCCATGGCTGGAATGTCGACTGGCGCGTAGATGACCAGACTGCCGAACGCGTCGGTGCAACTCTCTTGAAGGATGAGCATGTTGCTTTGGTTGGAGTTTAACGGATTCACGCCCAAGAGAGAGACATTGTTTCCTGGGTCCTGTCCTTTACTGATGTGGGCCATTTCGGTTACCACACCACCGTTAGAGAGAATGTCCCACTTGCTACGTAGACTCTCATCACGCAGAAAATGGAACACACGCTGGGGTGACACTGGTAGCCATATGGACGTCGCCGCGCTTAAGATGATTCCATGGGGCTCTCCCGGGTTGTCAATACTATTACGTGTCATCACACGAACGCCATCATCTTCGCCGCTACTGCTTGCGAGAGTTGTCCAAGTGTGTAGAGTAGAAGCGCTTACCCCTGCACAGAAGTTGTTGGTCATGCGTTGTGCAAGTTTTAGCATACTGCGACGCCCATCGGCAGTCGGCACCGGACCTACCATATCTCTAGACGGTAAGTTACCGGCCTGCATTAGACTTGCTAAGCGCTCGCATTGACGCTGTAAAGTGGCTATCCATCTCTGTGCCCCGAAAGCCATCCCGCTATTCACCAAATCTCTATACAGCCGATGCACCGCTGCTCCTCCTCGGTCGTCGTTATATTCCATGTGCTCCACTGCAGTTACCTTGCAGTAGCCGTTGGATGTGTCTTGGATGAGCATTCCTGAAGGTCGACGACGGCAGCGCATCAGAGACGGTGGTGGGTTGTCGCGGATGCTATCGACGGATACGTCCACCACCGCCCAGATACCCTCCGCGTGCTGCTTGCAGTAGCGAAGGAAATAGATCTCGCGAGTGGGTACCAAGGGGGACAGTACTTGAAGCTCCGCATACATGAGCTGTAACGCGCCGTGGCGGTTGCCGTTAACACCGGTGGACAGAACATCTACAGTAAGAGCTCGCGAAACCATGCATGGGAACATCTCCATCCACTGGCATGAGTCCATAAGGGTTTCCACCAGGCTGACAGCATCGCTCATCACCAGGCCTGTCTCTCGGGTGGCCTCCGTCTTCAAACCCGCGTGGGGTCGCGCGAAGCCGATGCCTCGGGGAAACTGCAGTGTATACTCCTCGTAGTTTAGCAGCTCTATGTTGCCGCTGTCAACAGGCATCCATAAAGGTTGATCAGCTTGCGCCATGCGTAGGAGCTCTTCCATGGCCGTGACGGCCAAGTCCACCACCAACGGCTTCTCGGCTTCTGTTAGCCCACCGGGACGTGTAGCAACGTCCACTACAGAGGGGTTGTGCACAATGTCCATGTCGCCGGGAGCTGTCGGATGTCCACCAAAGCTGCTAGTGCCCGCTACAGCTTGGGGATCGAGAGACGAGCTGGGGAGTGAGAGGGGGGCGATAGGGGTTATCTGCATGGGTACGTATGAGGGGATAGATCGACCGAGGTACTTGGCAGCCAAGGCGGAGACACGGTCTAGCTCCTCCTTCAAGCGACTGTTCTCGATGCGCAGCTGCTGCTCATGCAACGACATCTCACCAAAAGTTGAAGGACCTCCTCCGCAATGCTGACAAGTCGGGTTTTTCAGCGCTTCGCGAATAAGAATATTCTCAGACCGTAGCTTATCATTTTCCTGGCGTAGCAACGTGTTCTCAGTTCGCTCCGTTTGCGCCTTCATCTGCGTGCGACGATTTTGAAACCAGAACTTCACCTGACGAGGCTCTAACCCCAATTCTCTACTCAGCTGCTGCCGTTGCTTGTCGTCAGGATGGGGACATTCTTTGAACAGCATTTCCATCTCTTGAATCTGCCGCGCCGTGTGCCGGTGATATCTCTTCTTGCGCGGGGGTTGATCCGGGTCCTGGTCGTCCCCCGAACCGCCCTCCATGTTATCACTTCCCGAGCGACTTTCATACTCCTGCATCTCCTCTTTATTCTTCTGCTGCTGCTCACCCTCCACCGTCTGGCTGGTCATTTCTCGCTGCCCTTCCAGACACATCGGTGGTGCTAGTGAAAGACTCGGGGAGCTGTAAGGCTTCCCATGCCGCTGCCCTGTGAGTGGCGGCACGGGACGTGGAGGGGCCATCACGCCCGGGGGCATACCACCCAAGTCCGCGAAGCTCCCTCTACCGAGAGTGCCGTTCCCGGTTACTTGGACAGTCACGCCCCCCAGCCTCATCCGTCTGAAGCTTTCCGCAGTTCTCTCTCACAAAGCTCCCTGGCACACTCAACTTCAGCTCACTGCAGCCAACTCCATCTCTCTCTATCTGTTTTCCACGCACACCCATACACCAGAAGCAGCTCTAGCCGGAATCCTTCAACCCTAGCTCAATCCTCGGAACCTGCAGACACACAAGACTTGTCAATATTATCAAGCTGCTTGCTCCACGGTCCACAACAAGCTACTGGCAGCAGCTGTTGCTTGTATATGATCCTCAGCAGCTGGCTCCCATCCAGCTTCAGCTACCTAAAGTACTAGCACTGCATTAACCTAGAGCAACAGACACATGAGATCAATCAATCTTACAAAACTACAACCGGTCTGCACAAATGACAAACCTGTCGCATGTGTCGAGTGTCCCTAATTAAGGCATCAAAGACACACAAAAAAAATCCTGCTAATACTACTATTCTACTACTGGGCTGCTACTACACGAAGTTTCTTCCCACAAGAACCCAGCAACAACCAGGCACTGATGAGAACTGATGGAGCTTAAAACCAGCTAGCCCACTGTAGCGAAAGGCCAAGACAAAGAACGGCATGCAGGCAGACACACAAAGGCAGTACACACAGCACACTAGTGTGTATGTTGGCAGCCAACAGCAAAGCTTTAGTGATCAGCGATAGTAATAAATGCTCGCCAACACGCTCCGATTTACTGAACCTCGTAGTAGCGTTGCAGCTCGTATATACCAGTGTTGGCCGGTTATTTCTTTTTGGCTGGGTAAGTCCTTTTATTAATTAAAACTTAAAACCATCGGTTATCAACTTCATTATCAAAGTGATGGCACTGGTCATCCGTTTTCCTGATTATTTTTGTGAGTAATAACCATCGGTTATGCATGAAGGTCGGTTTTCAAATACCGGGTTCAAAATCATCCATTACACTATGGCCGATTTGATAATCAACCAATTCTCCAGGTCAAAACCAGTGTTGGTTTGGTATATAGGGTTTTGACGAGTATCTATTCAAGCATGGACCCTGATATGTAGAACTAGAATTAATTGGTATTATTTTATGAAAACCCAAGACATACCCAAGTTTATTGTGTGCCTCTATCCAACATTATCATTGCACTTATCCATTCCCAGAGCTTTCTTCTCTTCAGATACTCCTATTAATATATCATGTATGAAAAACATTTGTGCTTCTAAACATTTATATGTCAAGTTTAGTAATGCTTTTTCAAAATTAATTCGTTGATTTAATGAATTGGATGATTAATCTTCAACTTTTTTTTGTTTTTACCACGCACCTCATCTTGTGTCAGATGGCTAAGTTTTTGACGATCTTTACATGTGTGTCAACATTTAATGTGAAAATCCAATTTGGATGCTCATCCCTTTGGCTCCATCACGAAATTGAAAAATAAGTGTACCTTAGACCCATGCTGACAACCAGCCATTTTCTCAATGACTAGCCCAACATTGCTTCAATATGAACATTGAATATTTTGATACCCAAATGCATATCTCATACCACCAGCAGGTAGAAGACTATTGACTATTCATGTTCATACTCAATGTCCAAATTGAGAAAACGTTAATACCAACTTCCTCAGTTGATATCTTGAAATGAAAATACTCAGCCAACACTGGTCAAAACTCAATAACCGGTGAGCACTAATATATACTCATGTTCGTCTTGTATTAAAGATACCAGACTGGTCCTAATATCAAGGGATGTTTTTTTCCCAATACCAGGCTGGTACTGGGACTGGATACATTTTTCAAACTTTTTATACCAGTCTGGTCCTGGTATTGAGTCCAAGACTTATTGAGTCCAAGACTTATTGTTGGCTCGTATGCAGAAGGTATAGATCTGGTATTGAGACAAGTATAAAAATGATATAAGGCTGGTATTAGCTCAAGTCCCTGCACGCTGCTACTGATTTAAGGCTGGTATTGCCTGAGCTCATACCCAAACTGGTAGGGTCCTTGCTACCAGTGTTGATACCAGGCGCAGGCCAATATACCCGACCAACACGGGTGTGTACTACTGGACGGTACCAGTCGTAGGTAGCTTTGGGGGAGAGAGAGAGAGTGCCTCGGGAGCGAGAAAGAGCATTTAATGGGAATCAATGCGCCCGTCCACAGAGACCTGACGACCCCGGATTTCATGGAATTGGTGCATTTAGTAGCAATAAATGCCGACACGGAGGTGGCCCTGGCTGCGACGACATTGTGTTTACAAATCAGAAACAGCTGGAAACGCCGCATTTTCCCACCACAGGTAATGCGAACATCGAAGCAAGCGCGCGATGGCAGATCACAAACAGACAAATCAACAAAACACAAGCAGGATGAAAGCAAACAAAATACATGGGAGAGATGGGTTGTAAGCTTTTCTACAGGCTTTTTCTTTTCTTTTCCAATTTTGTGATTTTGGCTAATTTTCCTAAAACAAGAGAAATTAGTAGAATCTACACTACGAAAAAGAATCGAAAAAATTCCCAATGTTTTATCAAAAACGTGACACAATTTTTGTGTACAAAACCATTGGGTTTAAATGCATTTCTAATAACAACAATAACTTCACCAAGAGAAAACTCCAAACAGACAAATAAACAAACCGCCAGCACCATACAAAAAACAAACAAACAGGAATAGAGCAAAACAAAAAACATGGGAAATATGGATTCTAAGGTTTCATACAGGTTTCTTTTATTCAATTTTGTGATATCGAAATTCTGGCAAATTTTGAACAAAAATCAGGAAAAACAGTCGACTGTACACACTAGGAAAATAAATTTCAAATTTTCACAAAATTTTGTCAAAAAAGTGACAAATTTTTTTGTTACAAAAATACTGGGTTTAGTATTCATTTCTAA
>Ga0116228_10003138_pt1 | contig 14465 bp, 16 predicted proteins | sample S1TSphfallax_2_FD_89694 | JGI IMG/M metagenome (GOLD analysis project Ga0116228, IMG submission 89694) | Host-associated microbial communities from peat moss isolated from Minnesota, USA - S1T2_Fc - Sphagnum fallax MG | ecosystem: Host-associated > Plants > Peat moss > Unclassified | place...
ATGCTGAGCGAGCGGGAGATAGAAAGGCTGGACGGCGGCGAGATGGCTGACGAGCGAGACGATTGCTGACGAGCGAGACGATTGCTGACGAGCGAGACGATTGCTGACGAGCGAGACGATGCCGAGGAGCGAGACGATGCCGAGGAGCGAGGTAGTGCCGGGGCGCCGCGGTCTTCAAGTCAGAAGGCGGCGGGATAGGCGCCGCCGTCGAGGAGGATGTTCTGGCCGGTGATGTAGGAGGCGTGGACGCTGCATAAAAAGGCGCAGGTTTGCCCGAACTCGGCGGGGGTGCCGAAGCGCTTGGCGGGGATTGCGGCCATCGCCTTGGAGGCCAGGGCCGATTCGGAAATGCCGGATTGCTTGGCGGCGGCGGCGAAGCCGCCGCGGAGTCGCTGGGTGTCGAAACTTCCGGGCAGCAGGTTGTTGATGGTGACGTTGTTGCCGGCGACGGTACGGGCGATGCCGGCGACGAAGGCGGTGAGGCCGGCGCGGGCGCCGCTCGACAGGTCCAAGCCGGCGAGCGGCATCTTGACGCTGATCGACGTGATGTTCACGATCCGGCCGAATTCGCGCGCCACCATGGCGCTCAAGACCTTTTGAATGAGTTCGATGGGGGTGACCATGTTCGAGGTGAGGCCGGCGAGCAGGGCCTGCCGATCGAGCGCGCGAAAGTCGCGGAACGGCGGGCCGCCGTTGTTGTTGATCAAAATGTCGGGGGCGGGGCAGGCGGCGAGCAGCGCTTGCTGTCCTGCTTCGGTTGAGACGTCGGCAACGACGGGCGTGACCGTGACGCCGGCGGTGCGCCGGATGTCTTCGGCAGCAGCGTCGAGCAGGGCTGCGTTACGGCCGTTGATCACCAACGAGACGCCCGCCTCCGCGAGAGCGCGGGCACAGGCCAACCCTAAGCCTTGACTCGATGCGCAGACGATCGCGGTGCGTCCGCGAATACCTAGATCCATGGAGTGCTCCTTCGGTGGCGTACAAATTTTGGCTTGCGCTGGGCGCAATTCGAACGTATAGCCGGTATGCGGCAACTGCACAACCAACAAACGGAGTCTGCCCATGACGATCAGACGACTTCAGACCGGCCCGCGCATGTCGCAGGCGGTGATCCACAACAAGACGGTTTATCTGGCGGGCCAGGTGGCCGCGGGAGCGACGGTCGCCATCCAAACGAAAGAGATCCTGCATGCGATCGACGCGTTGTTGGCGGCGGCGGGGACGGACAAAGCCAAGCTCCTGACGGCGACCATCTGGCTCACGGACATGAGTACTTTCGGGGAAATGAATGGCGTGTGGGAGGCCTGGGTCGTGCCGGGGGAGACGCCGGCGCGCGCCACGGTGGTGAGCGCGAAGCTGGCGTCCGCGGAATTCAAGATCGAGATTGCGGTGGTGGCGGCGCAGCCTTGAGCGGCGGGCGCACGTGAGCCGCGCAATTTATAGGCCGAGTTAATCGGACGAAGTCATGCTGGAGCTGCAGAATATTTACAAGGCCTATGAGGGCAAGTCGGTCCTCACCGACGTGAACCTGGTCGTGCCGCAGGGGGCCACGCATGCGTTGATCGGCTCGAGCGGATCGGGGAAAACCACGCTGCTGCGGATCACGCTCGGATTGATTCCGTTCGATCAGGGCTACGTCAAGATCAACGGGCAGGCGCTGTTGTCGTTCACGCCGATCGAATGGGCGAACCGGATCGGCTACGTGCCGCAGGATGGGGGGCTGTTTCCGCACATCACGGCCAGGAACAACGTGTCGCTGATCGCGAAACTCAGGGGCATGGGAAAATCGCAGATCGATGATCGCGTGGAGGAACTGCGCAAAGTGGTCGACCTGGATGCCGCGATTCTGACGCGGTATCCGCACGAGATGAGCGGCGGCCAGAAGCAGCGGGTGGCCATCATGCGGGCGGCGATGATGGATCCGGCGGTGATGCTGCTGGACGAACCGATGGCGGCGTTGGATCCGTTGATCCGGCGCAGTTTGCAGCAGGAATTGAAATCGATTTTCCAGCGGCTGGGCAAGACGGTGCTGTTGGTCACGCACGATCTCGGCGAGGCGGTGTTTCTCGCCGAGGGGATGACGATGCTGCATGCAGGCGCGGTGGTGCAGACCGGAACGTATGGCGACTTTGCGCAGCGGCCGGCGAATGCCTTCGTGACCCAGTTCATCAACGCGCAGAGGACTTTGCCCGACGCGGCGGTGATGTCTTGAGGCGACTGTTCTTGAAGCTAGGCACGACAATCGGGAAGCGACTGTCGGGGGCGGCGGCGGCGATCAACGTGGTGGCGCTCAGCCTGGCGGCGGTATGCGGCGCGCGCGCGTTTGCGGCGGAACCGGTCGTGGTGGGCGGCAAGATTTTCACCGAGGGCTATATTTTGGGGGAGATCGCGGCGCAGACGGTCGAGTCGGCGACGCATGCGACGGTGACGCGCAAGCTCGGGATGGGGAGCACGGGGCTTTTGTTCGAGGCGCTCAAGAGCGGGGCGATCGATGTGTATGCGGATTACACCGGGACTTTGGCAGAGGCGATTCTCAAGCGGCCGGACTTGAAGTCGCTCGATGACATCAGGCAGGCGCTTGGCGCGATGGGCTTGACGATTTCCGGATCGCTGGGGTTCAACGACACTTATGCTTTGGCGGTCAAGGACGGCTTTGCCGACGCGCACGGGCTCAAGACCATCGGTGATTTGATTCCGATTCAAGCGTCGGTGCGGGCGGCATTCAGCTACGAGTTCATGGATCGGAAGGACGGCTATCCGGGATTGGTCGACAGCTATCACTTGAACTTCAACCCGCAGACGGTCAATCGCATGGAGCATTCGTTGAGCTTTCAGGCGCTCGATCAGAATGCGGTGGATCTCATCGACGTGTATTCGACGGATGCGAAGATCAAGAAGTTCGGGCTTCGATTGCTCGAGGACGATCATCATTATTTTCCCGTGTACCAGGCGGTGTGGGTGGCGCGACAGAGCTTCGTCCTGCAGCATCCGCGCGAGTGGCAGGCGCTCAAGGGGCTCGAAGGCCGGATCAGCGCGGAGGCGATGCTGGACATGAATGCGCAGGCGGATATCCAGAAGGTCAGCTTCGCGAAGATCGCGTCGCAGTTTCTGGGTTCGGAGGCGCCGGGGTCCGAGAGCATGCTGAACGGAATACTGCTGCGGACGCGCGAGCATCTGTGGCTGGTGGGATTATCGCTGCTGTTCTCGGTGCTGGTGGGGGTGCCGCTGGGCGTGGCGGCGGTGCGCTTTCAGACGGCGGGGCAGGCAATATTGCTGTCGAGCGCGCTGATTCAAACGGTGCCGTCCTTGGCGTTGTTGTGTTTCCTGATCCCGGTATTTGGGGTGGGGACGAAACCGGCGCTTGCGGCGCTGTGTTTGTACAGCCTGCTCCCCGTCGTGCTCAATACGTTCACGGGCATCCGCGGGGTGAGTCCGAACCATCTCGAAAATGCGCGCGCGTTCGGTCTCACCCGGCCGCAGGTGCTGTTCCGGGTGGTGCTGCCGCTCGCGAGTCCGACGTTGTTGGCGGGAATCAAAACCGCGACCATCGTGAGCATCGGCACGGCGACGCTGGCGGCGTTGGTGGGGGCGGGCGGCTACGGCGCGCCGATCGTGTCGGGTTTGGCGCTGAACGATGTGCCGACGATTTTGACGGGCGCGATTCCGGCGGCGTTGATGGCGTTGGTGGCGTATGGGATGTTCGAGGTGATCGGGTTGTTGCTGATCCCGGCGGGACTGCGCAGGAGGGGGTGATTCTCAGCCCGGTTTGCGGCGGCGCGCCAGGGCGCCCAAGCCGCCGAGGCCGGAGACGAGCAACCATGCGGCCGCGGGGAGGGGCACGGGGACGAGCGTTCCGTCGAACTGCACGTCGGCGAAGCGCCAGTTGCCGGAGCTGTTGTTGTACGCAGCGGGAGTCCCGGCAATCACCGACGAGGCCGACGCATAGTTGCCGAGCGTCGGATTATAGGCCGCCACGAGCCGTATACCGAAGGTGGGGTCGTTGTTGGCGGCGGTAATTCCCAGAGTACCGAAGTTGATGGTGTCGGTCTGGTATGAGCCGCCGCTGGAGTTATTGGCGACGGTCGCGCTGAGCAGCGAGCCGACGTTGGTCCAGCCGCTCGCGTTGTTCACGTTCGTGTTGTACTGCACTTGCATGTTGGCGATACCCTGGGCGCTCGCGGCCCAGTTGAACGACAGTACGATGTTGCTGTAGCCGGCCGTCGTGGTCGTGAATTGAGCACCTTGGGCGTACTGTGGTGCATTGATACTCCAGCCGTTGGCGCCACTTTGAGTGTTCTGAGTGCTGCTGCCGCGCAGACGCCAAGTGTCCCCGTTCCCGATCGTGCTGTTGGTGTCGTTGGCGATGTCGTCAAAAGTGTAGGGCGAACCGCCGGGGTAGCTGGCTTCGGCATAAGTGTTTGCCATGCCGACGGAGGTACCCGTCGTAGCGCTGTTGGTCGCCGCCGTGCCGCCGGTCGCCGCCGGCGTGTTGTCGGGCGCGGTCGTCGCAAGCGTCCCGAAGTCCCAATCCGCGATGGTGTCGGCCTGGGCGGCTGCGCCCGTACCGCAGGCGAGGAGCACGAGTCCGATGCGAGCCGCGAGATTGAGATTCGTCATTCGGGTGTTCCTCTGCAGAAATATAAACAAGGTGCGTGAAGAAATTTGATCAAAACGATTGGCGCCTGCGCCGCACCATGCCGAATCCGCTCAATCCCAAGCCGCTCAGCAGGAGCCACACGGTCGGCGGCAGCGGCACCGCAGGAGCGACCGCCACGCCGCGCAGGACCTGACCCAAGGCTGCGGTTTCCAGCACCGTGTAATTTTCGCCGGTGACTTGCGATGACGAGGTATCAGCCAAGGTATCCGTGATCGCCACCAGTTGATTGGGATCCGCGCCCGCATCGCCCAAGTTGCTGCCGATGGTCGAGGTAATCGCATATAACGTTACCGTGCCATTGGCATTGACCTGGCCCGCGAGGTTGCGCAGTCCGTCCACGCTCGTCGACAGGGAATCGCCGGCCAACGAACCCGTGCCGTTCACGGTATAGCTCGAGCCCATCAGCGAGCCTCGCAACGTATAGTCGAGAGTCCAAGTGTTGCCGACGAGACTGTACTTTTGCAGGCCGCCGAGTTCGTAGGGGGTGCTGCCCCCTGAGAGGTCGGCGGTGCTGCCCGAGCCTTCGTCCGCGACGTAGAGCGTGGACGAGTTGGCGAAGAACAGACCGAACGGATGGTAGACGGGGTCCGCTGCGCTGGGAGTCGCCTTCGCAAGCTCTGTGGAGAATCCCGGAAGAATCGTCATGGAGCCGGCGGCGGTCGCGGTCGGATTGGTGGCGCTTGCAGTCATTCCGGCCGGGCCCACCTGATACACCGAGTCGATGCCGTTGCTGCCGCTGCCCTTGGTCACGTACAGCACGCCGTTGTAGACGGTCTCGCCGCGGAAATTGTTGTCCTTGGCGGGTTTGTCGGCGGCATAGCCGTTTTGCGTGACGTTGTAGGCGGCCACCTGGGTCGTGCCGGGCGTCGCCGCGGTCGCATTCACGCCCGGGGTGAGCAGTTGCACTCCGGTCCCCGCCGTGGTCGCGGCGCTGCCGCTGCCGTTGCCGCCGTTGCCCACCATATAGTAGTAGCCGTTGGCGCCCAGAATGGCGGCGCGGCCATTGTTGCCGTTGTAGGCATTGGTGGTGGTGTACTGCAGCGCGTTGTTCGAGAGGCTGATCTGACCGACCCCGCGATAGGTCGCCGTCGCGGTGTCGGTGTTGCCCGGCTCGGTGACGCCCGGCGTGTTGGAGTTCGAGATGTCCAGCTGGCCGGCCGCCGCGTTGTAGGCCATGAACGTGAGACCGGTGCCGTCCGGCGTGAGATTGATGGCGCCCTCGGATTTGGAGGAGAAGCTGGTGTTGAGGGTGATGCCCTCCGCGGCGGCCAAGGCGGTCACATTGATGGTGTTGTCGACGGCGCCCGTGGTCGCGTTCACGTTCGACAGGTAGAGGTTCGAGGTGATGCCGAAATTGGCGTCGGCGGTAACATTGTTCCACACGTTGGCGGAGCAGTTGGCGTTGGAACAAAAGGCGCTCGAATTGGTGGCCGTGACGCCTCCGGAATTTGGGAGCGCATACCCCACTCCGAAGCCGGGATCGGTGTAAGTCGAAGAGCTGACCAGCAGATCGCTCGAATACGTGTCGAGCGCTGCCTGTGCGCCGGCCGGCAAAGCAACCAGTACGCCGGCCGCGACCGCGGCGATACCAGTGCCGTACAGCACGAACTTCTTCATGTAATCATCCCCGAATTGGTTTTGCTTTGCGCTCCGCATGTTTCATGCGCGGTTACAAGACTATGTAACGGGGGTCACACGGTTGTTGCGCTTATGTGACCGTTACATAACGTCTGGAGTAGTTCTCAAGGCCGGTGGGGGAGACGGAGTCGGGCGACAACGGCGGAAATCAGTTGTCGTCCGGCTAACCGTCGGCAAGGGCTAGGCCGTGGCGTGCCCCTCGAATTGCGGAAGATCGTCGGTAATCTCGAACCACGGCGCCTTGGAGCCGACGAAGATATGCCGCGTCGGCCGAATGGACGGATCATCGACCAGCGTCCCCATGGGGACGTGAACGTAGGCTCCGTCCCGAACGACGGAGAACACCAGGGAGCCACATGAGTTGCAGTGGGTGTCGTTGCCGCTCGCCTCTCCGTAGACCAGGAGGTCGGTGTCGCCACGGATAAGCTTGAACTTGGCGCGCCGAATGCCGGCGAACGGCTTGAAAGCGGAACCAGTTGCCCGGCGGCAGTTCGAGCAGTGGCAGTAGGCGGAATATTCAAATTCATCGGCCACCTCGTACTCGACCGAGCCGCAGAAACATCTGCCCGAGAGCCGACGAGAGATCATCGGAGTGGCGCGCCGGATCGGTTGTCGATGGGGGGCTTCGGTACGGAGGTCGTGACGCTGCGCAGTCCGATGTTTTTCCGTTCAACCACGTAGCTTGCGATGGGACCTAGATCGTCCCCGTCACCGGTGTAAAGCGTGATCAGGTAATCGCCCAATTCGCGCCAGCCAATGCCTCCGATGCCGACCCGGGCGATGAACGAGTGACCGTCGAGCGCAATCAGCGTGACTCGAGGGCTGCCTCCATACACCGAATATTTGGTGCTTGGCTTGGCGCCGAAGGTGGGCAGTTCGGTATAGGCGAACTGCCCATTCTCAAAATCTTCCTTTGCTTTGACCAGCGCGGCCGCCAGGGCTTTGGCCTGCTGTGGTGGCGGTGGTGCGACGGTCGCCATGGTCGTGCCATCATCGTCGCGGGCGAGGGCCTCGGCAAGTTTGAGCGCGATCGGCTCAGCGGCGACACACACCGACGGATCCGCGCAAAATCTCTCGGTCAGATGAAAGGCATCGTCGAAACGGATGGCCACTTGGCATGTCTTCAGCTCACCGTTCGTCCAGGGCGTAATCTCGACATCGACTCCCAGTTGAGGGTGCACTTTGATCTCCTGCTCGATCAATGCAGAGGTTCCGCTCACCGTGCCGATCCGACGCGAGCTGGGCCAGCAGAGATCCGCAAAGGCGACAGGCGCATCGATAGGGCTCAACTCGCCGTCCCGGCGCATAGAGAAGAATCGCTCCGTCTGACAGTGCGCGGTTCCTGCCACCCGCACGGCGCGCCAGACCGGACCGGTAATCTGTTGGACCTCATAAATCTGGTCGCGAAAATCTGCTTCGAGGAATGGCTTCATTCTTCCCCACAATTCAGCGTCGGGAAGCTTCGGCGGGGGAAAGCGAACAATCGGAGCCAAAAGCCGATCGTAATCGTCGTAATCTTGTCCTGGCGGTCGCTGGACAACACTCGGATCGGCGGCAGCGGACCTCACGTGTGCCGCCACTGCATCGCACGGCGTGATCGGCGCCCCGGAGCCAGCCTTGGCAGCTTCGGCCGAGCAGCCGAGTAAGAGCAAGAAAAGGAGCCGCGACTGCATGGGTGCACAGAATAGCGTACCCGCGGACGGCAGCTCGAGTTGCTGAGTTGGCGCGGCGAGCGAATAATTGCATTACGGGTGAGGTCTGCAAACCGTTGGGGGGGTGAATCATGATCAAAGTCAGTGTGATGTATGCGAACAAACCGGGGGCAAGATTTGACCATGCCTACTATCGTGACAAACACATGCCATTGGTGAAGGCCCGCATGGGCAATAGCTGCAAGTTTTATACAGTTGACCGGGGTCTTGCTGGAATGGGGCCGGGCGAACCTGCCGCGTATGTCGCCATGTGCCACATTTATTGCGATTCCGTAGAAGCATTCGAGGCCGGCTTTGGACCGCACACGCAGGAGATCATGGAAGATATTCCGAAGTACACGGATCAGGCGCCGTTGGTTCAATTTAGTGAGGTGGTTGTCGGTCAGTAACTACGACTTACGATCGAAACGGATTGACTGCGGTCATCAAGGGGCGGGCCCTCGCCGCCGGCGCTCGCGTTTCCCAGGTGCCCGTTGCAGTCACGGGCTCAAAATCGGAAGCGCGCAAGGGCGTTCGACACGCGAGCCTTGGTTGCCTCTGACATCATGGGGAAGGAACGGAAGAAATCAGACCGGGTGAGCGTGGGGTTGCGCGAGCGGACATTGGCCGCCCACGATGCGGCTCGGATGTCGTCGCCGCGCAGAGCATGGGCGGCGACTGCGATCAGCGCGATTAAAACGTGGGCGCCCGGTGAGCGCGCCGCGCGTTCGGCCCAGGCTGCCGCCTCGGCGTCCTCTGAGTGCTGTTGACCGTCAATGCGTCCACTCGCTTGACCGACACCGTGTCGAAGTCGGGATTGCCGCTCATGGGGTAGGGATTGCCGTCCTCTTTGAAGGTCAACGCGGCTGTGGATTCCTTTCCATCCGCGGCTACTGTCTTAATTGTGAGAGCGATGCCTTGAGGGGATTCGGCGTACGTGCGTGTCTGGCTCTTGGGTGCAGGACCCGGAGAGAACGTCGACTTGGCGACGTTTAGCTTCCAGGTCCCGATGACCGCGTCCGCGGCGAGCGCCGCCGATGTTCCAATGGCAAGAATGGCTCCGACGATCAACGTTCTGATCATGGTGTGCATGTTGTCCCCCGGTTATGGTTATAGGTCTTTCCGTCAGTGACGCCGCGTTCTTATTGTGCCAGCCGCGGCTCGCACTCGAGCATGCTCGGTTTACGCAGCACCCGCAACCGGTCGGTACGCTTTCCGGCTGGGGCAATTTCAGCAACGATCCAGTGGCACTACCACGTCTGCCAATTTCCCGGTTGCTGCATCGCATGAGCAGCTCGGTAGATTGTCGTTCCCTCCCAGCCGTTGCGGTACCAGAGCCGTATCATGGGCCGTCTGAAAATGTAATTCCGTTTCAGTGGCAATGGTCCCAATCCGTATCTGTGTAAAACATCACGGCGTACCAATGATTCTCAAGACGGCGAACCCTTGGAACTATGCAAGGCAAGCCGCGGAGCTTGCTTGGTGAGGGGTCCTCGGTTGGTACCAGCCAGCCGTTGGGATCGAAGACAAGATATACATCTGTGTTTGCGCCCGCCCATCCCCAGCCATCCCAATAAACATGGTTCAGCCCTCGACCATCGGTCGCTGACTGTTCCAAAACCTTGGCCTTGTATGCCTTCGAAAAAAGAAGCCACCTCGTAGCATCCCGGACCGCCGAATAGTTATCTACCAAGGCCGCAGAACCAATCCAATAGACAGCTAACATCGACAGGACGGTCCGCCTGCGGTTTCTTTTCGCGGCAAGAACGACAGCAAGCAGGACCAAGCTGACAATGGGAGCAACAACTACCACGTAAATCACCGCGCCGAGATCGGCGGACCAGAGCGCAAATGGGAGAAAGACGACCAAGGTGGCTGCCGCCGCGTAAAGCGGCAGGTGCCAGTTAAATTTGTCAGCTTTCGACGTCATTGGATTCGAATGAGCCGGACTTCACCCAGAACAACCTTCGAGCGGCCCATGGGGTCGTCGACCAAGCGAAAGTCTTTTTTCTGATAGCCAGTTGCTTCCACCGTAGCGTCTGACCAAGGAAAAAACACATCCATGGGCATCACATAGATTCCCCATTTTTTCTCCGGCGCAAGAAAAAATCTACCGTCAGGGTTCGGCGTTATTCGAGTTTCGCCCGTGTGCTTCGCATCGTAGTGCGTGTGGACCACAATCGAGGCATTGGGGATGGGAGTTGCTTCAAGATCGTCTACTACTGAGCCGCTCACGCCAGGACGAATTGTGTAGTGATATGGAAAGCAGCCAGCCAGAAATAGTCCGGCGAGGAAAAGTGTGACGAGGCGGGCGGTCATGACTTCTCACCAGGGTTGTCGAGTCAGGGCCCATTTATCATAAAATCGAAAACCGCTACGCCGAACCGGGGCTCACAACGGAAATGGAGTCAAAAAACAATGAACACACATTGCGACATCGTAAGGCAATTCATCGAGCACGTTATAAACAGAGGGCAAATCGACGCCGCTGATCAGTTCTTCTGGGAGGACATGGTTGAGCAGGTTCCCTTCCCCGGCCAGGGTCCAGGAATTGAAGGTTTGAAAGACGTGTTGCGCGGACTGAAAGCTGCGTTTCCCGATATGCACTGGACGATCGAAGAGCAGATTGCCGAAGGAGATAAGGTTCTCTCGCGATTCGAGTGGACCGGAACCCATAGCGGTCCGTTTCTGGGTGTGCCCGCAACGAATCGTGCAGTGAAGGTCTGGGGCATGGTAATCGACCGATTCGAAAGCGGAAAAATCAAGGACACCCGCATCATTATGGATACGTTAGGTCTGATGATGCAGTTGGGAGTGATACCTAAGCCGAATGAGTAAACTTACATGGCCCCGTCCATGCGGGACATAATCGAGTGCGCCACGACCGATAACGTGTACCTCCCGGTCTACGTCGTGCAGACTCCCGAAAATAGCGTTACGGTGCGGCCCCCGACCCATACCCCTCGACTGTCCTTATTGATGTGAATACGGCCAGAGCGACCGATACGAGTTCCCTGGGAGGCAGTGTACGGTGCCGATGCGCGGCCTGCGGACAGCAACCACTGTGCCGTTGAGGCATTGAGACTACCCGTGACCGGGTCTTCTCTGACTCCGCCGTGATGATCGGTGAAAAATGCGCGCAGCTCGAAGGCGATGGGGTTGCCCGCCGGGTAAGGCGCCACTACGCCGACATCGATGCGCCGGGAATAATCGCGGACGGGTTCGAGGGCGAGCACCTGATCGGCCGAGGCCAACAGTAAGACGATCCACCCCGGACCGTTATCAGCCCACTGAGCGTCAACAATCAGTGAGCGGTCGATTCGCAGAAAATCCGCGAGCTCAGCGAGCGTGGATTCGTCGACCGAGCCGCCGCGGATAAGAGGAGGTGCGGCAAATGCCAGCAACTCGGCGCTGCGGCGGATCGGCACCAGCCCCGCGCCGCACTCTTGGATGATTAGCGCGTCATCGGCCGGTATCGCGCCGTTGGATAGCCAGGCGTGGCAACTACCGAGGGTCGGATGTCCCGCGAAGGGCATTTCGCGCTCGAGCGTGAAGATGCGTACTCCATAGTCCGCTTTGGGCGACGAGGGGCGAAGCAAGAACGCAGTCTCCGACAGGTTCAACCAGCGCGTCATGGTTTGCATTGCCGATGTGCTCAGGTCATCTGCGTCGAACACGACCGCCAACGGGTTTCCGCTGAACGCGCCATCGTGAAAGACATCGACCAACTGAAACGGTCTATTCATTGGAGATCTCCTAGTTGGCGGAAATTCGCCATGCCCGACAAGTGCTCTGGACCGCCACAATCACGCCTCATTGCCCGCGCTCGCTCGCCAGTGCAGTTAACGTCGGGTTCTCGATCCGGCGCGTGGCTCCATCGACAGCCTTTCGCCAGCATTGAGAGTTGCGGGTTGCGATCTTGAATTCGGCGAGGCTGAAGGGTGAGGCGCCGCAGGCTTGCAGCGCTGCGTCGCCGATCCGCACCAGCAGTCGGCGGGTGGCGGCGGCGGAGGCGAGGTCCTGACGGTGATACCGCAAGTGGATTTCGGTCGTCTCCGATCCGGCCGGCCCCGCGTGAGCATCGGTCGACACGATGCCGAACAGCAGGAACGGGACTACCATCCAACGCCGGCGCCAATCAAGACGCGGCGGATTCCTCCGACAACTGATCAACTTCTCAAGAACGGTCTGGTTTTTCATTTCGATTCTCCGCTGTTGCCAACGAGTCGTGATTCTTGTTGACCGGGCGACAATCCTCCAGATACAGTCCAGTACGATTGTGCTGAACTGTACTAATACTTTTGTGAATACAGTCAAGTCTGCCGCCACCCGCGAAGCGACGCGCGTCGAGCAAGTCATGGCGCTGGTCAGAGAGCGCATCGAGCGACGGGCGCTCAACCCCGGCGCCCGCCTCACGTCGGTGCGCGCCATGGCGGAAGCGACGGGATTTTCGAAATCAACCGTAGTGGAGGCCTACGCCCGTCTCGTCGCGGAGCGTGTCATCCGTTCCCGAGCGGGATCAGGCTTCTACATTGCGGCGCCCCTGGCCCCACTGTCCCTGGCGCAGGTCGGTCCGCGCCTCGACCGCGAAATCGATCCCTTATGGATGTTGCGGCAATCATTGACGGCAGGGACGACCTCGCTCAAGCCGGGATGCGGCTGGCTGTCGGATGAATGGATGCCCGAAGAGTTGCTGGCCAAGGGAATGCGATCTATGGCGCGGATCAGAAGAACTTCTGTAACGGGGTATGCACCACCCCTGGGGCTCCCGCCCCTGCGCCGCCTACTCGCGCGACGTCTTGCGGACCAGGGAATCGACGCCTCGCCGGACCAGGTGCTGCTGACCGATTCCGGGACCCATGCAATCGATCTCGTCTGTCGCTTCCTCATCGAGCCAGGCGATGTGGTTCTGGTCGACGACCCCAGTTACTTCAACTTTCACGCGCTGTTGCGGGCGCACCGTGCACGGGTCGTTGGCGTCCCCTTTACCCCCAGTGGACCCAACATTGCCGCATTTACGCAGGCGCTCGTGGACCATCGCCCCCGCTTCTACCTGATGAACTCGGCGCTCCATAATCCGACCGGCGCGACTCTATCGGCGGCGACCGCGCATCGCATCATGAAGCTGGCGGACGCACACGATCTCGTCGTGGTCGAAGATGATATCTTCGCCGACTTCGCGACAGAACCGGCGCCGCGTCTGGCGGCGTTCGACGGCTTCAACCGGGTGATCCGTGTCGGCAGCTTTTCAAAGTCGGTATCGAGTGCGATTCGCTGCGGCCACATCATCGCAAAACCCGAGTGGATCGCCGCCCTGAGCGATTTGCGCATCGCCACCGGCATGTCCGGCAGTCCCCTAGCCGCGTCGCTGCAGCACTACGTCCTCGCCGACGCAGGCTTTCGTCGCCACATGGACCACGTAAGGGCGCGACTGCAGGACAAGGTGACTCGCACCATCAAACGTCTGAAGGTGATCGGAGTCGTGCCGTGGATCGAGCCGTCCGGCGGGCTGTTTCTGTGGTGCAAACTGCCCGACGCCCTCGATGCCGCGGACATCGCCCGACGGGCGCTTGCCGACGATGTCCTGTTTGCCCCAGGCAATGTGTTCAGCGTCTCCCAGTCGTCCGGGAGTTTCATGCGCTTCAACGTCGCGATGATGGAGGACCCCAAAATCTTTCGGGTGCTGGAAAGCGCCATGACGAGCAGCGCCCGCGTCGTCACCGCCAAATGACCGAAGTCCCCGAATCTGATATTGCTTTGGATAAATCAAGTCGCGGGACGAAGAGATTCCTGTCAAATGCCCAGCTACCTTGCCCGACAACTTGGGGATATCAGGAGCGGGACACGTCAAGGCGATTCCGTGGCGGCCATGCGCGAGGTCGTGCGCTTGATGACGCCGGTGAGCGGTGATTCCTTCCGGCATTGACGCTCTTGTTGCCAATACCAGTGCGTTTCGCGGATATTTCAACGAACAATCACTCGGAAGACGCACATGGGGATAGTGGGAGGGATACTCGGGGACGACGACGAGAGGGCAGCAGATGAGGCAAATGAGCCTGAACTGAGCGTCGATGCGTTTGCCGCGGCTGTGGCGGCGCGTCTGTCGGCCGGCGATCCGCAGGTCGCGCGCGATACGTCTACATTTCTGCAGAAGCAAGCGCAGCTACTGGAGACGCAGAACAAGCACCTCGAAGCAGAGCACGCGCTGCGTTTGAGCCACCTCCGCGGCCAATCCCGTGAAGGCAGGCTGCGGCGCGTCGGCATGCGCCTGCGGCTCGGCTTTCTGGTTTTCATTGCGCTGCTGTCGTCGGCCATCGGGATCGGCCTGATCGTCATCGTCAGGGACGCGGCGACCTCCCGCAGCGTCGTCATTGAACCCTTCGATGTCCCAGCCGGACCCGCAACGGCCAGGGTCAACGGTAAAATCATCGCCGCCGGGCTGCTGGATGTCCTGCGGGGGATTCAGTCTGCCAACCGCA
>Ga0116228_10003139_pt1 | contig 14465 bp, 10 predicted proteins | sample S1TSphfallax_2_FD_89694 | JGI IMG/M metagenome (GOLD analysis project Ga0116228, IMG submission 89694) | Host-associated microbial communities from peat moss isolated from Minnesota, USA - S1T2_Fc - Sphagnum fallax MG | ecosystem: Host-associated > Plants > Peat moss > Unclassified | place...
AGGCTTAGGTCCTAAATGACTAGCTTGGTGTTAGGGAACTTAATACTAGAGTCCTTTAACACCGAGTGTGAATGCACCTTAAATCACACAAGTAATGCCAATCTAACAAAACCACTAATCTACTGATCTACTAAATTAGTAATTGGTGAATTTATTATATCAGTAATTGTCTTTTAACTAAATTTCACACAAGGGGTGTGTCACATTGTGGCCGTGCCATTTACATTAAACACTATCTTTAAGGCAAAAGAAGAATTATGGAAACTCAAATATTCCACCATGTAAAAATATAATCTTCGAAAAATCCTCTAAAAGAAACCAAAATCCTTCAAGATTTTATAATTCTATAATAACTAATCTCAAGTTTTGACACAAGCCAAAATATCATCTTTAAAAAAATCCTCATATAAAAATAGAGCTATTACTTAGGGGCCAAAATCCCTTAAGATACTATACTCTATAATGAATCTAAACACAATATCCTTGCCTTATATCCTTGTCTTCGTAGGCAATGTCAACAAATGTGGCTCAATAGCTACAAATTGAACCTTTGATCACATTCTTATAGGATATTGTTTTGGAAGGAGTTGAATTATGTATAGTTCAAAATGCACACCTCCTCACAATTCAATGGGTGATGACTTCAGATCTTCAAGAATTGGTGAATTGTCAATCAAATCGGTGATTGGGAGATGGGCTTGCAATAGTCAATGATCCTACATTACTAAGTGAATTTGTAGACTAATGAGATGGCATATAAGTAAATTCAAGAAATGCATGTACATAAGTCTAAGTTTATGTTTATACAAATCCTCTTCCATCTTATAAGTTAATAGGTTATCCTTAATCTTGTCAACACATAATGGTATAATGTCATTGTAGTATTGTTGAACGATACCAATATGATGCATCATGGTGAATCGACAAGTTGACTAGATAATGGTTGTTCCAACACCATCTCTTCATACTCCTACATTTAGTTAATTATAATGACAAGGTTTGTTTGTTATAGTTAAGTTACTTGTTGATGTAGATGTGGAATCTTTACATCCTTTTGTGCCTTAAAAACTTTGATGTGTTCTCAAGCTAACTTACATATGAATGTTCAAATTCTTGACCTAATCATGTAGTTTTATACATTGTGTTTTCATTTCAATCAATTGCAATGTCATCCAAAGCATGGTTGTACTCACGATTGACATTATTGTGATCAATGTTGGCATGTTGAAATTGTCAATGAGTTGTTCATTGCATGGTTGGATTGCGTTATGGGTTGCGGTCATCATTTGATATTGTGTCATGGTGTGTTCAAATTGCTCAACATGATCAATGAGCTATTGATACATGTTGACGAGTTCATGTGTTTCAACATGCATTAATACGAATATGTGTTTTTCTAACTTGGGTAATTTTTTTCAATTCTTCATTATGTTTGGCTTGTTCTATAAGCTGATTTTCCAATATTGTAAGGTTGGTTCAAATTTGCAACTTAATGCAATAATATTTAGGGTTTAGGGTTTGTAGTGGATTACAAGTGCCATAAAGCCATTAGCTCCACATTTTGAACGTCCATGTTTTGAAGGTTTGCACTTAATTTTTGTGGGCACCCATTTCCTCCAACCACCTTATCAACCATACATGTGTCTTCTTTGCCATCCCACACCCTTTGTTTTGTGGTTGTAAAATCCTATAAATATTTTATGAAGAATGCTAATGCTTCCTCTATGGTGTAACCTTTTGCCATTCTACCTTTGAGCCTTGTTTTGTTTCTCACATAACCTTTCAATGTCCATATAATGTTCAACATGATACATCCAACATGTATGCATTGAACGTAATTTTTTTGTTCCTCAACTAAATGAACTAAAAGGTGCATCATGGTATCAAAGAAAGGAGGAATTTTTTTTCTAGTAATACCAATGTGACTTCCACATCATGCTTGAGATCATCCATTGTTCTCGGGTCCACAATTTTGGCGTGAAGTTTTTTGAACACATGATCCAAGTGGATGATGGCCATCCTGCAACCTCTTGCCACTAAATGTTGCATGCATAAAGGCAAAATGTCTTGCATCATCACATGAAAATCATGCGACTTCATTCCTCTAAGATCTCCATCCTTCTAAACTCATTTATTTAATGAAGACACAATGAGTTGGAGTTTTCAAATGTAAGATAATTTGCACAAACCTTCATTTTTTTTCATCTATTAAAACATATGAAACTATAGGTTTAATGAAGCCAACTCCATTAGCTTGTAGCCACAAGTGTGGTCGTATGCCACATTGTTCCAAATATTTTTACATTGCTAGAGTATCCTTGGTGCCAAAAATAATTTTAATAACATTTTCATAGAGGTTTTTCTCACAATGCATGACATCTAAGGTGTTCCGGATGAGTAGTTCCTAGCAACAATAAAAACCACATAAGTCACTAGTGTATGGAAATTCTTTCTATATAAGAACTTAAACATATTGTAAAACTCAACATTTGGTTTGCAAGACTTACCTCCTAATACATGAGTTTGAACATGAAACTATGCCACTTGATGTTATGTTTGTGGACTAGGTAATGTTTTGCACTAGATCTATTTCTTGAACCTTGTAAGCATGCTTCTTGTTCCTTGCCCCACTTTATGGTGTCTACAGTAGTTACACAAATGGGTGCAACCCAATCCTCTATTTCCCCATTGAATGCACCTCAAGTTTGTCAATAAGGATGATTCCTTGGTACATAACAACAACTCCCATAGTATACAACTTTCTTGAATTTCCTGGATGACCAAAATTCATTTGATGGGCCACAAGGTGGGCATCCTACCAAACCCTTGGTCACACATCCTAAAAATAACCGATATGCCAGACTTTAAGGAAAATGTCACCCTTTGGTGTGCATCAAAGGTTGAAACACCTTTGCACAACATTTGTAATTTTTCAATAAGAGGATCCAAGTACACATCCACATTTCCACTTGTTGCAAATTCCTTGTCATGAATTATTAAGGCCAACATTAGAACGTAGCGTTTCATTACTAGCCAAGGTGGTAAATTATAGTTGAGTAGAACAACTAACCATGTATAATGGCAAGAACTCAAATCTCCAAATGGGTTCACCCCATCTAATGCCAACCTTAATATGATGTTTCGTGCTTTAATGGCAAAATTTGGCCACTTTTCATATATGTGCTTCTAACTTTTAGAATTTGGCACATTTCAAACTAGGTCGTTTGCACTTGCTCCATGTTTGTGCCAAATCAACAATTTCGCCAAAGTTTTGCACCTATACATTCGTAATAGCCTTCGAATCAAAGGGAAGTGTTGAAACACTTCCATGGAACATAGGACGACTCATCCACAAACCTATTGGTATTACACTTTGGACACACCCTTGAGTCCTTCAAGGTGCCATAAAAACACACACACAACCATTAGTGCATGTGTGAATGGAATCATAACTTAAACCAAGTTCTTTAATCAATTTAAGGGCTTCATAAGTTGTGGTTGGCATCTTGTTCCCCTTTGGCAATAATTTTTTTCGCAACAATGAAAATAACTCATCCATGAACACATTGCTTAGCCCATGGACTATCTTCAAATTCAACAATAATAACATGGCTGACAACATGTTAATTGATGAACCTTCAAGCAATGGGGTTGAAGCTTTTGTGATTATAGATTCCATTACAACTTCATTTATCCCTTGGTCAACTAGGATATCCAAGACATAGCAAATTTGGCAAAGGCTTCAACAACCATTTGTTGAACACGAATTTTTGGGTTCAATATTGTAGGAATCCCATTAGCCTCAATGGGTGTTGTTGGGGTTTTAAGGGCGTCCCTTTAGTGTTCATTACTCCTTGGTGTAGGTTCTACAATTGTTGTTTGTCCACAATCCAACTAATGTGCTAATGTTTGGGTAGTAACATATTTTGCAAGTTTGCATTTTTAGTTGATTTATTAATAAAATTGACAACCTTGTATAGTTGGACTAAAGTTACAAATTATCTAAATGTTATCAATTTCACATTAGATTTTAACTTGCATAAAAATGGTTTTTATTTTTTTAAGGGGTGATGTGTTAGTACTTGAAGTTCAAAATTCCATTCACAATAGTGTTGGAGGATTCCATACCACCATTGGCCATTGAAAATATTGGTCTCATCCATGTAATCTCAAATGTTTATTTTATTGTGGTACATACTTGTGTTCTTCCATGGCAGTAATTACATGGGCATTCATAGCTTGTAAACCTTGTTGGTTTGCTTCAAGCTATTTCGCTTCAAATAATGCTTGGGCATCAAGATGCCATTGCATTTGGCATTTCCTTCCCCCTTGACATTGCACGCCAAATCTTGGGAAAAATGTAAACATTCAGCCCTAGCATACATATTCCAAACCACATATTTTACTAAGCACTATCCTCTAATTCTCTTGTGAATACATAATTGTCAAGGCCAAATAATTGAATCATACACTAATTAATCAACATTGTAACTCCTAGCTAAGACCTCTCTTGATCCAATTTGCAATTTAGTAATATACTTTAATAATCAGTGCATAATTATAAATGGTTAGTAATATAGAAGGGTATAATAATATGGGCAAGGTATTCAATAATCCAACCACTAATTCTACAAATTCTAACTAGAAATTATGCCCTCTGACATTTAAGGCAATGTATGATTGAATTTGATTAATATTGCATTTGTGAATGGTATGTACTTAGTATTAGGATTGAAAAGGGTACTAAGTATTTAGAATAACATATCAAGGTTGTGAAAGGTACATACTTAGTATTAAGGTTGAAAATGGTACTCAATATTAAGTTAATTGACATACTTAGTACTTAATCTTGACATATTTAATCAACTACCACCATGTTTACCTAGGATTAATCACATGGGCAATGTGAACATATTGAGGTTAAAGGTTAAACAATTTATGAGATGTAGACAAAGAATGCAAATCTTGCCATCCCAATTAATGAAGCAAACTTTGAAGGTTTTGGCAAATCAAAGAATAATGGAGCTTCAAAATTTGTTTAGGAGAAGGCTTGAGAAGCAAGGAGATGGGAGAATGTATGAGAAAATATACATATTACTGTTGTAGATGTAGAAGGTGTTTGATTGGTTTTAGATGCCAAAGTAAATTTCTTATTTTGAGGGAAAATGGAGGGTGGGAGAATATAGTAACTTGGGATAAAGGTTGTTATTTACCTTGTGCATTAGTGTTTGCAATCAAGATTGAGAAGATGGCAATGGAGGGTGTTGAGCAAGTGGCAAAGGCTATGGTCAGTGCTGATTGTTTAGAAAATTACAATGAAATGCACGTACGCACTATGGTTGTTAATGACGCAAAGTTTTGCTCCATCTTCAGGCCAAATTGGAAGTAAGTTTTGTAACTAATTTCCCACCTCCTTTACATTTGTCATTTTCTTTGTGTTTTTTGACAAATGTTTAGGGACAATAGAAGTGCAAGGTAGCTTATGTTTTAGATTTCATGGCTTTTTTTTTTGAAACCCTATTTCCTTAACCTTTATGGATAAAGTGTTTAAGTTTTGTGTCATCAATGTAATCCAACTAGAAGGAGTGAAATTCAAATTCCAACTTTCTAAAAAAATTTGTTGAGCTCTTTCTTTTCTATCATTATCTCTTACTATTTTTTACACTTAAACTCTCACTTTTACTTTTCACATTTCTTGGATGTTGTTTTGTTATTTAGAGACAAGTAGATTGCAAACAATGTTATTCAATTTGTTTCAAGAATTTGAAAGTTGAGGGTCGACAAACCTCTTTAGCCTCGATGTAAGACACAACTTCACAATAAGTTTCATGAGACTATTATCATTAATAACAACTTAAAATCTAGTAAAGGAAAAAAACATGAAGCTCTCTCATATCAAGAACCTAAAGCTAGTTCAGTTAATGAAATTGTTGAAGAAGATGTGGAAAACAAAATAGATTTTAAGAGGTTTACTAAGAGCATAAAGGAGGAGAAAAACAAAAAAACCTATAATTTTTCTTCAAAATGAACTTCTCATTTTTTTAAAGGTGAATGGATTGGGTAGGGATCGTTTTTTAAAAAATGTTAGTTGTTTTAAAAATCTTGGAGTTGATATGCAATAATACAAGGAATGGAATCATGGACATGGCACACCATGACTTTTACAATAGTGGCAATTCTATTCGATGTAGGATTTTGCATTTACAGTTAATTAAGGTTTTCAAAAAAGTTGCCTAAATGTTTTTTTTCCTCTTCACTACTTGTTTGGCACTTTCTTTTCCAATATTCATGTTTCCATTTGATATATTCCTTTGCATTGTGGTTTCCTACAACAATAGTAGGGTTTTGGGTTATGGGTTTCCTTGGTTTTTTTTAAATCTTGTATTAATGATGGACTTGAGGCCGAATTAGTCATGGACCTAAGGTACGTGTTTTTTGAATGTATAAACAAATGCCAAAGCAGTGGACAATGTGGAAATAACTAAAGAGCCATGTAGTTCAAAAACTAAACCTATATGTATATATATTTCCATTTCCTTCACAGATGAATCATACAATGGTGAGGAAGGATTTATGAATCAACAACACCATGTTGGAGTTCCACAAAATGTTGGTATTGCTAGTATGCCAACTATTTCGAAAGGAATTGTAGAAGCACCAATCATTTTGGGCCAAGCTAAACCTATAACTATTAGAGGTTTGGCATTGCAATCTTCTTTACATTCATTTTGTGGAGACACCATATGTAATGCACATTACTAGCTTTGTGAGAATTACCAATTGTATAGATAGTTGGTTGCAATGATTTGTGGATTTTTATTTATACACGACAAGTTTTTCCAAATCAAAGTATTCCATTGGTTCCACTAGCAATACCTAAAAATTCCATTCCCTCCACACAAAATGCAACTAATTGGCAATGGCCTGTCAATTGGCCAATGCCATTACCTACACCTACAGAACCAACAACAACCTTAGTTGTCTACTACCAAATGCCAAATTTGCCAACAACATTTGGGATCTAATATCCACATATGCTAGCTATGCACCATCCATACCTACATTTGTTAGTGCCACCCAACCCATACCTACAATTGCCAACATGCTCAAGTTATAATGGACAAATGCGAACATGCCCAAGTTAATATGCCCAAATGCTGCCAAGACCCAGTTAGTATGCACAAATGCCAATGACACATTCTAATCAATATCCACAAATGCTAGTAAGGTTGGGTCAATATGCACAAATGGTAGGGGCACATCAAATGTCTTTGAAATCTACTCAATACCAACAACCACCATGCCATACACCGCCAACACCAACACATGTTTTACAGTAGCCAATATAATGGATTACAACCTATAATGTAACAACTGCAACTTGTGCTTCAAATGTACAAAACATGGAAACTGGAGGTCAATCCCCTACATGTGTTGTTTCAACTACTAATGTTTTTGTCCAACTAGATAACCAAGTATTATCTTTAGGTGAGCATTCTAGGTAAGCATAACAAAAGGCAAGACGATGAACGCTAGATAAAATGATGAAGGGGTTGGGAATTGAAGTGGCCTCCATTCACTAGAAGGAATTTTATCTTTTGAAACTAATAAATCAATGACTACATGTTTTAAATGACTACATAATTTATTGCAGTCATAAGATATTACTTCAAATCCTATGTGGAAAAAGTTGTAGTCATATATTAATGGTGCATTTGATTAGATGATGATGTGGTAACAAGAAGGATGACATCATTATTTCATTGTAATTTTCATCCATTTTACATCCATGATTCATGACAAAGTAATTTGGACGTCTAGAATATCAATTGAAAACATGACTAAATAATAACTATGCAAATGACGTGTCATTACATAAACAATGTGATCATACAATTATTTTATAATGATTAAAAAATGACTACTAATAATTTAATATGAATATAAATAGACATAATGAACTACAACATGTAAGGAAATGATTTTGATTAATTATACACATATGTAATATAAAAAACTTTATCAAAAAATTTAAAAATATACTTGATATCTAATCTATTTAAAATATTCATTGTGAATAAATTAGATATTATACATTGAAATAAAATTTAATGGTAATTTATGATATATCATAAATAAATTTCTATGTTGTAATTTAAAACTAAAATAGAAGTGTAAGAGGTGGGAAATATATAATTTATTTATACATTCAAAATTTATCATAAATTTTAAATTTTAAAAATACATGTATAAAAATAAATTCATTTATTTTACATGTGTAAGAGGTATATTATTACACAATTATATTAGATTATATGTGTAGAAAAGAATAAAATGTATAATTTCATAAAGTAGTTGATATTTTAATTAATTAATTAAGATTATTCAAATTAAATTAAAATATTTATATTAAATTTATACCTCATATTCAATATGATTAAGATAAAAATTTAATTTATATAAATATAGTTGATTTATGATCCATTTATAAATATTTTATGTGGATAAATTACATGGATTCATACATTTAAATTAAAAGTTATTAGTAAAATTATGATCTATTACAAACAAAATTGTATAAAATAAATTCCTAAATAAAATGAAAATTTAAAATATGAAAGATACATTTTATTTGTTCATGTATTAGCCATAAGGTTTTTCCATTTACAAATCATGTGTTTGAATTAAAAAATTCCAAAAAATAACCATTGAAATGTTATTGAACAATAAATTTTAAATAATTTTCTTTTGAACTAAAATTTCAATTTTCAAAAATAAATTATGTAATTTTCTACCTATTGATATAAATGTATGAATAAATTTTCAATTTTTTAATTTGGACAAAATATTAATAAGATATGAATCATCAAATTTGAGGTTTTTTGTAATGTTTAAATGAAGTACGGTGTAAATAGAATAAAAATTAGATTATTTACACAATGTGTGGGGTGGCTTGGTGGTAAAAGAATTATTCCATCCTTGGGGTCCAAGGATGAAACTTCACAAATGACATTTTGGATTCCAGAACCCAAATAGTGTAACTACCCATTGATTGTCTTATTTAAATTCAAGATTCTTTTGGCCATTTGGCCTAAGTGGTTGTGGAGTTTTGAAATGTCGCATGTGGGAGGGGGTATTTAGGGGTGTGCCTTGCCAATACACTTAGACGTCCAAGAGCAAAATGGTAAGGAGTGAAAAGAAGAGTATGGGTTTCAAGTATCTATTGAACCAACTACAAATATTGTAACTTCATGTGATGTGCCTCCCAATAAGGAGGGTGATGCAATAGTTGCAATATTAGAACATACATTTAAGGGTTCTGACCTTGAACTACAAATGTTGCAGTGTAGCTTTGACATATAAACATAGTCAAACACACATGCTTAGAAATCAATGGATGGCAAATTGGGGCCATTAGATGTTGATGTTCATGTAGATGGCAAAACCAATCAAAGTTCAATTACCCCAAGAGAGGTGAACTCTAATTTTATTGGTAGAAGCTTGCAATATTGCATCTCCAAGAAAGTTAGTAATTAACATGGAATGCCATTTGGGTCCAACCACGCTATAAGGAGCCACACCTGCCCCTTTACACCATTGCTTTTTCGTTGTTTAAAAAAATAAAATCTTAGAATCTCTTCAATATATCTTTTAAAAAAACATTTAAAATCTTTCAATTTTTCTTGATATTATTTACGATTGCTAATGGTACATGTTAGTATGATTGCACCCATTTTTTGGTATTAGATGTGAATGGGTTGTTATGTGAAGTAGCACATTTGAAATATGGCAAGAGATGAAAACCATTCATTCCAATAGTAAGGTGTGAAAATAAGTTTGTAAGTTCGCAACCCAATTGCCAAGAATTCTTGGAGTTGTGCAATTCAAGGTCCAACATTGCAAGTTGGTTGTCAATAACATAGCCCAACTTGAAGCCCATGGTCTATTTTTTGTTAGGGTAGCAGAGTGGGGTTAACCTTTTATTTGTGTGGGGTGCTGAAAAGTGTTTGGAAACAAACATTCCCCCATCCATTGAATCAGCACTGCAAATTAGATCTAAAAAACATGAGTACGGTATGGTAAGAAATTAGTTTAAAGCATAGGCAGCTAAATCTATGCAACACATTGTTGATAGATGATTATCTATACAAGTGCATTGGCAACATCCCATATTCCTACATTTTCCTTCACCCATACAATATTGTGGTCCCTAATAATTGTTTATCGCCCATTTGTTGGAGGAATTATGGCCTTACTTGCTTGGAATGTCTAAGTGTTAAAGTATTTTAGGTAATTTTGTTAGTTTGAATCCACATGGGCAACATCCCAACTGGAATGCCATAAAAGATTTTGCTTGGTCACCTATTTATTAGATTTTAACCCCTAAACCTATTACCTATGCTTATATGCATTTGCACACTTGGTTATATTTTTGTAGTGCAAATGCATAAATTTTGTATGGGTGGAAATAAAAAACAATGGATTTAATAAAGTGTTTGGGAATTTGTAGATGACTAGGGCTACATGAGGAACACAAAAGGATGCATGCACCACAATTTTGCAAAGGAAAAACAAAGGCATGCACAATTCTACAAGTTACAAGTTCATTCAAAGTTCACGTGTAAAAGAGGATAATGCCAGACATGCACCAAAAATCTGCCCAAAAGTATGTCAACCAACATGCTAATTTAGATTTAATCTTATAACTTACTGTTTTTTTCTTTTGTTATTTTCAAGTTGTTTCTTAAATTAGGTTTGTTTTTACTATTTTATTTTAATCTTATAGGATTCTTTTGTCTCTTTTCCCTTTCATATTTTGGTTATTGTTACTATGATTAGAATGTCATACTATATGTATGATTGACATGATTTGGAAGTTGTTTTAATTAAGTTGTTTACATTGTTTTGTAATATCGAGCGAATGAATGTGTTGTACTCACAACTTCCAGTAGAAGCAAAAGTTGCAATTGGGAATTGTGTCAAGTTTGGAGGTGGGGCATTTATGCATCATTATCAACACATGGCATAATAGTTAATGTCTATTGGGATTAAATCAATCTTAGTAAAAGGTGCGTATTTGCCATATCTAGAGGTAGCACATAACCTTCCACTTCACATTGTAGATGAAGCTATTGGGTACATTGTGATGTGGCCTTTGAACCAATCTAATGCATACATGTAGACATATGTGAAATTTAAAATGTAACCTATATAGTTATTGTTTGTACATATATTTTTTGATACATTGCATTATTTCATATTGATGCAAGTATTACCATTTTGTTACAAGAATTTATATTTGCATTATGTGTGGGTCAGGTGGATCTATTTTTTCAAAATAGATGTTTAGTGTAAGGATATGTATGTAGTAAATAATGTAAGGTTTAGGGAGTAAGTTATGTCAATCTTACTTTCTTATTATAAAGAAAAGAATACAATTAGGTAATAAATAGATCTAGGGTGTCATGTATAGTCAAATTTAATGAAGGTTAGTCAAAATAGACTGCCATGTGGTATTCAAACATTAAACACATATTAGTTAAATTAGTCAAAACAAACTACCATGTGACACCCAAAGATTGGTACACATATTAATTAATTAGTCAAAATAAACTACCATATGGCACCCAAGAATTGGCAAACATGTTGGACATGTTAGTCAAAATAAACTACCATATGGCACCTAATAATTGGCACACATGTTAATCAAGTTAGTAAAACAGACTACCATATGGCATCTAACAATTAGCACACATGTTAGGGTAAAAGCACAATAAAAGGATCTACAAAGGCCAAGGTTGGGGTCCTTACCAAGGATTGCATTTTACACGTGTCTTGCATGTATTAGTCTATTAATTACCAAAATATTATTTTAAATGTAATTTCTGGGACTAAACATCAATATTGAAACCAAACATGACCCATATTATAATAAGTTTTTTTTTTTTTTGATGAAGACCTATATTATAATCAAATGTAGACTTTTGTTTTTAGCAATGATTACAAATTTTGAACCTTTTGAAGCATCAAGGATGTTCAAAATCAAAATTAATAACATCCTTTAAAGGATTCAATACATATGCATTTTAAAATATAAATACATTTGGCCCTTCTTATGAAGTATATTAGAGCCCATAATAATTTGAAAACATTTGGTGAACATTTGAATAACAAAAATCATGTTCAAATTTTAGAGTCCTTAAAAGGATATTGTCAACAAGTGTTTTGTGTATGACAAAAGATTCTAATAACATGATGAAATGATTCCAAATTCATCAAATCCCAATTTCATGAACATACAAACACAATTCCAAATGATGAACAAATAATTCATTAAATATAATTAATGGTGATTTTTCAAAATAATACAAATGTAGTTTGAAGCATAATTAATAACGGTATTAACTCCTTTTGCTATGAATGGACCCACTAGTCAAGTTAATCAAAACAAATTGCCATAAGGCACTTAACAATTGGCACACACATTAGTCAAGTTAGTCAAATTTGATTAATGATTTTGTAACTTTGTCAGCACACATGTTAATCACAACATACATGCCACTTTGCAACCCTATCACCAAACATGTTAATCAAGTTAATCACAACATACATGCCATATGGTAGCCATGTCACCTATGCACTTAGTCACATTTATCAACATGGACACCTACATGTTAATAGACACTACAATCAAAATAGACAATAAGTAGGCTTTTAGTCAAAATAAACTTAACTAATTTTTTGTCAAAAATGATCAGTCTATTATGATTGAAGCCATTTTTGTCCATTGTTTGTTTGGTTAAAAGATGATAGAAATTAGTTTTAAAAAAACTAGTGAAAAAACACCAATTTGTAGTAATGATTATATTGTTTCAATCAACCAATCAATTAGTCAAATAACCAACCCATTAGTTGGTCAACTAGCCAATAAGTTTGACAATTAGTTAGTTAATGATGAGTGAATCAATAGCTCAAGTCCGTCACCCAAAGTTCATTGACAATGGTATGTGTCAATTCATCACAAGGCAATCCATGCCTAGTTTGTTGGAGGCAATTTGTGCCCAATGCATGCCCAATTTGTCAAAGGTAGTCCATGTTTTAGTTTGTTGCCCTATCCATCACACTAGGTCAATGTTAATCTATGCACTAAACCTTAAACCCAACCTTGTTAGTCTATCCACAATTCAAGCACACATAAGAGGGCATGTGTTCACCTAAACGCACTTTTTCCCTTCTTTCATGACCTTCACTTTCTCCCACTTCTTTGAGTTGCATTGTTTCCTATTTGACCAAAATTCAAACCCCTTTTATTAGTACCATTAAAATCTACCTCCAATCACTTTGGCTTATTTTCATTTATTCCATGCCACTTACTAGTAGAACCCACCAATGATTCCAACTGCCTACAAGACCCATTAAAGCAATTCCAAAATACTAATAGAACCACTAAACAGTCCAAAGATTTTCCACTTCCATTAAACCTAACCATCAATTCTAAACCTTTATATTGTCATTGGAACTTACCACCAATTCCATTGTCCACCAAAACCCACCACCCACCCCTCTCCCCCTTTCATTTATTACTATTGTTGTTGTTGAGTACAAGGTTATAACCTAGTTGGAACATGGCCAACATGTTGCATTCTTGCCATCCTTTAATTTCTTGTAGTTTTTTGTTCCATAGATGTGATTCCTAAGCTAACTTTCATACCTTAAAGTATGAACTTGGAAGCCAACTTTGGAATTACTATGGAAGCATTTGCTAGTAGCCCTCACACAACATCAGACCACGTTTGGTTGAACCTTGTTTTCTTTTCTTTTTCATTGATATGTTAAGTTGTTTTTTCAACTATAATAAGTGTTTCTTGGATTCATCTTGATCTCCTCTCCTCCTTTTTCGCAACTTTGGGCTACGTGTGAGGATGAAACTCACACTCCCAAAAGTGGGAATTTGGAGTCCTCCAAGACTCCCAAAAACTCAGAGCTTGATTGCAGGGGTCACAACACCTCGCATTTGGGTGTTATTTATATCAATGGAAAGGTCTTGAAGTGTAGATGTCCAAAATGGCCTCGCATGAGCCATTTGGACATCTGCAGCCCAAGTTATGGGCAAAAGAAGGGCCGGGAGTCAAACTAGCAGTTTGACTCTTGACCACTAAAAGTCGAGAATCGACCTCTTTCCGACGTTTGTAGAAGGAGTGTGATAGAGCATTGGAAAGCTCTCGAAGAGAGCTACAACTTTGGTTTAGACCTCACTCCAATCAGAGGTTAGAGCTAGGAGATATGAGTTCCCAAAGTCCCGGAAGTTCAACCCGGGACAATTTCGGGACTCCTCAGGAGTCCCAGGAAAAAGTGCCATTTGGATGTGGCTCCCGCGGAGTAACGCAAAGAATACTATATGGGGGAAGGTGGTGGCTTCCCCCGAGTCCGGGCTGTGGTGAGTCAAGTGAGTCCAAAGTCGCCCG
>Ga0116228_10003140_pt1 | contig 14464 bp, 12 predicted proteins | sample S1TSphfallax_2_FD_89694 | JGI IMG/M metagenome (GOLD analysis project Ga0116228, IMG submission 89694) | Host-associated microbial communities from peat moss isolated from Minnesota, USA - S1T2_Fc - Sphagnum fallax MG | ecosystem: Host-associated > Plants > Peat moss > Unclassified | place...
GTATCTCACCAAAGGCGCCGGGGCGGGTAGCAGCCTGAATGCAAATCCCACGCCCAACCCGCCGCTGCGTGCGTGCGCAGACCAGACGGTGGCGGGCGCGCCCGGCCCCGGCTTGCAGGGCATTGGGCAGATGCCAAATTCGTTGCCGCTGCAATACTACTACATGCTGGACCCGGCGCTGCCGCCGGGCGGCCACATGATCCTGGTGCCGCAGCTTGTGGCGGATGTGCAATATGTATTCACGCCTGCATTTTCGCTGATTTTCGGCAGCACCAAGAGTTTCACGTTCGTCGCTACCGCGTCGCTGCCGGCGCCGATCGGGCAGACCAACCAGGAAACCACGCTGAACCCGAACGGCGCCTCGTTTGACGAAACGACGAACCCGCGGGCGTGTTCGCCGCAAACATAGCAGATTATGAGCATGCGATACGATTTCATTGATGATAAGCAACAATTGGCGGTGCCGCCGTTTGGCCTGCGGGGTGACCGGCGCAGCGCCGTGGCGTTGATGTTCGCCATTCTCGCTGTTCCCATTTTTGGTCTGATCGGGCTGGCGATCGATTTCGGGTTATGGAACCAGACCTACGCATCGCTGGCACTGGCTGCCAGCGGGGCTGCCCTGAATGCGGTGAAGGCAACCGCGGCGGCGGAGCTGGTGAATGATCCGAACGCCGTGCCCGAAGGCCAGACCGCCGGCGCGCAGTGGTTTGTTTCCCAGGTGGGATTGAGCGCCAACGCCGCCCGGTTGAATGTAACGGCTTCGCAAGTTCAAGTGGCAATCACCACCGGTGTGCAGGTGACGGCGCAAGTGACGTATGCCAGCACCGTCAACGCGGGCTTTGTGTCGCCGATTTTCGGCCGCTTGTTCGGCATGACCGAATACCCGCTGACGGTCACCGCGGCCGCCGCCATCGGCACGGCGCCTTACCTGGACGTCGAGATCCTGCTGGATAATTCGCCGTCGATGGAGATCGGTGCGACGCCGAACGACATTGCAACGATGCAGGCGCTGACCACCTGCTCGACATCTGCGGGCGTCTCGGGACAATCCTACTCCGTTTATCAATGTAGCGGGTATGATCCGGAATCGCCGGAGTTGGGCTGTCCCATTACCGGTGGGCCGAATTACACCGGCATTCCGAACCTGAACACGCTGCCGCTGCCCGTTGACGGCGCGCCGTCTCCCGCCTGTCCCGCCAACAGCGAGCCCACAAATGCGGGGCCGCCATGCGCGTTCGCGTGCCATTTCGACGTCAGCAAGGCAGCCGGAACCGGCAACGATTTCTTTGCCAACGCACGCAGCACGATCAACCCGTCATATCCGTACTGCTATGCAACGACTTCACCCGGAAACTGCCAGGTTACATTGCGGTTCGATCTGGTGAAGTCGGCGGTCAACGCTGTTATTTCGGCGATGCAGCAGGACGACCTGCCGATCAACAACCTCAATGTTGGAATCTTCTCCTTTGCCGACGCGGTGATGCAGATCTACCCCGCGCAGAACAATTGCGGCGCGCAAGGCAGCGAGGCGTGCCAGGCCGGTGACAGCTGGTCCGACGCTGCCGGGCTGGTTGGTTCCTATCCTACTTTGCCAGACCAGCCGGAGCGGGGAATCCAGCCGGTTCCGGTGACGCCGGCGGCAAACGGCACCGGCGACACGGATTATCAAACCGTAATGACCACCCTGTATCAGGAATATTTGACCACGAAGTCAGGCCCTGGCACGTCGAAGGACGCGCCGGCAAAGGTGCTGTTCATGGTGACCGACGGGGTGGCCGATTCGAGTGACACGGGTAGCCGAACCTACGGGGCGTTCGATCCAACCCTGTGCAACTACTACAAGAACACGCTGGGCTACAAGATCTACGTCGTTTACACGCCGTATTATTCGCTGATGAACAATTTCTACATTACGAACATCAAGGGTTTTACCGAACCGCTTGCGACAAGCGAGGTCGCCGCCAACCTCGCGGCTTGCACCAGCAATCCCAGCACCGATTTCGTTGTCGCCGATCCCAGCGACCCAAATTCGATCAACGCGGCCTTGCAACAGTTTCTCGCCCTCGCGCTGAACTCAGCGGCGCGCTTCACGCAATAAGCAAAAGTTTTTTGGTTCTTTTTTTCAAACAAGAACTGCTTCCTTACTTCGTCGGCCAGAGGCCCACGCCCCTGGCCGATGTGCGCCGAGCCCTACGGCTGCTCCGCCAAACTCTTGATCTTATCAAGGCCGGCCGTGAAGGTATCGCGAACCGCCTTCTTGGACGTGGCGTCCTTCACCCCGGGGGGGGCGTCGAACGTTCCGGTCCACACCACTTTCGTGCCGAGCTTGCCGTGCGTGACCTTGATGGTGGCGTGGTAATTCACCACCGGCAGCACCTTGGGGTCCACCTGCACGATATCGTAGCTATAACTGTGCTTCACCGCATCGTAGGACGTGAGTTTCTCGACGATGGTGGGATTGCCGGGCGCCTTGAGGGTGATGGTGCGCACCGAGCCGACATCGTTGCCATGGTCGGCGGGACTGCTTGCGGCAGGCGGCAGCCAGGTGGAGATGCCGCCGTAATCGGCGATCACACCCCAGGCTTTGTCGGGCGCCGCGGTGGTGGTCACTGATTTGGTGACGGTGAGCGCCAGCGCGGGGCTGGCGCACAGGCCGGCCAGCAGCGTGGCGGCGACGAGTTTGCCGGAATAGTTCATCAGCGTTTCCTTCTTGGCTCCGTTATGCGTGCAGACTCCAATCCCCCGCCGGTGGTGTCAAGCGCGCGCCCCCTGGCACACCCCTGGCGTCCTTCGCCGCAGGCTGATTTAACAGCTCCATGATAGCGGCCTCGATCAGCGACTACCGTGAACTGGCGCGCCGGCGGTTGCCGCCTTTCCTGTTCGAATATATCGACGGCGGTTCGTACGCCGAACTCACCTTGCGCCGCAATATCGAGGATTTGCAGGCGGTGGCGCTGCGCCAGCGTGTGCTGCGCGACGTGTCGGCGATCGACCTCTCGGCCGATCTGTTTGGCACACGCTGTGCGATGCCGGTGGCGCTGGCGCCGGTGGGGCTGGCCGGCATGAACGCCCGACGCGGCGAGGTGCAGGCGGCGCGGGCTGCATCGGCGGCCGGCGTGCCGTTCTGCCTGTCCACGGTGTCGGTCTGCCCGATCGCCGAAGTGCGGCCGGCGGCGAAGAATTTCTGGTTCCAGCTCTACATGGTGCGCGACCGCGGGTTCATGCGGTCGCTGCTGCAGGAGGCCGCGGCCGCCGGCGTGGAGGTGCTGCTGTTCACGGTGGACTTGCCGATGCCGGGGGCGCGCTACCGCGATATCCGCTCCGGCCTGGCGGGCGCCGCGGGACCAGGCGGCCAGTTGCGGCGGGCGTGGCAGGCTGTGTGCCATCCACGCTGGGCGTACGACGTCGCGGTCCGCGGCAAGCCGCTCAACCTGGGCAACATGGCCGCAAAAACCGATATCCTGCCGGCGGGCGGTAAATCCGAACTGCAGGATTATATAGGCTGGATCGCCAGCAACTTCGACCCCTCACTCACCTGGGATGACCTGGCCTGGATCAGGCAGCATTGGCACGGCAAGCTGGTGATCAAGGGGATCCTGGACCCGCAGGATGCGCGGCAGGCGGCGGCGCACTCGGTGGACGGCATTGTGGTGTCAAACCACGGCGGCCGTCAGCTCGACGGGGTGATCTCCGGCGTGCGTGCCCTGCCCCCGATCGCCGATCTGGTGCGCGACCAGCTCACGGTGCTGGTGGATGGCGGTGTGCGGTCGGGGTTGGATGTGGTGCGCATGCTGGCGCTGGGCGCGCACGGGGTGCTGATCGGACGCGCCTGGGCCTATGCGCTGGCCGGCGCCGGCGAGGCCGGCGTCGCCCACGTTCTCGCCCTGGTGCGGGCCGAGATGTCGATTGCCATGGCGCTCACCGGCGCCACGACGATCGCCGCTATTACGCGTGAGAATGTGCAGCTGGCGTAAGGCCGGCCGCATGGTTGGATTTCAGCCACGCGGCCGCGCCGCGGACCAGTCGCAGCGCCAGTGCCACCGCGTACGCTGCCGGTGCCGCGGCATACGCCACGCCGACGGTGACCGACCCGAACTGCGCGCCGCTCAGCGCGAGCGACGCCAGCAACGTGTAATACATGAACGCGGCCACAAAGGCGTTCCAGGGCACCGTGACCAGGCTGGTAGCCTGGTTCAGCTTCGAGGACTGTGTCATGGCGCTGCTCCGAAGAAACATGATGCAGCGCAATATGTAGCATACGGAGCAGATAATAAGGTGCGTTATTTACTCGCACGGTATGCGTTTGATGCATATGTTGACCGTCAAGACGCGGAAAAATGGCAATCGGGGTGGAGCGTGCCGGTGAAGTGGGTCCAGGTTTGGGTGCTGCCGAGCAGCGGGACGCCGATATAGCCGCGCAGGTGCAGGTCGCCGTCGGCCACCCAAAGCGTCGCGTGATAAACATCGCCATCGCGCGGGTCGGTCACGGTGCCGTGCAGCTTGCCGTCGTCACCGGGATGCATGTCGCGGACGATGCGGAGGTGGCACTCCGAGGCGCCTTTCGAATCACGCGGGGGCGCGCCGTTTGGGCCGAAATTGCCGATGCCGCTGATTTCGCCGCAGATGGCGTCGCCACAGGGCGCCACGGTAATGACGCCGTCTTTCTTTTCGGTGAACCAATTGCCGGTGACTGCGGCTTGCGGGCTGGGCGGCGGTGCTGCTTGGGCTACGGCGGGGAGCGACAGCAAAACAGAATAAGCAACACAAAGAAGTGTTCTTTTTTGAAAAAAAGAACCAAAAAACTTTTCTCCGTTGAGGGCGGCGCCGTTAACTGTCGGCGCGGGGCACCCACGGGATCTGAGTGATGTCGATGCCGTCCTCGGCGAGGGATTCGGCTTCGTCAGGCGTGGCCTCGCCATAAATCGGGCGGTGCGGCTCGTCGCCGCCATGGATGCGGCGGGCGGTTGCGGCGAAGCGTCGGCCGACATAATCACATCTCTTCTCCACCTCGGTGCGGATACGCTGCAAAGCCGCGCGCACCTGATCCGGCAGCGGCGCGGCAGCCTGCGAGGCAGGAAGAGACTCCCCCGGCTTTGGTTCCGTGGCGGTTGCGATTGGCGTTGCCTCGATGACCGGCGGGTGACGGCCGCCCTTGTTCAGGCGCGGCGACATGATGGCGCGTTCGATCGCGGTATTGGCGCAGATCGGGCAGTCAAGCAGGCCCTGCGCGGCCTGGGCATCGAAGCTGTCGCCGCTTCTAAACCAGCCGTCGAACTCATGGCCGGCGCCGCAGCGCAATGCGTAATGGATCATGGTAAAGAAAGCAGTTCTTTAAGAGCAAAAGTTTTTTCGTTCTTTTTTTCAAAAAAGAACTGCTTCCTTCCTTCGTTCATGCCGCCAACAACTGGTCAAGCTCACCCGACCGTTCCAGCCCTGCCAGCTCGTCGCTACCGCCAATATGAAGACCGTTGATGAATATCTGCGGCACCGACGTGCGGCCGCCGGAGCGCTCGATCGACTCGGCGCGCTCGGGCGTGCCCATCGGCGCGTCGATTTCGCGGTAGGGCATCGCCTTCCGGTCGAGCAGGTGCTTCGCCCGTGCACAGTATGCGCACCAGGGCTGGGTGTAGATTTCGATGGTCGGCACCTTGTTTACGCTCACGCAGGTTCGGCCTCCGGTCCTTGTCGCCAGCGCGGGTCCGGCACGCGGCTGGCCACCAGTACGTCGACATGTCGCGCGCCGGCGTCAAGCAGAACGTGCGTGCAGGCGGCGGCGGTGGACCCGGACGTCAGCACATCGTCGATCAGCAGGATACGCCGGCCGCTTATCGCACCGGCCCGGCTGGGGCGGATGGTGAACGCGCCGGCGAGCTCGCGGGCACGGTCCGCAGCCGAAAGTGTGCCGAGCACGCGGGTGCGGCGCGCGCGGCACAGCGCGTCGAGGCACGCCGGGCGGTTGGCCCGGCGTGCGAGGGCCTGTGCCAGCAGACCCGCCTGATTGAAACCGCGGCGGAACAGCCGCCAGCGGTGCAGCGGAACCGGCACCAGCAGATCCGCCTGCGCCAGCAAGGTGCGGCCGGCGCGGGCCATGTGGGTGGCCAGAACCGCCGCGTTCTCCTGCCGGTCGGCGTATTTGAGCGGCAGGATCAGGCGGCGAGACGCGCCGTCATACACAAACGCGGCGCGGGCGAATGACCAGGGCGGCGGAAAGGCGCGGCAATTCGGACAGGTGCTGTCGTGCCCCGCATCCGCCGCGGTGGCGAAGGGCAGGCCGCAGACCTGGCACAACGGCGCGGTGACAAAGTTCAGGGCAGCGAAACAGGCGGAGCAGAAATTGCCCTGGGTGGCGACCTCGGTGGCGCAACTGGGGCAGTGCGGCGGCAGCAGCAAATCCAGCGTGGCGCGGGCAAGCTCTTGAATTCGGTTCATGCTGCGTTGGGGCCGCATCGCAGGTCCGTCCCCACTGGCCTTCCGTTCTACCGCGGTTTACCCTCGTAAAAAATGGCTACGAGGGGAACGCCTATGCAAAAGCTGACGACGGCCGCAACGGTCTTGTTGCTCGCGGGCACCGGCCTGGCGCACGCCACCGCCACCGGCATCGTGCAAACCACCAATGGTCCGATCCAGGGCGCGGTGGTCGGCAACCTCAACGAATTCCTCGGCGTGCCGTACGCGGCGCCGCCGGTGGGCGCCTTGCGGTGGAAGCGGCCGACTGCGCCGACGCCGTGGACGCAGACAATCCAAACCACCAGCTTCGGTCATTTCTGCCCGCAGGGGCTGAGCGAGCTTAGTCCCGGCGGCGGCGACGAAGACTGCCTCTATCTGAACGTTTACGCGCCCTCCAACGTCACGCCGTCCAGCAATCTGCCGGTGATGGTGTGGATACACGGCGGCGGGCTGACGACCGGTTCGGGCCAGGAATATGATGCGACGTCGCTGGTGCAGACCGGCAACGTGGTGGTGGTGACGCTCAATTACCGGCTCGGCGTGCTCGGCTTTCTGGCCCATCCGGCGCTGGCGCTGGAGGACAGGACGCATCACAGCTCGGGCAATTACGGCACGCTGGATCAGCAATTCGCGCTGGCCTGGGTTCGCGCCAACATCGGCAATTTCGGCGGCAATCCAGGCAGCGTCACGATATTCGGCGAATCCGCCGGCGGCCAGAGCGTCATTACGCAGCTCTATTCTCCGCTCGCCGGCAAACTGCACGCGGCCATCATCGAAAGCGGTGCCTATGCGCGGAGCTATCCCACGCAAGCGGCGGCGCAAGCCGACGGCACCGGGTTCGGCGACGCGCTGTCATGTCCCAGCCAAACCGACGCGACGTGCCTGCGCGCGCTGACCGCGGCCCAACTGGTGGCGGCACAGGACGGCGCGGCCGGCGACAACGAGCCGATCATACCGAACGTGGATGGATGGGTCCTGACGCAGCAGCCGTTCCAGGCGATCGCGGCCGGGCAGTTCCAGCATGTGCCGGTGATCGACGGCAGCAACCATGACGAATACCGCCTGTTTGTGTCCGAGAACGATCTGGAATTCGAACCGAACGGCTACACGCCGGCGCAATATACCGCGCTGGTCGACGGGCTGGCCGGCAGTTTCGCGCCGCAGGTGCTCGCGCAATATCCGCTGCGCGCCTACCCGAGCCCGAATTACGCGATATCGGCGGTTGCCACCGATTATGCGTTTTCCTGCGGGGCGTTGCTGCTGGACGCGCTGCTGGCGAATTACACCAATGTCTACGCCTATGAATTCAACGACATCAATCCGCCGAACATCCTGCTGCCACCCGATCCGGAAATGACCATCGAGGATTCGCACGCCATCGAGCTGGATTATTTATGGCCTACTTTCCGCAACATCACCCTCGATCTCGGGCCGGCGGTGTTCACGCCGCAGCAACAACAGCTCGGGGCAGGCATGCAGGCGGCCTGGACGAGCTTTGCGCGCTACGGGCGGCCGCTCAATCCGCGCGGCGGCGCCTGGTCGCCGTACAGCGTGGCGCAACACGCGTTCGTTTCGCTCGTCGCGCCGTCGCAGCAGACCGAGACGAATTTCTATGATTTTCATCAGTGCGGGTTTTGGGGGCCGTTCTTGCTGGATGAGGCGGGGTTGCCGGCGAATACGCAATATTAACAAAGCAAGACAGGAAGTCGTTCTTTTTTTGAAAAAGAAAAACCAAAAAACTTTTGCTCATGATGAGTGGCACCGATCCTAGAGCGGCTTCAGCCTGACTGGAAAATCGCCAGCGTCCGTCGGGCCGCTCCAGGTTGTTGTTTGCAGAGCATTTGTATCAGCTCAAGATGCCCGCCTCAATCGAGCGATTCCAGTCAGGCTGAAAATGCTCTAGCCATCGCGGCGGGCCAGGAACGCCAGCCTCTCGAACAGGTGGACATCCTGCTCGTTCTTGAGCAGCGCGCCATGCAGCGGCGGTATCACCACGTGCTTGTCCTTGGTGCGCAGCGTCTCCGCCGGCATGTCCTCGATCATCAGCAGTTTCAGCCAGTCGAGCAATTCGCTGGTCGCCGGTTTCTTTTTCAGGCCCGGCAAATCGCGAATTTTGAAAAATACCGTCAGCGCTTCGCGCGCCAGATCGTGCTTGATATCGGGGTAGTGCGTGGCGACGATCCGCTCCATCGTTTCGCGATCCGGAAAGCGGATATAGTGGAAGAAGCAGCGGCGCAGGAACGCGTCGGGCAGTTCCTTTTCGTTGTTGGACGTAATGATGACCACGGGCCGCTGGCGGGCCACGATGGTCTTGCGCGTCTCGTAGACAAAGAACCGCATGCGATCGAGCTCGAGCAGCAGGTCGTTGGGAAATTCGATGTCCGCCTTGTCGATTTCGTCGATCAGCACCACGCTTTGCGTGTCCGCCTCGAAGGCGTCCCACAGCTTGCCGCGGACGATGTAGTTCGAAATGTCGTGCACGCGGGCGTCGCCAAGCTGGCCGTCGCGCAGGCGGCTGACCGCGTCATATTCGTAAAGACCCTGCTGGGCCTTGGTGGTGCTTTTGATGTGCCATTCGATCAGCGGCATGCCGAGCGCGTCCGCCACTTCCTGCGCCAGCACCGTCTTGCCGGTGCCCGGCTCCCCTTTCACCAGCAATGGACGCTGCAAGGTCACGGCCGCATTGACCGCGACCTCCAGATCACGGGAGGCAATGTAGGTGCTGGTGCTGCGGAACTGCGCCAAGTGGGGTCTCCGTAGGTCGGGTAGCCGGTCCCCCACCCATAAACAGGTTCGACGAACTTGTCCTCAGGGGGGGGGACACCGCGTCACTCGAGTGCGTGCTCGCATGATGCCAATGCGTGCTTGGCAGGACTCCCCGGCATTCTCCTACGCGTGGTAGGTAACCAGCGCGCCCCCATGCAAATCGGTGTTCGCGTGGAACCAGCTCGCATTGTAGCTGCCGACCAGGGTGACGTGGTCGGTGTGCACACCGTCGGTGACGGTAATGGTGCCTTGACCGTTCGCCTGGACGTAGGCCACCGTGGTTTTGGTGCCCAGCATGTCCAGGATGTCGATACTGTCGGCGGTCGTCCAGTTGCTGATGTCGGCGCCTTGCATGGGCGCTGAATCGCCGGTGAACACGTCGCCCACCGGGCTCGCCCAGAACAGCATGCCCGGCTGATACACGCCGATGGTGACGATGGTGCCGCCGCCGATGGTGCCGTTGCCGGATTGCTGCGTGTAATTGACGATACTGCCGCTGTGGGTGTCCTGCGACACTTCCACCGCGCCGCCCAGCGGCAGCGCGGTATGCAGGTGGACCTGGCCGGCCTTGGTGCCGAGCACCAGGGTGCCGTTGCTGATGGCCAGGTTGGTGACCGGTGTTCCGGCGATATCGATCGCGTCGCCGGTAACGAAGTTGTTGATTTCGCCGGCGAATAAAGTGGAGCTGTCGAGCCGCAACGTCTCGCCGGTCGAGGTGAAGTTGACCGTCTGGCTGGCCGCCACCGTGCTGCCCAGTTCCAGCACGCAGCCGGTATCGATCTGCAAGGATCCGGTGCCGGTCAGCGCGCCGGTGATGCTGAGATTGGGCCCATACTTCGCCTCGATCAGCCCGTCATTGACCACCGCGCTGACGATGTTGCCGACACCCTGGATCAGCCCGCCCGCCGCGTTGACGAACGGCACGGTGGGAAACAGGCCGCCGCCGGTGAGTTCCACCACCGCGCCCCCCGCCATCCGCAGCAGGCCGTTATTGGTGAACACCGTCGGGCCCGCGTTGGGCGCCTCGAAATAGCTGTACAGGGCCAGCATCAGGTCGCTGCCGGGCGAAATCGCGACGGTCCCGTCATTGGAGAAATCGACGCCGGCGAACATGATGTTGCCGCCATTGTTTATGGTAATGCCGGCATTGTTGGTGAAGAGCGTGCTGCCGATGGTCAGGATGCCGGCGGCGGTCGCGGCCAATATGGTGCCGTTGTTGACGATGGCGTCGGTCCAGTCGCCGACTGAACAATCACCCAGCCAGCCGACATAGCCGGCCGAGCGGATCAGCGCGTTGGCGCCAATGGTCAGCGTGCTGCCGGCGCCGGCAGCGAATTCGGCGGGCGCCACTTTCTGGCCGTAATAGTTCTGCTCCACGCTGCCGAGATACACGGTGGCGTTGTTGATGGTTTCGTTGCCCATGGCGATGACGCGGCTGGCGGCACCGGTCAGCAGCAGGGTGCCCGCCTGGGTGCCCGTGCTGTCGGTGAGATCGATGCCGTTGACGAAGGTGAGGTTCTGGAACGGCCGGCTCATGTCGAGCAGGCCCTCGTATTTCACGCCGTTCAGGGTGGCGGCCCCCTGCGCGTTCAGGCCCTCGCCCTGGTCCTGCACGACGCCGCCGGCAATGGTGCCGGTCAGCATCAGCCGGCCGAACGGCGTGCCGGCACCGAGGTCCAGCATGCCGCCCGCATTGTTAAGCGTGCCGGAGACGGCAACGGTCGCGTTGGTCAGTATCAGGTTGCCCAGTTCGGCGACGGTGAGCGTATCGGCAATGGAGATCGCGGCATTGGTCACGCTGATGGTCCCGGCGTTGCCGAACTGCGCGGCGGTGAGCGACAGCGTGTCGCCGCCGCTGACCGAAATGACCCCGCGGTTGATGAAATCGGCGCCGCCCAGGGTGAATATGCCGCCCGCCACGCCGGCATCGATGGCGGCGTAGCTGACGATGGCGTCGCCCGCGACGTCGCCCGCAGTGCCGATGGTGGCGAATTGGCCGGCCTGGGTAATGGTCGTGCCGCCGCCGAGCGTCAGGGTGGTGGCGCCCTGCTGGCCATAATTGTGCAGCACGTCGATCACCGCGGCGGTGCCCGCGGCGCCGAGTGAAACCTGCGCGCCGTTAAACGTCTGGCTGCCGAGAAAGCCGATTTCGCTGCCCGCGCCGGTGACGTTCGCGGTGCCAATGAGTGTCAGGCCGTCGCGCACCGTGAGGTAAGCACCGGCCGCCCCGAGGTTCAGCGTTCCGGTGTCCGTCACGCCGTCGAGCAGCGCGGCGCCGCCGGCCGAAATGGCCAGATTACCGCCGGGATCGACGATCGATCCGCCGATGATGGTGCCGGCGAGGCTGAGCGCCGGCAATTGCCCGCCGGTGCCGAGCGTGAGCGTGGCGCCGGTGTTGGCCAAGGTGCCGGCGAGCACGATGGTGCCGGTGCCCGAGATGCGGCCGAGCTGGCCCGTGCTCATGGCGCCGGACAGCACCAGCGTGGCATTGTTCAGGCTGATCACGCCGCTGTTCGACCAGGCCGGCACCTGGCCATACACATCCGCCGGGCCGCCAAGCACCGCTGTAGCGCCGCCGCTCAGGGCGATGGTGCCGGTATTGGCGAACGCGATTGCGTTCAACACCAAGGTTGCCTGGTTGCTGGCGGTGATGGTGCCCTGGTTGATGAAAGTGCCATAGCCGCCGATGGTGAACGTGCCACCGGCAAATCCGGCGACGATGTTGCCTTCATTCACCAGCCTGTCGCTCAGCCCGAAGCCGTGCACCGGCGTGGTGGCGTTGGCGTCCACGGCGGCAAATTTGCCGTCCTGCACAATGGTGAGATTGGCACCGAGCGTGGCCGTTGTGGCTTGCGTCGCCAGCCATGAATCGGTCGTGCCGAGCGACGCTGTGCCACTGTTGCCGCCCAGGCCGATGGTGGCGTTGTCGAGCAGGGTGGCCGCGCCCTCCAGCAGCAGGGCCGCGCCGGCGCCGTTTACAGCCGCCGTGCCGCCGCCCCCGCCGGACACCGCAAGCACCGAACTATCGGCCAGCGTCACGGCGTCCGCCGCACCCAGGCTGAGGGTCCCGATGTAGGTAACATGGTCAAGCACGCCGGTTTGAGGGGAAAAATTCAGCCCGCCGCCGGTATCGAGCACCGAACCCCCGGTGATGGTACCGGCCAGCGCCAGCGGACCCAGCGCCGAAGTGGCGGACACGCTGAGCGTGCCCGTGTTCACCGCGTCGCCGGCAATTTCCACCGTCGTTTGACTGAGCGAGATGGCGCCGAGCGACCCCAGCAGCGACGCCGCGAACGTGCCGCCGAAGTCGAGCGTTGCATTGGCCGCGACCAGTGTGCCGGTGTTGACGAAGCCGCCGCCCGCGATGTCCAAGGTGGCGCCGTTGCTGAGGCCGATGGTGCCCTGGTTGACGAAATCGCCGGCCCCGCCAAGCGTGAGCGTGCTGCCCTGCACAGCGTCGGTCAGCGTGCCCTGGTTGATAACCTCGTCGGTGTACGGGCTCGGCAGCGAACCGCCGACGATGATTTGGCCGACCGTGCCGGTCTCGCGCACCCACACATTGTTGGCCAAGGTCAGCGTGGCGCCCTGGGTGGCGCCAAATGCCTCGGCCACCTGCAACGTGGCGGGGCCGCCCTGGTTGTTGCCCTGTCCAGTCGCGCCGAGCGACACGTTGGCGTTCGCCAGCATTTGCGAGCCCAGAAAATCCAGCGCCGCGTAGGAGCCGGTGAGCTGGATGGAGCCCGCGCCGCTGCCGCCGGCGCCGGTCATGCTCAGGCCGTCCTGCACGAACAATGTGGCGTTCTGTCCGGTCAGGCCCAGCGTGCCCTGCACCGCGACGCCGTTCAAGGTGCCGCCTTCAGCCGCTAAAGTGCCGCCGTCCAGCGCCAAGGTGCCGCCGTTGAGCGACCCGTAGGCCAGCGCGAACGTACCCGCCTCGAGCGCAAACGTGCCGCCAAGCGTGAGTGACCCGGCGTCGTAGAACAAGGCGTTGGCCGCATCCATCACCACGCCGCCCACCGCGGCAGCGCTGTAGAGCGCGACGGTGTAGGCGCCCGCGCCGGTGAAATTCGCGGTGTCCCCTGCGCCGGGCGCGACACCGCCGATCCAGTCCGCGGCGGTGGTCCAGTTGCCGGAGGTGCCGTTCCAGGTAATCGAAGCCATATCGCCTGCCGTTGCTATGCGGCGGCAGTCTTCGTGGACCTGTTCTAAGATTGGATGAACGTATCGACATGCCGCGGACGTTGCAGGGTTTGCATTGACCGGTCATTTTGCTTTGGACCATTTCCGCCGTGAGGACCACCAAGATGCAGCTGACCCGCCGCTCTCTGCTCACTACCGCCGCCCTGCTCGCCGGGAGCGCCGCCTGCGCGACGCTCGCCAGCAGCGCCGCCTTCGCGGCGGGCGACGACGACCCCCGCATGGCGCCGCGCGCCCTGGGACCCGATGACGCCAAGAATGTGGTGGAGGAGTGGTTCTCCTTCACCTGCCCGCACTGCGCCGCCTTCGCCCGCGAGGATTATCCGGTCATCAAGGCCAAGCTGATCGACACCGGCAAGATCCGCTACATCTTCCACGAATTCCCGCGCGACAAACTTGACCTGGCCGCCGCCTGCGTCGCGCGCAGCCTGCCGCCGTCGCGCTACGAACCCTTCATCCTCGCGCTGCTCGACAGCCAGAAGCAGTGGGCGTTCAACCGCCAGGCCAACCCGCAGGACGAGTTGGCAAAGATGGCCGCGCTGGCCGGCATGCCGCGCGAGGCGTTCGACCGTGCGATTGCCGACACCGCGCTGCAGAACGCCATCCTCGCGGCGCAAACCGCGGGCGAGGAGAGATTTAACATCGACTCGACTCCAACCTTCATCGTCAACGGTGTCGCCCACCCCGGGGAGCTGACCTACGCCCAGTTTACCGCCCTGCTCACCGGCTAGGCGCGGCGGCGGCAAGCCACCTCGGGACGCGACTTCATCCGAAGTCCAACCGACCGAGGCCGCATGACCGCTCACCTGACCCGCCTGCGCATTGCCGGTTTCAAGAGCTTTGCCGAACCGGCGGTGCTCGACATCCTGCCGGGCCTGACCGGCATTGTCGGGCCGAATGGATGCGGCAAGTCCAACGTGGTGGAGGCGCTGCGCTGGGCGATGGGCGAGACTTCGGTGCGCAGCCTGCGCGGCGGCGAGATGGACGACGTGATTTTCGCCGGCACCGCGGCACGCGCCAGCCGCAATCTGGCCGAGGTCACCATCACGCTCGA